>OMDC01000606.1_pt1 | contig 15301 bp, 10 predicted proteins | sample 1674201 | NCBI WGS metagenome assembly OMDC01 (sample SAMEA103958152, study PRJEB25191) | human gut metagenome | biome: human-associated habitat [ENVO:00009003]; feature: intestine environment [ENVO:2100002]; material: feces | place: Germany | collected 2013/2015 | reverse complement strand
GTGGACGGCTGCGACCTCACGGTGCTCAACGCCGCCGACCTGGGCGAATACCGACGCCGCGAGCTGGGCTTTGTCTTCCAGTTCTACAACCTGGTGCCCGACCTCACCATCAAGGAAAACATCGAGGTCACGGCACACCTGTCCAAAAAGCCGCTCAACATTGATGACCTGCTACGCTCGCTGGGCCTCTACGAGCACCGCAACAAGTTTCCGCGCCAGGTTTCGGGCGGCCAGCAGCAGCGCTGTGCCATCGGCCGCGCACTCGTCAAAAACCCGGGCCTGCTGCTGTGCGACGAGCCCACGGGCGCACTTGACTATAAGACGTCCAAGGAAATCTTGCAGCTCATGGAGGATGTCAACCGCACCTACGGCTGCACCATCATCATTGTCACCCACAATGCCGCCATCGCGCGCATGGCCAATCGCGTGCTGCGCCTGCGCGACGGGCGCATCGTCGAGGACGAGCTCAATGAGTCGCCGGTCGCGGCCGCCGAGCTCGATTGGTAGGCGGCGCCATGGCACCTCTCGCAAAACGACTCCCGCGCGAGCTGCGCCGCAATATCGGCAAGTACCTGGGCATCTTTCTGCTTATGTGCGGAAGCATCGCCCTTACCTCGGGCTTTTTGCTCGCGGCGCATTCCATCGGCTGCCTTATCGACGACATGCGCGATGCGTACACGATTGAGGACGGCCGCGTGACCACCTCCTTCGAGGCCACCAAAGACCAGCTCAAGGCAGCCGGGGACGCGACAGACGACGTCGGCGGCGTCACGCTCTACAAGAACTTTTCCATCGACGCCATCATCAAAAAGGCATCCGGCGACGACGGCACCAAGCGCACGCTGCGCACCTATGCGCACCGCAGCAAGGTCGATATCGCGTCCTACTGTGAGGGCAAGGAACCCAAGGCGGACGACGAGGTGGCCATCGACCGCGTCTTTGCCGCCAACAACGACCTCGCCGTGGGCGACAAGGTTAAGCTCGAGGGCCGCGCCTACACCATCTGCGGCATCGTGACCCAGCCCGACAGCCAGGCGCTGTTCCTCAACAATTCGGACTTTACGGTGAACACCATCACCTATGGCGTGGCCGAGGTCACCGACGCCGGCTTTGCCGCGCTCGAGGACGCCGGCGGTGCGCCCGCCTACACCTACTCCTTTACCTTTAGCGACCGCGATCTCTCCACCGCGGACCGCATCGATGCCGAGCAGGATATGGTCGAGGCGCTGACCGACGCCGACGCGCGCGTGGACGACCTGACCGATGCCGACTCCAACCAGGGCATTGGCTATGCGCGCGACGACGTGGACGGCGACTCCATGATGTGGACGACGCTGCTCGATATCATCATCGTGATCATGGCGTTTGTCTTTGTGGTCCTTACCGACGCCACCATCGAGGAGGAGAGCGCCATTATCGGCACGCTGCTCGCCAGCGGTTATCGCCGTCGCGAGATCGTGCTGCACTACCTCGCGCTTCCCGCCATCGTGGGCGTGCTCGCGGCGCTGTTGGGCACCGCGCTCGGCGTTGCGTTCTTTACCGAGCCCATGCGCAGCCTCTATTACGGTTCGTACAGCCTGCCGCCCTTCCAGGTGTACTGGAGCTGGGATATCTTTGTGAAGTGCGCCGTGGTTCCCGCCGCCGCGCTCATCCTCATCACGCTGGTGGGTCTGCTTCGCAAAATGGGAAAGACGCCGTTGCAGTTCCTCCGTCACGAGGCGGGCGGCAAGTCGGGCACCAAGCGCGGCCTGCAACTGCCGGAGCGCATGGGTTTCGTCTCTCGCTTCCGCTTGCGCATCTTCCTGCGCAACCTGGGCAACTTTGCCACGCTCTTCGTGGGTATCGCGTTTGCGTCGCTGCTGCTGCTCTTTGGCCTGGCGATCCTGCCCACGATGACGCACTACGCGGACAACTTGGAGACAAGCCTTGTCGCCGAGCACCAGTACACGCTCAAGGCTCCGCTGGAGCTCGAGGGCACTGCCGAGGAGCGTGAGCAGTGGTCGGCACTCGAGCGCTTGCAGGCGGTGGACGGTATGCTGCTTTCTGCCGCCCAGGATGCCGATGACGAGCTTGACGACGCGGCCGATGCGGCGCAGACGGCAGCCGATGCCGCGACCGCATCTCCGTCTGCCGAGAGCCTGACCGCAGCGCAGGATGCGCTTGCCAAGGTCCAGGACAAGAAGGATGCGCTTTATGCGCGCCTCGATGACCTTGCCGATGTCCTCGGCTGCAACCGCGACGAGGCTATCGGCCTGATCTACAAGGCCTCTAAGATCGACACTGACAACGACGATATCCATCCGGTCAATACGACCGACAACGGCGCGGGCGCAATCGCACAGGCCGAGAAATACGCCGTCTACCAGCTGCAATACGACCGCGGTGGCGGAAATGGCGAGGAGACGATTTCCATCTACGGCATCTCGCCCGATTCGCGCTACTGGAAGGACCTCGATGTGGGCGATGGGCGCGTCGTCTTTGGCGGCGGTCTGCTCGATAAGTTTGGCTGGAACGAGGGACAAAAGGTTGCGCTCCGCGACAAGTACGAGGGTGAGCATTATTCCCTTGAGTACGCGGGCAAGGACTGTGCCTGGGGATCTAAGTCGGACATGAATATCTATATGAGTATCGACGACTTTAACGAGCTGTTCGACAACGATGCGGCCTACTTTAACGGCTATGTGAGCGATGAAAAGCTCGACCTTGATGCTCGTTACTTTGCCGGCGACACCACGCCCGACGACATGCGCGCCGTGGGCGACCAGTTCATCGGCATGATGAGCAAAATGATCGGCATGATGGTTGGCCTCGCGGTGTTTATCTTCCTGCTGTTTATGTATCTGCTGACCAAGGCTGTGATCGACCACAGCGCCCGTTCGATTAGCTATATGAAAGTCTTTGGCTATCGCGATAGCGAGATCTCGCATCTGTACATCCGCTCGATCACGCTGTGCGTGGCGGCGTCGCTCGTGCTGAGCCTGCCGGTCATTATTGGCTCGCTCACGGCCATCTTCCGCTCGATGCTGCTCGCCTATAACGGCAATATCGAGATCTACGTGCCCTGGTGGTCCATGGCGGCGTGCGCAGGAATCGGCTTTGCGACCTACCTGGTCGTGGCGCTGCTGCACACGCGCTCTATCAAGCGCGTCAGTCTGGCCGAGGCCCTCAAAGTCCAAGAGTAGTCGTTTAAGAACGTCCCCAATGACTAGGTGCCGTACTTGACTTTAACTCTGCTTTAACTGGTACCATCCTCTATGTCTGTAACGCCATATAGACAGAGGGGATATATCTATGACCGCAACTGCACCCGCAGCACCCGCTAAGGTGTACTTCACCAACCTGCGCACGCATGCTCGCGAGAGCCAGCTCGACAAGCTCAAGCGCCTCATCCGTCACGCCGGAATTGAGCAGATCGACTTTGAGAACAAGTTCGTCGCTATCAAGATTCACTTTGGCGAGCTGGGCAACCTGAGCTTTTTGCGCCCCAACTACGCCCGCGCCGTCGCGGATGTCGTGAAGGAGCTGGGTGGCAAGCCCTTCCTCACCGATTGCAACACGCTCTATGTCGGTAGCCGCAAAAACGCGCTCGAGCACATTGACACCGCTTATCAGAACGGCTTTACCCCGTATGCCACGGGTTGCCAGATCATCATCGCCGACGGCCTCAAGGGTACCGACGAGGCGCTCGTCCCGGTCGAGGGCGGCGAGTACGTGCACGAGGCCAAGATCGGCCAGGCACTCATGGACGCCGATATTGTGATCAGCCTCACCCACTTTAAAGGCCATGAGCAGGCCGGCTTTGGCGGCGCCATGAAGAACCTGGGCATGGGCGGCGGCAGCCGTGCCGGCAAGATGGAGCAGCATGCCGCCGGCAAGCCGAACGTCGCGACCGAGCACTGCATTGGCTGCCGTGCCTGCGAGAAGATCTGCGCGCACAGTGCCATCTCGTTCGACGACACCCGCGAGCGCGAGCTTGCCAACGGCAACACCCGCACGGTCCACGTGGCTGCCATCAACCACGATCGCTGCGTGGGCTGCGGCCGCTGCATCGGCGTGTGCAACCAGGACGCCATCAAGCCCGGCTATGAAGCCGCGGCCGACGTGCTCAACTGCAAGATCGCCGAGTACACCAAAGCCGTCGTCGACGGCCGCCCGAACTTCCATATCTCGCTTGCCATGGATATCAGCCCCAACTGCGATTGCCATCCCGAAAACGACACGCCTATCGTCAACGACATCGGCATGTTCGCGAGCTTCGACCCGGTCGCTATCGATCAGGCCTGCGCCGATGCCGTCATGGCATCCGAGCCGCTGCCCAACACCGAGCTCACCGATAGCGCGGCCAAGATGGAGCATAACCACGAGCATCTGGAGGGCGAGCAGGCCAAGGATCCCTTCTGCATCACGCATCCCGACACCGACTGGCGCGCGTGCATCGCGCATGCCGAGAAGATCGGCCTGGGCACGAGCGAGTACGAGCTCATTGAGGTCAAGTAACGCCTGTCTATTGGACATATCAAGCGCTTTTGTAGCGCAACGTTAGCAAAAGCCGCCCGTGAGCACAACGCTCGCGGGCGGCTTTCCGGAAGTATGCGGCAAATTTCGGGACCGCCGAGCACACGACATTTTTTGGCAACAAAACCCCTGATAAATTGTTGGTAAAACTGCGGTCTGGTCGGCAGTTCCAGATTTTGCCGCATACTTCCGAAAATAGGGGGTCAGATAAAGCCCAGACGTTGCTTTTTGCCTAAAAATACTCGTTGAGGAAGTCGTCGACCGTGTTCCAGTAGAGTTCGGGGTCGACCTGCGCGCTCTTGGCGTGGGTGGCGCCATGGATAGTGAGCTTTTGCTTGACCTTGCTGGCGCACGCGTCGTAGTTTTGGTCGAGCATGCTGTACGGCACAAAGGTGTCTTGGTCACCGTGGATAAACAGCATGGGAACCGTTGCGCGCTTGAGCTGTTCCACGCTGCTCGCCTTATGAAAGTCGTAGCCCGCGCGCACGTTGCACACCAAGTTTGCTACATCGAGCAAGGGAAAGCTGGGCAGGCCGAACACGTCCTTGAGCTGCAGAGAAAACTCGTCCCAAACACTCGTATAACCGCAGTCCTCGATAATGCATTTCACGTTTGCGGGCAGAGATTCCCCCGCGACGTTCATGGCGGTTGCCGCACCCATCGACTCGCCAAAGACCAGGATGCGCGCCTTGGGGTCAGCCTGAACGATTCGCTCGATCCATGCGACGATGTCGAGGCGCTCGGGCCAGCCCATGCCGATATAGTCGCCGCCGGAGCGCTCGTGGGCGCGGGCAGCGGGTGCGAGTACGTTCATGCCGCGGTCGTGGAATCGCTTGACGTATCGGGCCATACCGATGGGCTCGTTGGTATATCCATGCAGGCAGACGGCGTAGTCGTGCGTGCTCTCCGACGCAGCAAAATACCAGGCGGCAAGCTCGGTCCCGTCGTCCGCGGTGAGGTTGCTGCTCTCGCGATTCTCTTTAAACCACGCCCGCGCCTCGGTGTCCTCGGCATCCGGCTGCTCACCTTTTTTGTCGGCCTTACCATCCTGCATCATCTTCATGGTGTACGGCGCTTGGGGGTTCAGGGCAAAGTCAAACAAAAAGTTGCCGGCAAATCCGAGCAGCGCAACGACAGCCACTAGCGCAGCGATGCCGGCTATCTTGAGCTTTCGATGGGAACGTGCGTTTTGAGCCATGCAGTACTCTCCTATAAGATGTTAATACATCAACATTTAATGCAAGCGCATTATGGACGTTCGCCGTTGATGCGTCAACAGGCAAAGAATGGGTAAACAAAGGGTCACGTATGGTGCAAATTTCGCACGTACCCAGACGCTTTGATATAGTGTTGAGAACTCTTTACGTTGGAGGATGTAACCGGCATGTCCGATTCGAGCGACAGTTCTAAGCCGCGACCCAAGACCGCGGCCGTTCCACACTACACGGTGGGCGAGGAGATCATGAACTCCGTCACCCATGGTGTCGGCTGCCTGCTGGGTATCGCCGGCCTGGTGCTCCTGATCGTATTCGCTGCCCTGCGCGGCGGAGGCCCGGCCCACATGGCCGCGGCGATTGTCTATGGCGTCAGCATTATTCTCGAATATCTGGCCTCCACGCTCTATCACGCGATTCAGCCCGCGGGCGCCAAGCGCGTGTTCCGCATTATCGACCACAGCTGCATCTACTTGCTCATAGCCGGCAGCTATACGCCGTTTTGCCTCATCACGCTCGCAAACGACGGCGGCCCTATGCTGTTCTTTGCCGTGTGGGCCATTGCCATCATCGGCATCGCACTCGAGTGCTTTATGCGCGAGCGTCAACCGCACTGGGTAAGCGGCTTGGTCTACCTGCTGATGGGTTGGCTCGTCGTCTTTAAGCTGCCCGAGCTCGTGTCGCTGCTCAACCCCGTGGCACTTGCCCTGCTCGCTGTCGGCGGCGTGTGCTACACCGTGGGCGTGCCGTTCTACATCGCCAAAAACGTGCGCTACCTGCACAGCGTATTTCACCTGTGGGTGCTCGCCGGCAGCATCTTCCAGTTCATGGCGGTGATCCTCTTCGTAATCTAGCGACCGCGCCCACGGCCCCGCTCGCACGGGTGACTGGCGCAATTGCCGTATCCGCCATCAACGTTTTACCCTGACGTCCCGAATCTTGGAGGTTCGAGAAACTCCCGATGGACATAACCATCTCCCTTATCACTACCCTCGTCCTGACGCTTATCAACGGCTACTTCTCCATGTCCGAGATGGCTCTCACCACGGCTAAGCGCGCCGTGTTGGAGCACGATGCCGAGGAGGGCGATAAGCGCGCCGAGCGCGCCGTCCAGCTCGCCGCCGATTCCGACGAGCTGTTGGCCACCATCCAGGTCGCCATCACACTCGTGGGCTTCGCCTCGTCCGCCGTCGCCTCGACGAGCCTGTCCGACCCGCTTGCCACGTGGCTCATGAGCTTTGGCATCGCGCCGCTCTCTGCCATCGCGCGCGGCCTGGCGCCGGTCATCATCACCGTCGCCGTCGCCTTCGTGTCCATCGTGATCGGTGAGCTCGTGCCCAAGCGCATTGGTCTGGCCAATGCCGAGGGCGTGTCCAAGCAAGTCGTGGGGCCGCTTTCGGTGTTCCAAAAGATCGCCCGCCCGCTCGTGTGGCTGACCGGCGCCTGCTCCGATGGCCTGGCCCGCATCCTGCGCATCAAGAGCGCCGACGACCGCCAGAACGTCTCGGAGGAGGAGATCAAGTACATGGTCTCGGAGCAGGACGACCTGCTCGACGAGGAAAAGCGCATGATCCACGAGATCTTCGACCTGGGCGACACCGTTGCCCGCGAGGTCATGGTGCCGCGCGTGGACACCACCATGTGCGAGGACGACGAGACGGTCGCCGACGTGCTGTCCACCATGCGCCAGACCGGCTTTAGCCGCATCCCCGTCTATCACGAGGATCCCGACAACGTCGCGGGCATCGCGCACATCAAGGATCTGATTCAGCCCGCGCTCGACGGCAAAGGCGACCAGCCCATCGCCGGCTTTTTGCGCGACGCCACCTTTGTGCCCGACACCAAGGACATCCTGCCGCTGCTGTCCGAGATGCAGACCTCGCACGACCAGATCGTAGTGGTCGTGGACGAGTACGGCGGCACGGCCGGCATCATCACCATCGAGGATATCGTCGAGGAGATCGTGGGCGAGATCGAGGACGAGTTCGACCCCGACAACAAGTACCTCACGCGCCTTTCGCGCCGCGAGTGGCTCGTCGATGGGCGTTTTTCGTGCGATGACGCGATTGAGCTTGGTTGGCCGCTCGAGGAAAGCGATGATTATGAGACCATCGCCGGCTGGATTTTGGAGCTTTGCGACTCGGTGCCCGACATCGGAGAGGTGTTTGAGGTTGCGGGGTACAAGTTTAAGGTGCAGTCGATGCGTGGCCAGCGCATCTCGCTCATTCGCGTGATCGCTCCGGCCGAAACCGATAAGAAGGATTCCGAGTCTTCGGTAGACGAGCCGACGACGTCGGGTGCGGGTTCCGCGAATCCGCACGACGGCGACGAGTAGGGCAAGGAAGAGTAGGGGAGAGTTATGGCAGGCCTGTTCAACATCCTTAAGGTCACCGTCAGCGAGGACAAGATCTGCGCGCACGTGCTGGTGAACCCCGGCATGCCGCTTATGACCTCGGAGGACATCGAGGCCACGGCGCGCGTGTACTACCTGGTACCTGCGATTGCCAAGCATCTGTGCCTGGGCGATTCCGGTCGCGAGTTCCAGGACTGCATGGGTCAGACCGAGCTTTGCCATCTGCTGGAGCACGTGACGGTCGAGCTCATGAACGAGACAGGGCTTGCCGGCAGCATTTCGTGCGGCCGCACTCGCGTGAGCGAGCACGACGAGCGCGTCTTTGAGGTCGAGCTTTCGTGTCCCGACGACGCGCTGGCCATCGGCGCGCTGTCTTCGGCGACCTTTATGATGGATTGGGCCTATCTGCATGCCGATCAGCCCGCTCCCGATGTGGACGGTACGGTCGCGGGTTTGCGCAACCTGGTGCTGGGCATGCGTGCCGAGGCCGAGGGCAAGGACCCGCACGAGGCCGTCGCCGCCGCAAACGCCGAGGGCGAGGCCGGGGACGCGACCGAGGGCGAGGCGCCTGCCGAGGCTGTCGTTGAGCCTGCCGACGATGCCCCTGCTGAGGAGACCGTTGAGCTCGAGTCCGCGGAGCCCCAGGGCGTCCCGAGCTTTGACGACGAGCCGCAGGAGGCAATCGATACCGAGGGCGCGACCGCCGAAAGCCACGAGGCCTCCGCTGCCGTCTACGGTGGCGCTGCGACGGCTCCGGTTGCCCCTGCGCACGAGGGAGCGCTGCCGCTCGTTGACGGCGCCGGCGAGGACCCGGCCGCCACGGAGGTCATGCCGGCCGTGCCGCAGGAGTAGGCTCACCCGCTTATCACCATCATGTACCTGCGCCTTTACCGTACGCAGATGAGCGAGACGGCAAGTGCTGTGCTGCGGGTATAATGGACAGCATTCAAACGGTGGGCGCCGAGGTGCCCGCAGGAGAGGAATGAACATGGGTAAGACTTTCAACTTTATCTCGGGTGCGCTCTTCGGTGCTGCCGCCGGCGCCATCATTGGCGTCGCCCTGGCTCCGCGCTCGGGCGCCGAGACCCGCGCCATGGCTGCCGATATCGCCAACGACGCCTGGGATAACATGCGCGACACCTACGAACACGGTGCCGAGGAGGCCCGCGCCGCGGTCAACGATTTTGGCCCGATGGTCGACGCCAAGACCGATGACCTGCGTGCCAAGGTTGACCTTGCCCGCGAGCGCATGGACCAGCTGCGCGAGCAGCTCAACGACGCCATCTCGGGCGGTAACGTGACGCCCGCCGCCGATGTCGTGGTCGAGAACGCCGTCGAGGCCGACACCGAGGCCGCGGAGCCTTCGACCGAGGCATAATGCGCGCCGGGGATTTTGTCGGCGCCAAGATCTATCGCAAGCCTACCGAGGATAAGCGCACCAAAAAAGACGGCACGCCGCGCAGCCCTAAAAAGCTCGGCAAGATTCACTTTCCGGTCTTTACCCCGGGCGGCACGCGCGTGGTGGGCTTTATGGTTCGCCAGTCCGATATCGCGGGTATGATCGAGCGCCCTGATCGATTTGTGGCGCTCGATGCTATTGGCGTCTACGAGGGCGCCATCGCGGTTGACGACGTCAAGGGCACTTACGATGCCGCGGCGGCCAAGCGTCTCGACATCAACCTGGACGATTGCATTATCTGGGTTGGCATGGACGTGCGCACGGAGTCGGGCGATGTCGTGGGCTATTGCTCGGATGTGGAGTTCAAGCCGCGTTCGGGTGTCGTGCAGACGTTCTACGTGACCGCCGGCACCGCTTCGAGTGTGCTGGTGGGCGACACGCAGATGCCGCCGACGATGCTGCGCGGTTATGCAGACGGCGCGATGATCGTTTCGGACGAGGTCAAGTCGCTCGGGTATTCGGGCGGTGCCGCTGCAAAGGCTGCCAAGGCAAGCGTCGTGGTGGGCGATAAGGTCAAGAAGGGCGCCAAGGTGCTCGATGACAAGGGCTCGGTCGCCGTGGACAAGGGCAGCCGCGCACTGGGCAAGCAGCTCGGCAAGACGCGCGGTATGTTCAAGGCCTTTAAGGACGAATACCAAAAGGCGAGCGGGGGCTCGTCAAAAGCTGGCAAATAGCGACGTACCAAATGATGGGAGGCGAGCCGGAGACCTGTTGCTCCGGCTCGCTGTGTTTATGGGGGAGGGCACATGCGCCAAAACGGATCTAACTTAAACGGGCGCTCGGGTGCGCGTCCGACGGCGCGCCGCGACCTGGGGCAGCTGCCCAGCGGCCAGCGCAAGCGTCGCCGTAAGCCCGGCGCGATGTACCTCAACCATAGCCGTGGGTTTAGCGACCGCAGCGCTCGCATCGGCAACAGCCGCACGCCCCGTCGTTCGTCTCGCCTGCCCTATGCGCTCATCGCCGTGGGTTGCGCGCTCGTACTGTTTATCGCTGCCGTCGTGGGCTACGTCAACCGCAGCGTGGATGTCGTCCTCAACGGCCAGGAGACTGCGGTGCGCGTCGGCTCTACGCTGCAAAATCTCATCGACGATCAGGAGCTGACCGATACCTACGACGCCGGGGACCTGCTGGCCGTTGACGACAGCGTGCTGACCCGCCATGGCGGCGAAAAGCTGTCGGTAAAGGTGGACGGCAAGCGCATAAAACAGGGCAAGTGGAAAAGCCGCGAGCTTACGGGCGGCGAGAAGGTGACGGTCAAGGACGGCCGCGACACGTACGAGAAGCACGAGGTCCAGGCGACGGTTATCGAGCCCAAGCTCAAGGTCGAGGGCACGGGTGCCATCGAGTACGTCAAGACGTGGGGTATCCAGGGTCGCTCCGAGGTGTGGGTCGGCGAGCAATCGGGCAAGACGCAGGACCGCGGCGAGGTCGTGCCCGCCACCGATTGCGTGGTCGAGTGCGCGAGCGTGGCGCCCAAGGGCAACGAAAAGTACGTGGCGCTGACGTTTGATGAGGGCCCGAGCGGAGCGACCAAGCAAATCTTGCAAGTACTCAAGGAAAAGGGCGTCACCGCGACGTTCTTCCTGTCGGGTGATGCGGCCGAGGCCTCGCCCGCCACGGCCAGGGCGATTGTCGATGCCGGCTGCGAGGTCGGTTCCAACAGCTACCGCGACGAGTCGCTCAAGGGTCAGGACCGCGATGCGGTGCGCGAGCAGGTTTCGAAGGGCACCGAGGCGATCAAGTCCGCGACCGGCGTGAAGACGATGCTTTTGCGTGCTCCCTACGCAGCCTTTGACGAGCAAAACTGGATTGATGCGATGGACCTGGTGTCTGCCGTGGTCTCGTGGAATATCGATTCGGGCGACTGGCTGCTCAACGGTGCCGACGAGCAGGTCTCGACGGTGCTCGATTCGGTGACGCCAGGCAACATTGTGCTGCTGACCGATAACGATAAGTGCGCCGAGCAGACGCTTGAGGCGCTGCCGCAGATTATCGACGGGCTTATCGCCGACGGCTACAAAATCGTGACGTTGAGCGATCTGGTCAAGACGGACGCATCGCTGAGCAAAAAGCTCACCTCGCTGACGAAGGTCACCATGCCCAAAAACGCCGTGTTCCCCCAGCTCGCCGAAGATGATGACACCACAGACTAGTCATTTAAGAACGTCCCCAATGACTATGTTACGGATGCGTCAGCGTTTGGTATGCCTGCGATGTGCGACGCATAAATTTGGCGCCACGGCGCGATGCTGATGCTATAGTTACTGCGGATAACAAGGGTCAAGAGAAAGGTTGCAGGTGAAATCCAAACCTCGACCATACAGTCGATGACCCCATGCAGGTGCTTCTTGCGCATGCACGGGGTGTGAGCGCCGAGCGGCGTGCCGCCCGCGCATGCGTATACATATCTAAAAGTCCACGGATGGTGTGCCGGCATGGCCGCAGTCCGAAGGGATGATGATGGGGAGCACCAGTGAATTATCTGAGTGAGATGCTCAAACTGCCGGTCTTGGACGTCGATGGCGAAAAGCTCGGCGTCGTGAACGATTTTGGCATTGCTACCGGCGAAGTTTTTCCGCACGTGACGTCGCTCGCGTTCCGCGGACCCGGCAAGACGCCGTTTATGATCAGCTGGCGCAAATGGGTCGACCGTATCGACGAGACGGGTGTGCACCTTAAGTCGCCGGCCACCGAAATCCGTTTTTCGTACCTGCAGCCGACCGAACTCTTGCTCGCCCGCGACGTGCTCAACAAGCAGATTGTCGACACGCAGGGCATGAAGGTCGTGCGCGTAAACGACATCAAGTTTTCCATGTCGGGCGAAAATCAGCTGCGTCTGCTGGGCGCCGAAGTTGGCGCCCGCGGTCTGCTGCGCGCGATCAGCCCCACACTCGAGCATGTCGTCGAGGGCTTTATGAAGCACCTGGGCAAACCGCTCGGCGAGGATATCATCGCCTGGTCCTACATGGACCTGCTCGACCGTTCGACTAAAAACATCCAGCTGTCGGTGTCGCACAAGACGCTCGGCGAGCTGCACCCTGCCGACATTGCCGACATTATCGAGCAGCTCGACCCGCGCCTGCGTGCGCAGGTGTTCGCGCAGCTCGACACCGCCCAGGCCGCCGAGGCCATCTCGGAGTTCGATGACGACGAGCTTATGACCGAGATGCTCGAGGGCCTGTCCGACACCGACGCATCGTCGATGCTGGCCATGATGGACCCGGACGACGCCGCCGACCTGATCGACGAGCTCGATTACGAGAAGGCCGAGAAGCTTTTGCGCCTGATGGGCGTTCAGGAGGAGAAGGCGATTCGCAACCTGTTGGGCTATGAGGACAACACCGCCGGCCGCATCATGACCTCGGAGTTTGTCTCGCTGCCCGCCACGGCGACGGTCGGTGACGCCATCGAGGCGATTCGCAAGCTCGACGAGGACTTCGAGAGCGTCTATTACGTCTATACCGAGGACCCGAGTGGCATGCTCACCGGCGTGCTTTCGCTGCGCACGCTGATCGTAGCCGACCGCGACGCCACGCTGGGTCAGCTGGCCTATCGCGACCTGGTGTATGTGTCGCCCGACGACGACCAGGAAGACGTAACGGACGAGATGACCAAGTACGACCTGGTTGCCATCCCCGTTTGCGACGAGAACCGTCACATCTTGGGTATCGTGACCTTTGACGACGCCATGGACGTTATCGCCGAGGAGCACCAGGAAGACTTGCAGATCGCAGGCGTCGGTTCGGGCGATAGCGCGTCCGACGACTCGACGAATGTGCTCAGCTGGTTTGTGCATCGCCAGTACTGGGTTGTCGTGTGGGGCATTGCCTCGTGCATCATGGCAACAGTGCTGGGGACTGCGCTGGGCTCCGCGCATCTGGTGGTGTTCCCCATGTGCGCCATGCCGCTCGTGTTGCTGGCTGCCTCGCGCATGGTGTCGTTCGTCAAGAATTACTTCCTGGAGTACGACGGCCATGACGATGAACCCAAGCCGTATTTGGGATTTTTCTTCCAGAGCACGGGCATGGGCCTGATTCTGTCGCTCGTGACCTACTTGTGCGCCCAGCTGGTGCGCACCGCTGCGTTCCTCGACGCGCCCATGTTTGAAGAACAGCTCTTTACCGGCTGCTTTAACATCGCGGCCATCGTCTGCCTGATTGGCAACATGAGCGCCGTGATTTACCTGATGGTGCTGTTTTGGCGTGACGAGCACGACCTCAATACGTCGGGTACCGCGATGAACGTCATTGCCGTCATGATTTCATGCGTGGCGTACTGCATCGCTGCAGTGCTGCTCACCATGTCGGTCATGGGGTAGGTGGTCGCGTGCAAAATACGAAGCAAAAGGCGAGCACCAAGCAAAAGCTGACCATCGCGGCCATCTTTGGCGCCATGGGTCCTGGCCTTCTGGCGGCGCTTTCGGGTAATGACGCCGGCGGCATCGCCACGTATTCCAGCGCCGGTGCCAGCTATGGCTACAAGATGCTGTGGATGCTTCCCGTCATGACCGTGCTGCTAATCGTGACGCAGGAGACTGCGGCGCGTTGCGGCTGCGTCACAGGCAAGGGCCTGGCGTCGCTCATCCGCGAACGCTTTGGCGTGCGCAGGAGCGTGCTGGCCATGGCGGCGCTGCTGATCGCCAATACGGCCGTGACCATTTCGGAGTTTGCGGGTATCGCGAGCGGCCTTGCCCTCTTTGGTGTGCCGGCGAGCATCTCGGTGCCGCTGGTGGCGCTGCTGGTTTGGATGCTTACCATGTCGGGCAGCTTCCAGCGCATCGAGAAGATTCTGCTGCTGGTGAGCTGCGTGTTTGTGACCTACATTGTCGCTGCATTTATGGCTGGTCCCAGCTGGGGCGAGGTGGCGGTCGACCTGGTTGTGCCCAACATCCAAAATGACCCCAGCTACGTGTCGCTCGTGGTCGCAACGATCGGTACCACCATCGCGCCGTGGATGATCTTCTTGGCGCAGAACAACGTGGTCGATAAGAATGCGGGCGAGGACGATATCGTGCTGCAGCGTATCGACACCGTGAGCGGCTCGATTGCCGCCGATGTCATCGCCGGTTTTATTATCATTACGACCGGTACGGTGTTGTTCCCTGCAGGCATTCAGATTAGCGACGCTGCCGATGCCGCCCGCGCATTGGAGCCTATCGCGGGCCAGTGGTCCACGGTGCTGTTTGCCTCGGGCCTAGTCGCGGCGAGCTTCTTGGCCGCCTGTGTGCTGCCAGGCGTTACGTCCAGCGCCATCTGCGAGGCATTTGGCTGGGAGCGCGGTGCCGATCGCAGCTGGGACGAGGCCCCGGTCTATCGCGGCATCATTACGGCCATCATCGGCATCTCTGCCGTGCTGGTGCTCATGCCCGGCGTCGACCTGTTCCAGATTATGATGACCTCGCAGGTCATCAACGGCGTGCTGTTGCCCGTGGTTTTGGTGTTCCAGGTGGTTATTGCCGCCGATCGTCACATTATGGGCGCTAACCGCAACGGCCGCGTATGGAGCGTGCTCACTTGGGCGACAATCGGCGTGATTACGGTGCTGACGGTCGTCATGTTTGTGCTGCAAGCGATGGGCTACAGCGCTTAACGCCCACTTTTGCTTCCGAACAGGCCGCAGCGGATCGCGCGAATTTTTGTGGTGTAAGAGGGAGGGCCGCGTCAGCGCCCCTTGCGCCTAAGGCTATTCCGCCACGCCGTGGCGGTCAAGGACCTCCCTTATGACCTCGTGCGCGGCCAGCCTGACCGCCTCGAGCCTCTC
>OMDC01000601.1_pt1 | contig 15442 bp, 9 predicted proteins | sample 1674201 | NCBI WGS metagenome assembly OMDC01 (sample SAMEA103958152, study PRJEB25191) | human gut metagenome | biome: human-associated habitat [ENVO:00009003]; feature: intestine environment [ENVO:2100002]; material: feces | place: Germany | collected 2013/2015 | reverse complement strand
CTTACAAGCCGGCGGCTCCTGCAAAGGAGGAGAAGGCTGCTAAGAAGAAGTAAGTATTTCTGCAAAGAAGAAGTAAGGCTTCTTTACAGACAAAACGCATATAACCGGAGACAATGCTGCCAATAGCATAGTCTTCGGTTTTTTTGTGCTCGCACACTTTGTCGCTTATTTTGCAAATTCACGCTGCGAGTGGAGATTTTTAAACAAAATGCCAATTTAAACACAAAAATATCTATCAAATGTTTCTTTGTATTAAAATATTTATTACTTTTGCAATCGTATAGTATGTCTTTAGCATAAAATTGCTACAATTAATAATTAGAGAGAATAGTTTTAGAGAACTAAATAAGTAAATAGATATATTAACTTTTAAACTTTATAGTTATGAGAAAGACGTTACTTAACACAATGGGGCTCGTTCTTGCGTTGTTTGGCGCAACGAATGTTTATGCCCAGAGCACAGTAGAACTGCCTTACTCTATCACCTTCGATTCTACCAACGACGTTTGGACCGTGCTTGACGCCAGCCCGACACCTGGCACCTCATGGGAGTTCAATAACGATTGGGGCAACGACGGTTTCTGCATCGGCAACGCGTGGACAGCCACACCGAGCTACTGCATCAGGACCGACTCGGGCGAACCTAACGACTACTACGTTTCTCCGTCATTCAGCCTGAAGGCAGGCAAGACATACACCGTTAAGACAAGCTCGGGCACAATGTACAGCACACCTGCAAAACTCTCTGTAGAGTATACGACGACTCCTACCGACGCCGCTTCGTTCACAAAGCTGAGCGACATTGATATGCCGTCTTCTGGCGTGCAGTACGACAATTCGTACGACCTCACCGTTCCTGAGGACGGACTCTACAGTTTTGCGTTCCATGCCACAAACACTTCTTCAGGCGACAAGAGCAACTGGGCATATCTCTACGCTCTCGGTTTCAGCGTCGAGGAGAAGGTAGGCGGCGAAACTCCTGACCCGGGTCCTGATCCTGATCCCGACAAACCAGATCCACCAGTAGAAGACCAGGAGGGCACATTGCCTTACGATATGACATTCGACTCGGCTGAGAAGTTTGCCACATGGACCACGATGGACAACAGCGAGACGCCGGGCGTGACATGGGCTTACACCGCATCCGACTTCGCCGGCAAACCGGCTGCACACATGGGCGTAGACGCTAAGTCTGAAACATGCGACTGGCTCGTTTCGCCGAAGTTCGAGCTGAAGGAAGGCAAGTCGTACACGATTACTGTAGACGCTGCTTCGGGTCCGAACAACGAGCTGAACCTCATCCTCGACTACTTCGTAGGCAGCAAGTCGGCTGACAACCAGAAGACCATCGAATGGATCGGCTCTAAGCTCCCCGCAACCGTAGGTGAGAGCGGCGAGGTGAAGAACCAGTGGACACTCGACGCCAACAAGGACGGCGTATACCTCTTCGCGTTCCGCGCACTCAACTGGGGCGCCAACAACGCGAACGACGCTATCAGCATCTACTCTGTGAAGATAGAGGAGAAGGCAGACGGCGAGCCCGATGCTCCGGTAGCACTTCCGTACGAGGTTTCGTTCGAGCAGGAAGAGAACGTAGCTGCATGGACAGCAATGGACCGCAGCGGCAACACCGGTTCTACATGGAGCTGGAATTCTTGGGGCTATCAGGAGTACGATACCGACTGGAATCCGGTAGGCGACCAGCATCCTTGTGTAAGCTTCAGCAGCGACTGGAACACCGACGCCAACGACTATTGGGTATCTCCGGCGTTCGCTCTCGAGGCAGGAAAGACATACGTAGCGAAGGCTCATACAGCCAACAACCGCAGTTGTCTTGAGTCTGGCACAACATCGTTCACAATGAAGCTCGGCACAAACAAGAAGGTGCAGGCTTCGTTCGACCAAACTCTCGGCTCTATCGAGCTCAACACAGTATACGACCGCGACCCGAGCACATTCGAGTTCAGCGTACAGGAGTCGGGCAACTACTATGTAGCGTTCCACATCAGCGACTCGGAGGGTGCAAACGCTTACGGCTACATCTTCGACTTCAGTCTGGCTGAGAAGGAAGGCGCAGCAGAAGAGCCGGTGGCTACAGCTCCGGTTGCCGACCTCACAGCTACCGAGGTTATGACACGCTCGGCTGTAGAACTTGCTTGGACCAACCCGACTAAGGACGTCGACGGAAAGGATCTGCCGGCTGACGCAGCGCTCACCGTTAAGGTTTACGAGGGCGAGGAGCTTCTCGCTACACTGGACGCTCAGGCTCCGGGCAGCGAAGGCACATACACCAAGGAATACACAGCCGACACATTCGCCGGCGAACACAACTACAAGGTGGTTGTAGTTTACAAGGAGAAGGAGTCGGAGGCAGCTACAGCAACGCTCACAGTGGTGGTTGACGCTATCAACGGTGTAGTTGTTCCGACTGACGCAACGGTTTCGGTTCACACTCTCGGTGGAGCAGCGGTTGGCAACAACCTCTCAACACTCGGCAAGGGCACATACATCGTGACCATGAAGAGAGCCGACGGCACTATGAAGACCGTGAAGGTTACTAAGTAACTGAATTCTCATAATTAATTAATTGGGCCGCTCTGCATACCAGTATGGGATGTGGAGCGGTTTTTTTTTATTGCTTTTGGGCGAAAAAGAATATACGGTGGGTAGCAAATAGTACGTAATAATTAATATTTCTTAGCAAAAAGGTTTGGTATATGTGAAAAATGCTGTATATTTGCAAATGTTATACCACTTAAAAACAATAACCTAAAAAATTATAGCTATGGAAGAAAAACTTCAGTTCGTGCCTTCTTTGAAGGACGCATTCGCCATCGGCGTTAAAAATCTTGTGCCGATTGTTCTCTCTGTGTTGCTTTGGCTCGTAACCGTATGGATTCCGTACGTTAATGTGGGCACTACGATAGCCTTGGCTACGCTTCCCGTGAAGCTCAGCAAGGGCGAGATGATCAGTCCGATGTTCATTTTCGACTCCGAGTACCGTCATTGCATGGGCGAATACTTCATCCTTCAGGCGCTCATCAGCTCCGCCGTGTCGGTAGCCTGTCTGTTCCTGTTAATACCGGCTGTTGTACTCTCGTTCAGTTGGCTGCTCGCTGTATATCTGCTTGTGGGCAAGAAGATGAATTGGGCGCTGTGCCTCTCCGAGAGCAACCGTCTGATGATGGGCTATAAGTTTAAGGCGTTTTGCTTGAAGTTTGCCGTAAGCCTCGCTCTGCTCGTTGTTTCCTACGTTCTCTTCAGCATGTTCGACGCCATGGCCGATTTGTTGGGCGTACTTGTTGTGCTTCTGTGCGTTCTTGCCGGCGTTTGCGTAATGCTTTCTGTCGATGCCGTAATCTATCGTGAGTTGGTGCTCAGTGAGGATAAGGTTGAGGAGACAGAGCCTGAAGAAGCTCTTTAACGAGTGAATTGCAATGCAATAGGCATCGGTTCGCGTTCGGAATTTAATCGGTTCGCGTTCGGAATCTGATCGGTTCGCGTTCGGTGTCCGATCGGGTCGCGTTCGGTGTCCGATTGGGCTGCGTTCGGTGTCCGATGGTTTTTCGATAGCAAAACATTTGTAAAACCACTGCCAATAGGCAGGAGTTCTCTGAAAGAGTAAAGATTAAAGCATAAGAAAAGGCTGACTCTTGCTGCGGTTTTGCAGCTTAAGAGTCAGCCTTTTTTAGTAGTGGATTAGAAGTCGACGACTGTGATGCCTGCTCCGCCGAACTGCACGTGCTCATCCTTGCATTGCGTCACGTTCGGCACCGACTGCAGATACTGTCTGATGAGCTGTCTGAGTATGCCGTTGCCCTTGCCGTGGAGGATGCGCACGCGCGACATACCCACTAGTATGGCGTCGTCGATGAAGTGCTGCACGGCGTTCAGCGCCTCGTCGCCACGCATTCCGCGCACGTCGAGGTCCTGGTGGAAGTTGAGCTTGTGCTGGTCGATGGTCTGACGCGTCTCGCGGCTGATGCCGAACGTTGGCGGCAGTGTCGACTCCGGTGTTTTCGTGGTGTGCTCAAGGCGCGATGTCTTCACCTTCGTGCGCACGTCGCCGAACACCACCGTTGCCTCCTTGCCCTCTACCGACTCCACGCGACCCACCGTCATGAGTCCGCGCATGCGCACCGTGTCTCCTGCCTTAAAGGGGTGTTGAGGTGTTGAGGTGTTGAGGTGTTGAGATGTTGAGGTGTTGAGGAGTTGGGATGTTGAGGTGGCTGGGTTCGCCGCGTTCTCCTTCTTCTCCTTCTTGCGCTTCTCGCGTCGCTCCTTGCGCTCCATTATCTGGCGCATCTTCTTCTCGATGAGGTTGTCAGCCGACTTCGTGTCTATCTCGTTCACGTCCTCCTTAAACGCTTTCAGCTCTTCGCGCAGACGCTTCGTCTCCTCCTTCTCAGCCTGACACTCGCGTATCTCGCGGATAGTGTTCTCGATGTTGCGGTTGCTCTCTTTCAGCAGTTCCTGCGCCTGCTCCTTCGCCTGGCGCAGAATCTCCTTGCGCTTGCGGTCGAGCTCGCGAATCTCCTCCTCGTATTTTGAGATAGTCTTCTCCAGGTCCTTCTCGCGCTGATGCACGTTCTGTCGCTTGTTCTCCCAGTAGCGCTTGTCGCGGACGATATCCTGCAGATACTTGTCGGCGTTGATGTACTCGCTGCCCACGATGGCGGACGCGTCGGCAATCACCTCCTCCGGGATGCCTATCTTGCGGGCAATCTCCACGGCGAACGACGAGCCCGGCTGACCGATGGCGAGCTGGAAGAGCGGTCGCATCTCGTGGCGGTCGTAGAGCATGGCTCCGTTGGCTATGCCGTCGTGCGAGTCGGCATAGTGCTTCAGGTTCTGATAGTGGGTGGTTATCACGCCCCATGCGTGCTTCTTCACAAACTGGTTGAGTACAGCCTCTGCCATAGCGCCGCCAATCTGCGGCTCGGTGCCCGTGCCGAACTCGTCGATGAGCAGCAGCGTGCGTTCGCCCGCCTGTCGCATCATGTTCTTCATGTTCAGCAAGTGAGACGAGTAGGTCGAGAGGTCGTTCTCTATGCTCTGCTCGTCGCCGATGTCGATCATTATGTCGCTGAAGACGCCCACCTTGGAGCGCTCGCTCACGGGGATGGACAGACCGCACTGCAGCATGTACTGCAGCAGCCCCACCGTCTTCAGGCACACCGACTTGCCGCCGGCGTTCGGACCCGATATGATGAGGATGTGGCGGTCGCGCGTCAGCATGATGTCGAGCGGCACGATAGGCTTCTCCTGCTTCTTCAGCGCGAGCCACAAGAGCGGATGCTTCGCTGTAATCCAGTCGACCACGGGCTTCGCGCTCACCTCCGGCTCTATGCCGCCCGTGAGCTGCGCAAACTCGGCGCGCGCACGAATGAAGTCTACCTCGGCAAGCATGCGGTAGGCGTTCACGATGTCGTCCACGTGCGGACGCACCAGCTTCGTGAACTCCGTGAGAATCACGATTATCTCGCGGCGCTCGTCTGCCTCCAACTCGCGTATGCGGTTGTTCGCCTCAACCACCTCCGTCGGCTCCACGAACACCGTCTTGCCCGTCGATGACTCGTCGTGAACGATGCCCTTTATGCGACGCTTCATGGCAGGAGCGATAGGCACAACGAGACGACCGTCGCGCAGCGTCGGCGTAACGTCCTTGTCGACGAGTCCCTCGCTCTGCGCGGCGTGCAATATGCTATATAATGTACGCGACACGCTGCCCTCAGCCTTGCGCAGCTGCGAGCGAATCTCGGCGAGACGCGGCGACGCCGTGTCCTTAATCTTGCCGTACTTGTCGAGAATCTGGTCGATGCGGCGAATGAGGTCGGGGAAGGTGAGCACGCCCTCCGTAAGGTCGTGCAGAGTAGGGTAGTCGAAGTTGCCGTCGTCGTCGCTGCGGTTGAGGAAGCGCACTATGCCAGCCACCGTGTCGAGCGAACGGCGCAGGTCGAATATCTCGTTCTCCTCAAGGTGCGTGCCCTCGATGCGTATGCGCTTTATCGACTCGCGCATGTCGAAGAAGAACTGCAGCGGAAAGTCGTCGGTCTCCTCCTGCATTCGGCGGAACTCGCGCGTCTGCTTCAACGCCGTGTTGATGCGCTCCGCGTTGTCCGAGAAGCCCATAGCGTCCACCTTGTCCTTGCCCAACTGGCTCAGACAATAGCCCTTCAGCAGCGAGCGTATCTCGCTGAACTGTATCTTGTTTTCAAAGTTGCTTGGATAAATCATAGGTGCAAAGTTACTGCAAACCGAAGACAATACAAAATATGCTCGCAAATTTTTGTCATAGCTAAGCTACTTGCACTAACTTTCTGACACTTAACGATGCGTCTCTACAAAAAAAATCTGCAAGCAGTTTTTTTATGTGCAAGACTTTCAGTAACTTTGCACCTAATTATAAATATTGTACCCTATGAGCGTGATAAAAATAAAGGACAAGACCTTCAAGGTGTCAATCCCCGAAGCTGAGATTCTTCAAAAAGTAAAGGTCGTAGCCGATCGTATCAACAAGGACATGGCAGGCAAGAACCCGTTGTTGCTAGCCATGCTTAACGGATCGTTCGTGTTCGCTGCCGACCTCATGCGTATGATCAACGTGCCGTGCGAGATTTCGTTCGTCAAGATGTCGTCGTACGAGGGCACTGCGTCTACCGGAAAGGTGAAGCAGCTCATCGGTTTGAACGATGATATCAAGGGCCGCACCGTGATCATCGTTGAGGACATCATCGAGTCGGGACTCACTATGCAGACTCTGCTCGAGCAACTCAAGGAGAAGGAGCCGGAGTCGGTGCACATTTGCACTCTGCTGCTCAAGCCGGAGTGTCTGAAGGTGCCTCTCGACACAGAGTATGTAGCCATCGAGATACCCAACGACTTCATCCTCGGCTACGGACTCGACTACGACCAGCAGGGACGCAACCTGCGCGATATCTATACCGTGGTGGAGTAGGAGTAAACAATAACATTACATAATAAAGAATTCAGATGAAAAACATCGTAATTTTCGGTGCTCCTGGTTCAGGCAAGGGCACTCAGAGCGACCTGATGATTGAGAAGTATGGTTTCAACCACATCTCTACAGGCGACGTTCTTCGCAACGAGATCAAGAACGGAACAGAACTTGGCAAGACTGCCAAGGGTTTTATCGACAACGGACAGCTCATTCCAGACGAGCTGATGGTCAACATCCTCGCAAGTGTGTATGACAGCTTCGGCAAGGAGCATAAGGGCGTAATCTTCGACGGTTTCCCACGCACTATCCCGCAGGCTGAGGCTCTGAAGAAGATGCTCGCAGAGCGCGGACACAAGGTGGCTGCCATGATTGAGCTCGACGTTCCGGAGGACGAGCTGATGACTCGTCTTATCAAGCGCGGTCAGGAGAGCGGACGCTCTGACGACAACGCTGAGACTATCAAGAAGCGCCTCGACGTTTATCACAACCAGACAGCTCCGCTTATCGAGTGGTACAAGGGCGAAGGCATTCACCACCACATCAACGGACTCGGCGAGTTGCCACGCATCTTCGGCGATATCTGCAGCGTGATCGACGCACTCTAATATATAAAAAAGTCCTCGAAAGTTGGCAACCAACTTTCGAGGACTTTTTTTATTCGTTGCTTTCGATGAACACCGTGCTGTCCATTTCGTCGAGCGACTTCTTTTTCTTGTTTTCCTTCGCTCCAGCCTTCAGCAGACTCTTTGCAGCGGTGATGATGCTTCTGCCGCTTTCCGCTGTCGACACCTTCAGCTTAGCCATCTTCTCCACCGTGCTGTTCATGCTCGTCTCCACATCCATGAAGCGCATGCCGAAGTCCTGCACACGCTCCACGACGATGTTCGCTGCGTCTATCATCGCCTGCTGGTTCTTCAGCTGGCGCACCTGCGTCCACATCATCTCCAGCACACGAAGGTTCATGTACATGGTCTGCGGACCGAGAATCATGACGCCTTCGTCGTAAGCCTCGCGCCATAGCGTGGTGTCGTTGAGCAGCGCAAGATTCAATGCGCCTTCTATAGGCACGTACATGATGGCGAAGTTGAGGCGGTTGTAGCCCTCGGGCAGATACTTCGTATACTCCTTGCGCGCCAGTCGCTTCACCTGAGCACGCACGCTTGCTACGTGTGCCTTCAGATATTCCGACTTCTCGGGCGTGCCGTCTTCGGCGTTCATGTAGCGCTCGTAGTCGGTGAGCGACATCTTCGAGTCGACCACCACGTGGCGGTTGTTCGGGAAGTGTAGTATGAAGTCGGGTATGAGTCCGCGTCCGTCGTCGCCCTTCGCCTGCTTGCCCGCCTTGTCGCGCAGCGTCTCCTGCGTGTCAAACTGCTCGCCCTCCTTCAGCTCGAGGTCTTCGAGCAGTTGCTTCAGCTTCAGCTCGCCGAAGTTGCCCTGCACCTTCACCTCTCCGGTGAGTGCACGTGTCAGCCGGTCGGCAGTCTCGCCCAGCGCCGCGCTCTTCTCCATGTTCACCTTTATCGTAGCATCGAGACGCGTGAGCGCTTCGTTCTGCTGTTCCTTCGATTTGTCGAACGCCTCGCGCATACTCTTCAGGCTTTGTGTGAGCGGGTCGATTATCTTCGACACCTGCTCCTTGTTGCGCTCGCCCAGCTCGTCCTGACGTCGCTTCAGAATCTCCTCCGACGTGGTCTGCATCTGCTCACGTATGAGCTTCATCTGACTCTCCACTGCTCGCGGTTCATCTCTCTGAGTGCCTCTATCTGCTTCTGCTGACCCTCCTTCACCTGCTCGAGTTGCGCCGTCTGCGCCGCCTTCAGCTGTTCGAGCTGTGCTGTCTGCGCCTCTTTCAGTTCAGCAATCTGCTTCTCGTGCGCCTCTTTCAGTTCAGCGATTTGCTTGTTGTGCACATCCTTAAGGTCTGCTATTCTCTTGCTGTAAGAATACGCCACCACGATGATGATGGCTGCCACTATTGCTACTATGATGCTTTCTATCATTATTATATAATTATATAGATTTCTTGTGTTTACGTTTCTTGCAAAAATAATAAAAGTGTGAAGCATACTCAACACTTTCTTCCGAAAAGTTGAAAGTGTTGAGTATAATTAACAGAGACATTGACGTTAATCATGACCGTCGTTTTAAGAAGCAGTTCATGTCTCTCATCGTTTAAGAAGAGAAAATATATTGTTATTCTGTGTTGTTCGATAGTCGTTACGTTCTGCCGATGTCGTTTTACACTATGCAAAATAAAAAAAGAGGTATGCCTATTGTGGTCATACCTCTTGTGAAATGATGTTTTTTTGTTTTGAATTTGTGCGATTCTGCTTTGTTGTGCGGCGTGTCTGTCTGCCTCACGCAGTTTTATCTAAGTGTGAAGCGTGCTTTTAATGGTGTGTTGTCAGAGGCGTTTCCTATGAGAGCCTCAAACACGCCGTTCTCCGATTTCCATGCACTTGACGTTTCGTCGTAGAAAGAGAGAGCTGCATTGTCGATGGTGATGTCTACATCCTGCTGTTCGCCAGGGTTGAGCCATACCTTCTTGAAGCCTTTCAGCTCCTTCACAGGACGGTCTACCGACGCTTTCACGTCCTTTATGTAGAGCTGTACGGTCTCTGCGCCACGCTTTGTGCCGGTGTTCTTGACGGTTACGGTGAACGTCAATTTGCCGTCGCGAGTCATTTCTTTTGCCGACTGTCGCAGGGCGCTGATGCTGAATGATGTGTAACTCAGTCCGTGTCCGAAAGCAAATGTCGGTTTGATGTGTTTCTTCTCCGTCCAGCGGTAGCCCACATATATGCCTTCCTTATATTCTTCGTCGATTACCTTGTCGAAACCAACTGTCTTGTCGTCGGTGGTTCGCCACGTGCCAGGATATGTTTTCAGAGCGTGAGCGCCACAGTCGTTGAGGCTTCCATACCATGTGAACGGCAGCTTGCCGCTCGGATTGGCGTCGCCTGTCAGCACGTCGGCGATGGCGTTGCCAGCTTCCGAACCTATGAACCAGCTCTGTACGATGGCTGCCACCTTGTCTCGCCAAGGCATTGCCACGGCGTTGCCCGACACGTTTACGTAGATGAGTCGGTCGGTTACCTTGGCAAGTGCTTCGATGAGTCGGTTCTGCGCGTATGGCAACTCATACTGCTTGCGGTCGTGTCCTTCGCAGTCCTGATAGTCCGACTTGTTCAGTCCGCCCACCATAATGACATAGTCGGCATCCTTTGCTTTCTCCACAGCCTCGGCGATGAGTTGGTCGGCGGAGCGGTCGTCCTTCAGGTTTTGTCCCGTTTCCACTCCGTTGTATTCGCCCGTCACGTCTCCGACGTATCCGCGTGCATAGTCAATCTCTGCCGTACCTCCAAGTTTTGCTCGCAGTCCGTCGAGTGGAAGTATCTCGCGCTGCACCTTCAGCGATGACGAACCGCCGCCGACGGTCATCATCTTGATGGCATTCTCGCCCACAACGAGTATGCGCTTCGCCTTGTTGCGGTCGATAGGCAGCACGTTGTTGCGGTTCTGTAGTAGCACGATGCCCTCGTCAGCAATCTGGCGGGCAGCCTCGTAGTGCGATTCTGAACAGAGGAAGCCGTGCGGACGCTGACGGTTCATCGTCGTGCGGAAGAAGAGTCGCAGCACACGGCGCACCTTGTCGTCGAGTTCTCGGGTGGTGTATTTGCCGCTCTTTATACCATTGATATATGGTGTGGCAAGATAATAGTTGTCATAAGCGTTGCTTGTTCCTGCTGAAAGGCCGTTGGTCCATGTTCCGAACTCAATGTCCAGCCCGTTCTTCACCGCCTGGTCGGTGTCGTGACATCCGCCCCAGTCGCTCACCACCACGCCGTCAAACGCCCATTCGCCCTTCAGTATGCGGTTGAGCGTGTACTGGTTGTGGCAGTTGTGCTCGTTCTTGTAAAGGTTGTATGCACCCATAATGGCCCAAACCTTGCCTTGCTCCACGGCAGCCTTGAACGCCGGCAGATAGATCTCATGCAGAGCGCGGTCGCTTACTACGATGTTCACCTGGTTACGATATTCCTCTTCATTGTTCAGACAGTAATGCTTCACGCATGCCGAAACGCCGTTCGACTGCAGACCCTGTATGTAAGGCACCACCATCGTAGCCGCCAGGTAAGGGTCTTCGCCCATATACTCGAAGTTGCGTCCGCCGAGCGGTGTGCGATAGATGTTGACGCCCGGTCCGAGAATCATGTCCTTGCCACGATAGAGGGCTTCTTCGCCAAGACTCTTGCCGTAGAGCGTGGCAAGGTCTGGGTTCCATGTGGCAGCGAGACAGGTCAGCGCAGGGAACGCCACGCATGAGTCGTTGGTTTGTCCTGCCTGCTCCCATTCGTCCCATAATACGTCAGGGCGCACACCGTGAGGGCCGTCGTCTGTCCAGAAGTCGGGAAATCCCAATCGCGGTATTCCGGCAGATGAGAATTTGCTCTGTGCATGTATGACGCGTATCTTTTCCTGAAGAGTCATACGCGAGAGGGCGTCGTCAATGCGCAGCTCCATTGGCTGTGTCTCGTCCAGATAAACTGGAGTGTGCTGAGCGTAAGCGGTCATTGCGCTTATCGCAATCAAGCATGATGTTATGATATGTTTCATAATCATATAAATGGTTTTTTGTTTTTATAAAACCTGACTTTTTATTACTCCGCAAGCATATCCTTCACTTCCTCCAGACTGCCATCCGACGGCGAGGGTGTGATGCCGAGCAGATGGGCGAGGAGAGGGTAGACGTTCACGTTGCGGAAGGTAGACTCGCGGGTGTAGCCCTTGCGGAAGTCGGGACCACAGGCGCGGAACAGCACGTGCATGTCGCTGTACGTAGGGTCGAAGCCGTGTGCGCCGGCTATGGTGCGGTCGTGCTCGCTCGTGACGAATCCGATGTCGCTGAGCACCACGATGTCGCCGATGTTCTCGTTCGTGCCGAAGTGCAGATATTCCGGCACCTCAGCCTTGCGGTACGCCCTGAGGTGAGGCACGGCGTTAAGTGCCTTCAGAATCTTGCCCTCGCAGCCCTTCTTGGCGAACACCATTGTGGGGAAGCCCGTCGCGAGGCGCTCGTACCACGACTTGTCGAGCACCTTGTCGAGACGTATGATGCGCTCGTTGGAGAGACGCGCCATGCCGTGATCGGCAGTCACGATGAGGTCGATGTCGGCAGCGTCGGGCATGCGCTGTATGTCGTTCCAGAGCTGGCTGAGCAGACCGTCGAGCGCCTCCACCTGCTTGCGCGTCTCAGGACTCTCCGGTCCGAAGGCGTGTCCGCTGTGGTCGGGCTCGTCGAAGTAAGCCATGATGAGCTGCGGACGCTTGTCGGCAGGCATCTTCAGCATCTCCTCAATCTTCGCCACTCGCTCCACATACGTCAGCAGCGGCTTCTTGGCATAGCTGTGCCAGTAGTCGGGATATTCGCCCTTGATAGCCACGTCGGAACCAGGCCAGTAGACCACGCCCACGCGCTTGCCCTGACGTTTTGCGGTGAGCCATATCGGGTCGCCGCCCCAGTAGGCAGGGTCGTTCTGGTTCTTGCCCAGAGCGAAGGTGGTGTTGGTAGCCTTGTGGTAGAACACGTTGGCGATGATGCCGTGGTGGTCGGGCACGAGGCCAGTAGCGAGCGTGTAGTGGTTGGGGAAGGTAGACGAGGGGAACGAGGGCTGCATCACAGCCTGCACGCCGTCGTGTCCGAGCTTGTCGAGGAACGGCGTGTGGTACATCTGCGGATAGTCCCAGCGGCAACCGTCGAGAGAGACTATCACAATACGATGTTCGCCGGCAAGCGAGCTTGCCAGCGAACAAAGTAATAGCGAAAGGACAACAATTATCCTTCTCATATCTGTCTGTTATGAATTAGTTGAATGTGTACTTGATACCGATCTGCATCTTCCAGCACTGGTCGTAGTTGTGGTTGAAGTTCCAGGTCTTTGTAGCATACTCGCCGTTCACCTTCATCATGCTGAACACCGGTGTGTTGTTCTCCACCTTGTTCACCTTCAGAATCTGGCCGTTGTTGCAGCTGCCCATGTTCTTGGCTACGCCCCACTTCGAGTTGAAGAGGTTGCCTACGTTCATGATGTCGAGGCTGAGCTGCAGGCGGTTGCGTGTGTTGCCTATCTTCACGTCGAAGTCGTGTGCCCAACGGAAGTCGAAGCGGTGTATGAACGGAGCACGAGCGCTATAAGCCTCTGCGTACTCGCCCTTGTGGTTCTTCAGATACTTGTCCTGCTCTACGAACTTCCAGAATGCCTCGCGGTCGGCGTCGCTTACGAAGTTGATTTCAGAGTCGTTTCTCGGTATGTACATCAAGTCGTTCTTGATGCGGTCGCCGTTGATATCGCCGTTGTAGAGGAAGCTGTAGCCCGACGGAGAGTAGCCAGTGTAGAAGAGGCTGAAGTGATCCTTGGCATACTTGTAGCTTACGTTAGCGATGATGCGGTCTGGGATGACGTACTGTGAGTTCTGCACCTTAGAGAAGTTAGGACCGTTGATGGTGTACAGACCCGACCATGCAGAAGAAGCGTTGCTACCCGGCATACCCGATACCTCCTTCATCACGGTGTGTGTGTAGGCAGCCATCACGTTGAGGTTCTTCAGCGGCTCAGCTGTAGCTGTGATGTTGAAGGTGTAGCCGTATCCCTTGTGAGTGTTGGTGAGCACGCACGCATCGTTGATGTTCGAGTAGTATGTGAAGTTCTTCGGATAAACGAGGCGGTTGTCAGCTCCGTTGAGGTGTTCCCACTCAGAAGTGTCGTCCTTGATGTTGTAGTTCTTCAGCATCACGTCGGTGATCTTCTTTGTGTAGATGAACTCTGCTGTGAGTGTCATCGGGAAGCTAACCGGCACCTGATAGTCTACAGCGAGTGACGACTTCCATACCTGCGGCATCTTGAAGTTGCGGTCTACGCCGCCGATTGTTCTTGCCAGAGTGCCGTCGTCAGGAGTGATGCTTGCCGGCGCACCGAGCAGTTCGCGAATCTTGTCGCGGTCGGTTACGAGTCCGCCCTTGAAGTTGTTGAGCAGCGGGTCAGACGACATCACTGTGCCGTCGCTGTTGTACTTTGTAACAGCGTTGAACGGGTTCTGCTGAATCATACCCGAGTTGCTCGGCATGTTGGTGAAGAATACCAACGGCAGACGGCCTGCGAACAGACCAGTACCGCCACGCACCTTGAGGCTCTTGTTGCCCAGCACGTCCCATACGAAGCCTACGCGCGGCGAAATCTGTATGTTGCTCTTCGGCCACATACCGGTGTCGATGTGCTTTCCGCCGAAGTCGAGCGCCTTGATAGCGTTGTTGGTCATGATGTCGTCGTCGTCGAAGGCGATGTTATCGAAGCGGATACCGCCGGTGAGCTTCAGGCGGTCGTTCACGTTCCACTCGTCCTGCAGGTAGATGCCATACTGGTTGAACTTAACCTCTGATGTAGGGCTTGTAGCTCCGTTGTAGCCGTAAGCGAGGCCCACGGTCTCAGGCGCAGCGCCAGTGAGGAAGTCGTCGAGCGAGCGGTAGCGGTAGTAGCCTGTGCCGCCGCGCATGTATGCGTTGTTAGCAAGCTGATGCTCGAAGTTGAAGCCCGCTGTCACCTTGTGGTTGCCGGCATACCATGTGAAGTTGTCGGTAAGGCTGAGCACCTTGTTCTTCACCTGGTTGTTGTAAGAGAAGAGCTCGTAGCCGAAGCTCATATACGGCGAGAGGTCCTGCTTGACGGTGCCGTCGGCGAGAGTCTCGTAGCCGTTCATGATGTCGACGAACGGGAAGATAGAAGAGTCAGAACCGCGTCCGTCCTTCATGTCTGTATATGTGAAGAGCAACTGGTTGGCGAACTTTTCGCCGAAGCGGCTGTTGAGGTCGGCAGTTACAGATGTCACATTGTTATCCATTGAGTACATAGAGTTTGAGAACGCCATCGAGTACTGCGAGAGGCGGTCCATGTTGCGCAGACGGTAGCCCGTGTCAGACGAGTTGCCGTTAGGCGCGTTCCACATCTTGTTGGCTGTGTGGTTGAAGCGCACTGCAAGATGGTGGTCGTTGGTGATGTTCCAGTCGATGCGGCCGAGCAACTTGAGGTTGTGCTCGTCGGCGCCCCAGTTGGTGTAAGAACCCGGGTTGTAGCCGTACTTCTCCTTAAGGAACTGAGCGACGCGGTCGAGGTCGCTCTTCTTTGTACGAGAGATGTACTTGTCGATGTCAGCCTTGCCGTTATCAGACGGAGCCCAGCGGTTAGCTACGCCCGGCACCTTTGTATATTCGGCGTTGGCGAAGAAGAAGAGCTTGTCCTTCACGATCCGGCCACCGAGGGTGAAGCCGTATGTCGTTGTGCGGTTCTTGCCGCGCTCGCCGAGGTCGGCGTCGTCAACGCGGTTGCCGTGCATGTTCTCGTTGTTGTAGTAGATGTATGCCGAACCCTTGAAGGTGTTCGTACCCGACTTTGTAACGGCGTTGATGCCGCCGCCGATGAAGTT
>OMDC01000583.1_pt1 | contig 15708 bp, 11 predicted proteins | sample 1674201 | NCBI WGS metagenome assembly OMDC01 (sample SAMEA103958152, study PRJEB25191) | human gut metagenome | biome: human-associated habitat [ENVO:00009003]; feature: intestine environment [ENVO:2100002]; material: feces | place: Germany | collected 2013/2015 | reverse complement strand
GACGTGCTGGTGAACCCCGATTCGCCCAATGCCGACAGGGGGCTGATCAACGAGTCGCTTTCGACCGAGGTCGACCGTGCGCTCGAGACCCTTACGGAACGTGAACGCGACATCATCAAGTATTTCTTCGGTATCGGGACGTCGGAGATGACCCTCGAGGAGATCGGCGAGAAATTCGACCTGACGCGCGAACGCGTGCGCCAGATCAAGGAGAAGGCGATCCGCCGCCTGCGCCACTCGTCGCGGTCGAAACTGCTGAAATCCTATCTTGGGTAAACGGTATTGTCGTCGTAAAATCCCGGACTAAATCAGTTAGTCCGGGATTTTTTTGTGCCTTTCGCTTCCCCTTACAGCAACAATCCGAGTGTGAGCAGCAGGCCGAACAACAGGATATTGCGTGACGTGGCGCCCAGGACGGCGTTCAGTTCGCGGCCGCGGCCGATCCGTATCATGCGGCGCCATGCAGCGACATGCGGCGGCAGGTAGAGCAGCGGCAGGAGTGCCGCCCATGTCCGCCCGTCGCCCCAAAGCCCGAGGCAGAGCGCTGCGGCGGCGAATCCCGACAGCAGGTAGAGCCGTTGTCCTGCCCGTTCGCCCAGGCGGACGACGAGCGTCCGTTTGCCGCTGCGGGCATCCTGCTCGCGGTCACGGTAGTTGTTGACCATCAGCAGTGTGTCGATCACCAGGCCGCAGGCTGCCGCGACGACCGCCACCTGCCATGTCCAGCCGCCGCAGAGGACGTAGTACGTGCAGCCGACGGGGACGAATCCGAAGAAAAGCAATACGAGCATGTCGCCCCAGCCGTGGTAGGCCAGCGGATAGGGCCCGGCCGTGTAGAGGAATGCGAAGAGGACGCAGGCGGCGCCGACGGCGATGAGCCACCAGCCCCCGTAGGCGATGAGCCCGCAGCCCGCGGCGCAGGCGGCGAGTGTGGTTGCGGCGATGCCCAGCCGCATGGACTTCGGGGTGATCCACCCCTGGGCGCAGGCGCGTTCAGGCCCGAGGCGGTCTTCCCCGTCGGAGCCTTTCAGGTAATCCCACAGGTCGTTTATCAGGTTGGCGTCGATCTGCATCAGCAAGGCGAATGCGAGGCAGAGTACCGCGGGCAAGAGGACGAACCCGCCGTCCGCCGCCGCAAGGCCGCAGCCCAGCATCACCGGGACGGCGGCTCCGGTCAGAGTCTTGGGACGTGCCGCAAGCAGCCATGCCCGCAGGGAATCGGTGCGTATCTCTTTTGTAGTCATCGTTTCGGTTTGTGGGCGCGGGGCTATCCCGGATTTACCACACGATGGGTTCCTGCCCCACGCTGCGGAGGTATTCGTTGGCGCGCGAGAAATGGCGGCAGCCGAAGAACCCGCGGTAGACCGACAGCGGCGAGGGATGCACGGCCTTGAGTATGCAGTTGCGCTGCGGGTCGGCGATGGCGCCTTTCTTCTGGGCGTAGCTGCCCCAGAGCATGTAGACGATACCCTGCTTGCGCTGGGCGATGGCGCGTACCACGGCGTCGGTGAAGGTTTCCCACCCATGCCCGGCGTGCGAGGCTGCCTCGTGGGCGCGGACGGTCAGCACGGCGTTCAGGAGCAGTACTCCCTGCTCGGCCCAGCGGTCGAGGTTGCCCGTCAGGGGGATGGGTGTCCCGGTGTCGTCGGAAACCTCCTTGAAGATGTTTTGCAACGAGGGCGGGAACGGCACGCCGTCGCCTACCGAGAAGCAGAGCCCGTTGGCCTGCCCGGGGCCGTGGTAGGGATCCTGGCCGATGATGACGACCTTCAGTTTGTCGAAGGGGCATTTGTCGAAGGCCCGGAAGATATTGCTGCCGCGCGGGTAGATGCGGTGCGTGGCATATTCCTGCCGTACGAATTGCGTAAGGGCGGCGAAATAAGGTTTCTCGAATTCGGGAGAGAGCAGCTCTTTCCAGTCGGGGGCGATCTTTACATCCATGTTGCAAGGTGGTTAAAGTGGTGTAAATGTAGTAAAAAGTTGGCAGATTCCTGTTATCTTTGCACGAGGATATGAAGAAAGCATTTTTGTTTCTGGCGTTGTGCCTGCTCGGAGCGGGCCGCGCAGCGGCTGCGGAACCCGCCGACAGTGTCCGCAATGTGATTTATATGATCGGCGACGGCATGGGCCTGGCGCATGTTTCGATGCTCGCCGTCGAAGGCGGCTATGCCCCGACGGCTTTCGACCGGGCACAGGGTATTGCCCTGATCTCGACCTATTCGGCCAACAACCGGGTGACGGATTCCGCGGCTGCGGGGACGGCGCTGGCATGTGGGAGCAAGACGAATAACGGTACGTTGGGGCTGGATCCCCGGGGCGGGCGTCTGCAGTCGCTCATCGAGTGGGCGGTGGCCGAAGGGATGCCTGCGGGGATTGCCGTGAAATGCCATCTCCAGCATGCCACCCCTGCTGCGTTTTACGCGCATGTTCCGGATCGGGGCGACGAAAAGGCCATTACGCGCGACCTGCTGGCGAGCAATATCGACGTGCTCATAGGTGCCGGCAGGCGGCTCGAAAAGGAGTCCCCCGAGGGCGGTTCGTATCGTGATGCGTTCGGCCGCCGCGGCTATGCGGTCGTCGGTTCGCTCGAAGAGGCGGAGCCGGTTCGTGCGGGACGGTTGCTGTGTGCCGTGACCGATGAAAATATCCCGAAGACGATCCGGCGCGAAGATTACCTGCGCTGCGCCACGCAGAAGGCACTGGAAATACTCGCCCATAATGCCGATTCCGTCGGCCGCGGCTTTGTGCTGATGGTCGAGGGCTCGCTAATCGACGGTGCGTCGCATGGTAACGATGCGGAGAAGATACTGGCCGAAATGCGCGATTTCGAGCGTGCCGTGGCTGCGGCGATGGACTTTGCCGACCGCACGCCGGGGACGCTGGTCGTAGTGACGGCCGACCATGAAACCGGGGGGCTCGCCATCCCGAGCTGCGACGGTGATTTTACCCGCTCCGAGAGCGGTATCCGATATGTTTTCGGTGGCAAAAGTATCACAAATTTGGTAAAAAGGCAAATGTAAGCATTGGTATTGATAATCAGGTAGTTTTTCTATCCAGTTCACTCTATACAGGTTGTCGAATCGGTAGTCGGCGGCATCGTCAAGCGTGGGTTCAGTTACCAAAGCATTACCTCGTTCGGGAATGCCTTTTATTTCCTAAAATAGTGATTTACCGTCTATTGCATTTCCATTCATCTTGACCGAAGACTCTGCGGAAATTAGTTTTGTATCCCTAAAAAAGCAGAGTTATGCGCAGCACATTCAAGGTTCTGTTCTACCTGAAAAGGAACAAGAAAAAAACACAGTCTGCGGTTCCCCTCATGGGCCGCATCACGGTCAACGGTACTATTTCGCAATTCAGTGCGAAGCTCACGGTTCCGGAGCGTTTGTGGGAAGTCCGCGGCGGCCGTGCCAAGGGGCGGAGTCTCGAAGCCGACCGTATCAACCGCCATCTGGACGATATCCGCTCGCAGCTCGACCGTCATTATCGGGATATCCGCGACCGGGAAAGCTATGTGACGGCCGAGAAGGTGAAGAACGCCTGGCTGGGATTCGGGAAGCGTTACCGCACCCTGCTGTCCACTTTCCGCAGCTTTACGGACGACCTGCACGGCCGTATCGGCGTCGACCGTTCGAAAAACACGTGGTACCGTTATCTTGCCACGATGAAACACCTGCAAGCGTTCCTTACTGTAAAATACCGTGTGAGCGACATCGCCCTTGCCGAACTGGAACAGTCCTTTATCGAACAGTTCCATGTTTACTTGAGAACGGAATGCAATCTCAAGCTTACGAGCATCTGCCGTTATCTGGACTGCCTGATCAATGTGGTCAAAGTCTCCTTCAACGACGGAATCATGCCCCGCAATCCGTTCGCCTCGTACCGTTACAACGAACCCACGCCGGAGCGTGCTTTCCTGAACGAGGAAGAGATCCTCACGCTTCAGCATGCCGCGCTCCGCACGAAGAAACAACGTATGATCCGCGACCTGTTCCTCTTCTCCTGTTTTACGGGCATCTGCTACGCGGATCTGAAAACCCTTGCATGGAAACAGCTCGAACAGGATACGCACGGCGACTGGTGGGTCACAGGCAACCGCTGCAAGACGGACACACGGTACGTGGTCAAACTGCTGCCTGCTGCCTTGTCCATTCTGGAACGTTACCGGGACGGCACGGATTATGTCTTTTCTTTTATGCCGCATCTGAATACGGTCGACCGTTCCCTGAAACGGATCGCTGCCTTGTGCGGCATCGAAAAGAAGCTGACCTTTCATGTCGGACGCCATACCTATGCCACGACGATCTGCCTGATGAACGGCGTGTCGCTGGAAACGCTCTCGAAGATGCTGGGGCATAAACGCATCACCACGACGCAGACCTATGCGAAGGTTACCCAGCCGATGATCGACCGTGAGGTGGAGATGCTCAAAATAAAGTTGGCGGATAAATTCATGGCTGTATAAAAATAGCGGACAGTTGGGAAAAACGATAAGGAGCCATGTGAGAACAGCATATATCGTCTCACCCTTAAAAGCAAAAAAGTCTGATATATCCCTGTAATCTCTTTCCGCCGGCAGGAAATATATCGCCGGAGATGAAAATACGCAAGGCCATGCGAATCGCCCGAAGGGCGAGCCTTGCGTATTTCCATCTTCGGCGTTTTGCTGGACGCTACCGTCGGAAAAGGCGGCTTTCTGCGCCCCGGAGGCTACCCAACGGGCTATTGACTCTACGACACGCATATCAGAAACCCAAAGTAATCGGTCATTGCATTGCCTGTTCAAAACGGTTGTCTGTTATTCTTCTTTTCGTGGAGATAATTCAGCTCGTCGCTGTAAATTCCGATTACAAAGCGCAGCATATTGTCGACCAAGGCCGTTAATCTTGTATTATCGTTTCCCAGCAGGTGGAGGATTTCCGATACTTTGTGCTTGGTTTGGGCGCTGACATAGATCGCCGAACGGTTACGGCAATCCACCGGTGCGAAGAAGGTGCGTTCGAAGTCCGGCAGCGAGAGCTTTTTACGACGGAAGCCGGCAGGCTCCTTTCCAGTAGTCGTTTGGGTGTTGACGTCTGTTTTTTCAGTCGTCGGTGCCGATGCTTCGGATACCGTTTCCGATGTGTTTTCCTCGGGAGCGTCCGTATTTTTCTCTTCCGGGTCGGGAATCCGGCGGACGACTTTCGAGTCCAAAGGAGCTTGTCCGGCGATCATCTGACGCATCAGTTCCTCGGCGGCTTCGATACAGGGACGCTTTGAAGGTTTCGGTGCGAGTTTGTCTTTTTCTTTGAATGAATCCATGGTACAATGTTTTTGAGATTGATTGTTAGCTATATGGTCGTAAAGCGTGTATGTTTGCTTCGTTGGATTAAACCATTCAAAATACCATTATTGACTTTCGAATCCATAGGAACCCTCTGGCGATCATCTGACGCATCAGCTCCTCGCCGACTTCGATACGGGGACGCTTTGAAGGTTTTGGTGCGAGTTTGTCTTTTTCTTTTAATGAATCCATGGTGTAACGTTTTTGAGATTGATTGTTCGTTTTGCAGTCGTAAAGCATGTATGTTTGGTTTTATGTTTTAAACCATTCAAAATACCGTTTTCTGTTTCATGCGGTTTATATCGGGATAATGAACGGAATAAGAAAACCGACCTTTCATGCTGCAAGATACAACCGACTGAAATACCTCGGTTCCGATGTCCGCTCCAGACCGCTCCAGTCCGCACCGAGGGTTTGTTTTGGCGCCCGCACGGTTGTAATATTGCACCGGGAAAGACCCGCCCTCGGAGGCCGTAGCGGAGGCTTTTCAAAGTTTTTACAAAAAATTTTCCGCCGCGGATTTTTGTTTTCGCCAGAAAACAGCGAGCTGTACCTTTGTCCGACAAATTGACATTTGTCCGACAAAGGTGCTCGCTCTGCGAGGCCGGGGTCGCTCCCGAGTCGCGACCCTTTTTTAAGCCATATATGGATATGAACCGAAAACCGACAGACAAGACCGATAAGAAGCCCCGAACGCCGAGTTATAAATACTCTTTCCGGCTTAATGAAGAGTAGAACATCCGCTTTTGCGAGCTGCTCAGCAAAGCCGGATTGGAGCATAACCGGAGTCGTTTTATTGTTAAAAGAATCTTCAACGAGGAGGCCGTCGTTATCAGACGCGACCCGTCGAAGACGCAGTTCGTCGCCCGACTTAACGACTTTTATTTCCAGTTTCAGCGCATCGGCAACAACTATAACCAGATTGTAAAGGTCATCAATACGCACTTCACCAACATTGCAATACCACATCAGATCGCCGCACTGGGACAGCGGACACGCGAGTTGAAAGTGTTGAGTATCGAGATCCTGAACCTTGCAAAACAAGCTGCGGAATGGTTGCGAATATAAGATCAGGAGCATCGCCTCCGAAATAGAGGGGCAATTGCGATGTATTCTCTCAGGATCTTCATTTTGTGCTTTATTATATTTTCATACTGTACTCCGTACCATATCCGAAGAGGATGTCCGCGAAACTGTCCGTATGAAACTCAATAAATTACAAGAAACATCCGCTTCGAACAGACACAATACTCAGGATCAGGCATTATACCATATAAAACGAGGCTCCATGGAGCCTCGTTTTCGAATATCTTGCCATGCGGGTGTCAGGCCTGCGGCGCCTGGCTCTGCAAAAACTGTTGGTACTCTGCCCACATCTGCTCGATGCCTTTTTCGGGGCCGAACATCGCACGCATGGCCTTGTCGAAACTCCAGACATCCATATCGCGAACCGTAACGTGGAATTCACGCAGGGCGTCGGGATTCATGGTCGTCAGCCACTGCAGGAAAAATCCGGTCGTCTTATAGCCGTCGAGCCAATGCCCGCCCGGTTTGCGGAGCGCCGCAATGTCGAACAGCCCGGCCTCGGCGCGCACGGCGTCGGCAAGACCCTCGATGCAGGCCCAAAACTCCCTGTTGGTTGAATAGCTTCCAATCCCTTTCGGCTCGAACTGGTAGGCGTGCACCAGCTCGTGGAAAAGCACGCCGCGCGTTTCATAGTCGAGTTTGTAAAGCGACTCGCGCGCCGACTTCTCGATGTGCTGCGTACTGTACACGATCGCCGTTTCCGCAGGGTTGCCCGATTTGGCTGAAACCCCGGCATAATCCTTCAGCGTATAGTCAATTTTCCCCACCGTGTTCATCGTATCGGCAGCTGAGTAGAAAAGTATTTCGGCAACCTTGCGGGTGTGGTAGCGGACATACGCCCCGGGATCCTGCACCAGCGTGGCGTAAATCGCGGCACCCTCGGTCTGTGGGTCAAGCACCTCGAAATCCACCGCGGGATAGACGAAACCGCTCCACGCCTCCTCCCTGTCGCGCTCGTAGAAACGCACGTCGCCCACGGCGACCGTATCGGCCTCTTCGCGCGGCAGGAATTCGATTTTGTAGGCCGTATAGTTCGAGGGTTCGGCAATCCGCCCGGTGATCTCCTGGAAACGCGAGCAGAATACGCATCCCTCCCGGCGGTCGAGTTCGACCCATTTGCGGCCGTCGTGCGAGCCGCTCAACACCCACCCGGCCGGATCTGCGGCGGGCACTTCGCCCGAAGAGTATACGCGGTAACTCCGCATCGGAGTGTCGAAGCCGTCGAAGACGACCCGGCAGGGGCGGGACGCCGGCATCGCATAAGATGTCGAGGGGTCGTCGTCGCAAAGTTCCGCAACATTGCGGGGCGCCTCCTGCGAGCAGGAGAGCATCGTAAGCGCCGTAAGCGCAAAAATAAAGTGTTTCATAGTGTAAAGATACCTGTTTTTCGGTTGTTCATATTATCTGTCCGGCCTTGTGGCGACGGGAAGCGACGGCGGGACGGCTGCAGCCGACACGGCGCGCCGCTTGTCGGGCCGCGAACCCATCACATAATGCAGGTGTACGCCGTCACGGATGTCGTCGTACGTGATGTACGACTTGTCCCACACGCGGCCATCGACGTACATGCGGCGAATGTAGACGTTCTCCGGGCTCCAGTTCTCGGTCGTCACGCGAATGGACTTCCCGTTGGAGAGGCGCAGTTCGACGCCTTCGACCGTCGGCGAACCGATGTTGTAGACATTGCTCGACGGCGCCGTCGGGTAGAAGCCCATCGTATTGAACAGGTACCACGCCGACATCTGGCCGCAGTCGTCGTTGCCGCTCAACGAGCCTGGCTCGTTGCCGTAGAAGGCGTCCGATATGCGGCGCACCCACTGCTGGCATTTCCACGGCTGCCCGAGGTAGTTGTACAGGTAGACGATGTTGTGGCAGGGCTCGTTGCCGTGCCAGTAGGCGCCGATACGCCCCTGTATGTCATGCGCACCCGGAATATCGTCGGGCAGTTCGGTCACGAAGAGCGAGTCGAGGCGCGTTTCGTACAGCCTGCGGCCCACGCGGTCGATATGTCCCGCGACGTCGTGCGGCACGTACCACGTATATTGCAGCGTGAATCCTTCCGTAATATCGCCCCAGCCGTGCACCGAGCCCGGCCCCTGATAGGCGACGGGCGTAAAGGGCGTGCGCCAGCGGCCCTGGCTGTCTCGGCCCCGCATGAACTTCGTTTCGGGGTCAATCAGGTTGCGGTACGAGAGCGAGCGGCGCAGGAAATAGTCGTAGTCCTCCTCCTTGCCGAGCGCGCGGGCTGCCTGCGCGATGCAATAGTCGTCGTAGGCGTATTCGAGGGTCTTGGAAACCGATTCGCGCTCCTTGTCGAACGGCACCCAGCCCAGTTTCGTATATTCGGGCAGGCAGTCGTAATTAGGATTGGTCGCCGTGCGTTTCATCGCTTCGAAAGCCCGCTCGTAGTCGAAGCCGGGAACCTGCTTGACAATCATGTCGGCCAGTACCGATACGGCATGGTACCCGATCATGCACCAGGTTTCGTTGCCGTAGAACGACCAGACGGGCAGCATCCGCTCGACGCTCTTGTCGTAGTGCGCCAGCATCGAGTTGGCCACGTCGGCACTCATGTCCGCCCGTACGAGGTTCATCAGCGGATGGAAGGCGCGGTAGGTGTCCCAGAACGAAAAGGTCGTATAGTTGGTAAATCCCTCGGCGCGCCCGATACTCTTGTCGTGCTCGCGGAAGCGGCCGTCCGCATCCTGGAAAAGGAACGGAGAGAGGAAACAGCGGTACGCCGAGGTGTAAAACGTCTCCTTAACCCGCTGCGGGCCCTCGACCGTGAACCGCGAAAGCTCCCGCTCCCACAGTTGCTCGCCGCGGCTGCGCACCTCGTCGAACGTAAGGCCGTCGATCTCGTGCAGGCTGCCCCGGGCGCCCGCCGGGTCGACCGACGAAATGGCGACGCGGACGGTCACCTGCTGCTCCTGCCGCGTGGCGAAACGCACCCAGAATTTCAGGTCTTCGCCCCACGCCTCGCAATCGCTGCGGAAACGTTTCGTGTCGTAGCACACCCGTTTGCCGCCCTCCATGATGCCGAAGTCGTCGAGCGGCTCGGAAAACTCGGCCACGAAATAAACATGGCGCTCGGCGCCCCAGCCCTGCACGAGTTTATAGCCCGTGATGGTGTGGTCATCCTCCTTGCGCAGGTTGGCCCACCGGCATTTCCACCACAGCGTATGCCGCATGTCGACAAGTATGAAGGCGTCGTCAGCCTCGGGATAGGTGAAGCGCAGGATGCCGCTGCGCTGCGCCGCCGTCATTTCGGCTTTCACGCCGTAGTCCGTGAGGTTCACGCCGTAATAGGCGGGCGAGCACCACTCCTCGTCGTGGCTGTACCGCGATCGGTAACCGGCGTCGGGGTCGTCGTGCGTACCGGGTTCGAGCTTGATTTCCCCCACGCCCGGCATGAAGAGGAAGTCGCCCAGATCGGGAATACCCGTACCGCTCAAATGGTTGAGCGAGAATCCCATCAGCGTCTTGTGCGCGTATTTGTAGCCCGAGGCGGCATCGTAATAATCGTCGTCCGTATCGGGGCTGATCTGGATGCCGCCGAACGGCACCTGCGCCCCGGGATAGACGTTGCCGAAGCCGTCGGTGCCGACCAGCGGACGGACATAGCCGATGCGCGGGGCATCGTCGGCCGTAACCGCGAACGCCCACAGCAACGCAGCGCATGCGGCAGCAAGCTTTATCAGCGTAAATTTCATGTTTGCAGTCGTTTTACTGTTCGCAACTCAGGGAGTAGGGCCGTTCTTCGGCCGAAAAGCAGCGGCGCTTGTCGGGCGTGGAACGCATGTCGAATTCCAGCACGGCGCCCCCTTTCAGGTCGGCATAGGTGATATACGCCCGGGTGTAGGGTTTCCCGTTGAGTTTCACCCCATGCACATACCGGTTCTTCGAGCTGACGCCCGGCGCCTTAATTTCCAGGTAACACCCCTCCCCGATCCTCACTTTCATATAAGGCAGGTAGGGTGCGCCCAGCACATACTGGTCGGTGCCCGGGCAGACGGGATAGAATCCCATCGCCGTGAAAATGTACCACGCCGACATCTGGCCGCAGTCGTCGTTGCCGCACAGGCCGTCGACCGTCGGACGGTACATGCGATCCATGATCTCACGCACCCAGTACTGCGTTTTCCACGGCTGCGAAGTCCACATGTAGAGGTAGGGTACATGGTGGCTCGGCTCGTTGCCGTGGACATACATGCCCAGCAGCCCCTCGCGCGTCACGTCCTCGGTCTGCGCGAAATACCTGTCGGGCAGGTACTCGGTAAAGAGGCTGTCCAGACGCGCCGTGAACTGACCATCGCCGCCCATCAGGGCAATCAGCCCCGCCGGGTCGTGCGGCACGTACATCGAGTAGTTCCACGAGTTGCCCTCGATAAACCCCTGTCCGTGCGTATCGTAGCGGTTGAAGTCGGGTTTCCAGCTTCCGTCGCTCATTCGCGCCCGGGCAAACCCCGTCTCCGGATCGAAGACGTTGCGGTAATTCAACGCCCGGCGGCGGTAGGTTTCGGCCTCATCGGAGAGTCCCATGCGCCGGGCCGTCCGGTAGATCACCCAGTCGTCGTAGGCATATTCCAGCGTCATCGACGAACCGGTGGACTTCACGTCGTAAGGGACGTAACCCAGTTGCTTGTAAATGCCCGTTCCGTCGTAATAGTCGCAGTTGGCGCTGCCGATCATCGCCTCAAGCGCCAACTTCCGGTCGACGTCGATTTCTTTGTCGAGGGCGTCGCCCACCACCGACACCGAATGGTAACCTATCATGCACCAATTCTCGTTGCCCATGTGCGACCATACGGGCAGGATGCGGTGCACGCTCTGGCGGTAGTGTGCGAGCATCGAGTTCACGATGTCGCGGCTGCGGTCGCGGCAGATGAGGTTGAACAGCGGGTGCAATGCCCGGTAGGTATCCCAGACCGAGAAAACGGTATAATTGTTGAAATCCCGGGTCTGGTGTATCTCGTGGTCGACACCGCGGTATTTACCGTCCGTATCCATATAGACCGACGGGTTTATCATCGTGTGGTAGAGCGACGTATAGAGCATACGCAGCGCCTCGTCGCTGCCTTGGGCTTCAATTACCGACATCTGCTCCTCCCACTTGCGTGCGGCGTCGGCCGCCGCCTGGTCGAACGTGCGCCCGCCAGCCTCGGCACACAGGTTGGCCAGCGCCCCGCGCGTTCCCACGGCCGACAGCGCCACCTTGACCTCGAGCGGTGCGGAATCGTCGCCGAAATCGAAGTGCATCACGATGCCACACCCGCCGATTTCGGGGAAGTTACGCTCCGTGTCGAACTTCCGCCAGCCTCCGCCGTAATCGAGCGGCCGGCGGTCGCGCGCGCCGTATTCGCGCACGGGCTTGGAGAAGCTCATGGCAAAATAGGTGTAGTTGGTGCGCGCCCATCCGCTGGTGATGCGGTAGCCCGTCACCAACGTGTCGTTCTCGACACGCACCTGCGCCCAGCGGGTCTTGCCCTCGTAGTTGTAGATGCCGTGGTCGAGGTCGAGAATCAGGTGCTGGTCTTCGCCCGCAGGATAGGTGTATTTGTGCAAGCCCACCCGCTCGGTGGCGGTCAACTGGGCCCGGATGCCGTAGTCGTCGAGCATCACCTCGTAATAACCCGCCGCTGCGCGTTCGCGCTCGTGCGAGAAGCGCGAGCGGTAGCCCGTTTCGGGGTGTTCGGCCGTGCCGCGTTCGGTGCGTATCTCCCCCACGGTCGGCATCAGCAGGATGTCGCCCAGGTCGGAGTGCCCCGTGCCGCTCAAATGTGTGTGCGAGAAGCCGACGATCGTCGGGTCGTCGTACTGGTATCCGGCGCAGTAGCGGTAGGCCTCGGGCTGGTACTTGCCGTCGATGTTGTGCGGCACCATCTCCGTGTCGGGGCTCAACTGCACGATGCCGTGCGGCACGCAGGCCCCGGGGAAAACGTGCCCCATGCTGCGGGTGCCTATCATCGGGTCGATGTAGTCCGTCGCCGGGCGTGTCTGCGCGGCGGCCGCAACGACCGGGCAGGCCGCAATCAGGGCAATCAGGTAATTCTTCATAACTGTCATTTCGGTTTGTTGTGCCGCAGGACGGGAGATGCCCCGGTCAAAGCCGGAACACCTCCGTCCGCAGCAGGCTATTAAGCCTCGCGTATCTTAATCCAGTAAGGATAGGAAGGATCGGGGCTCACCAGATAGAAATAGTGTTTGTTGCCGTCGTAGGAAACGCTTTCTGCCTTGTAGACGTGGAATCCCCGCTCGCCGAAGAGCAGCCGCTCGAGCGGTTTGACGAGTTTCTGCGACTCCTCGCTGCTCATCTCGTTGCCGTCGGCATCCACGAATGCGCCCGTCACGTCGCCTTTGGTGAAAATCATACGGTCGTCTTCGACTTTGTAGGCGCTGACGGCGATGGATACGGGATGATTTTCGAACCCGTTACGGAACGACTTGATGTCGATGCGCTGTCCCTTGCCCACCGCGAAAACCTCGATGGCGCAAGGCCCGGCGGGCGTGCCGCCTCCCGGCTGCGTGTAGGGATAGAAGATATAGCGTTCCGTGCCCGTCATGCCCGGAATATCGTCCTCAGCCGTCGGCAGGCAGAGCCGCGAATAAGGAATGAATACCGGCGTGCCGCCCTCGTACTTGTTGACCGGATAGGTGAAGAAATACTCCAGCGGATGAGCCTCGCTCTGCAGCGGCGTGCGGATCGTGCAGGAAAGCCCGTCCACGTTCGGCGTGTAGGGGCCCGTCCACGTAAGGCCCTTGTAGGTGACGCTGCCCACGGTGAGCGGCTCCCGGAAGGTGATGACGCCCGCCTCGGTCGCATCGACGGCCACGGTCTTGTACTGCGCCTTGTTGCGCGCCATCTCACGGTAATTGCCGTCGGTGTAGACCGCCTCGGAATCCTCTATCCAAATCAGGTCGGCTGTACCTGCCTCTGCATCGAGGGAGTAATGCAGTTTGAAATTCTTGTTGTCGTTGTCGAAGAACGTACCGTAGGGTTTCATGCCCTGCGCCACGAGCTGCGGCAGGAAGTTCTCGCCGCCCGGCTCCTCGCCCCCGCCTTCGGAGTAGAGGCCGTCGCGCACCTTCACCCAGAGGTTGCCCGTCTTGGAAATCAAGTAAAAGCCTTTACCGCGCGAATCGCTCTCCTCGATTACGTACAGGCCGTCGGCATGGAAATAGAAATCGGTGAACGGTTTCAGGTCGGCGGCCGCCTGGCTGATGGGGTACGATGCAATCTCGGAACCGGTCGCAATCTTCAGGAAGTCGCCCTGCACGCTGGCGTAGAAGCGAATCCAGTCGGCGTCGCTGTCGAAGCGTGCGGTCTTGGGATCGGTCGTATAGTCGTTCACGAAGAGATAGTTGCCCGTCGTGCCGTCGCCCACATAAACTTCCACGCGCAGCGGAATGTCGTCCGCATAGGGATAGAAGAGGATGCTGCGGAACTTGTCCGAAACCAGTGCCGACCAGAGCGTCGGGTGGGCCGTGCCGCACTCGAGCTTGCCACCGAGGTTATACTGCTTGGAAGCCTTGTCCACGAAACCGGGATGCGCCTCGGTTACGGCGGTGATTTTCGCGTCCGCCACGTTGAAGGCGAGGCTTTCGCCGGCAATCGTGTAGGTGAGCGAACTGTACCCCACACCGTTAATCGTGACGGCCGGCCACTGGATGCCGTACTGCGTGTCGGTCACCTCCAGCTCGAAGCCTGCCGACTCGTGTTTGGCGTCCTTGTTCGCAGCGTCGATCCAGGTGAACTCCATGCTGCGCGACTTCTTGTCGACGGCATAGCGGGCCAGGAACTTGTTCTCGCCGTCGCGCAGGACACCCTGCATGGCGTTTTTCTTCGACAGGGCCAGCCATACCAACTTCTCGCCCAGCTTGAGTACGTCTTCCGACGTGGCTTTGGTCAACACGACTGGCTTGCCCGACGAGGCGCCTATGCAGTTGATGGTCGTCTCGGTCGTCGACTCGACGATGAGCTGCCTTTCGCGGAACTCCGAATCGACGATTTCGTCGTTGAGCATCGTGGGCCCGTCGAACTTGATAATCACGCCGCCCTCCTTGAGCGCCGAAACGCTGAAAAGCGCCAGGTTTTTCTCGTTTTCCGAAACGGGCGAATCGGTCGCCACCGAACTGTCGGACAGGAAGTTGAACAGAATCGTATAGCTTTTTCCAGCAGCGGGGGCATATTCTGCCACCCAATTGTATTCCAGCGCGCTTTCGTAGGTCAGCGCCTCTTTCACGGCTATCGACTCGGCATTCTCGCCGGCCGAGGTACCCTCCTCCTTAGTCTGGGACTCGAGTCCGTCGAGGGAAGCATCCTCACGGCATCCCGCAGCGAAGACGAGCAGCAAGGCCGCCAGAAATATCGTTATCTTTTTCATGGATGTCATTCAGATTTAGCGTTTTTGGTAATTGGTTTTATCGGCCTTGTAGAGCGCCCAAAGCGTCTGCTCATTGGCATCCTCGCCGAGCGCGTATTTGAGCGCCGCGTCCCAGCTCCACGGATTGATCGTGCGCATCGACGCGTTGATATTGCGGATGGCGTCCTTGTCCTGCGTCTGTGTCAGCCAGTAGCAGAAGAAGCCCGTCGTCTGGTAGCCCGACATCAGGCTGCCGTTGGTATTGCGGGTGGCATAGTCGTGGTAGCCTGCCACCGTGCGCACCGCGTCGGCCAGACCTTCGATTGCCGCCCACGACATGTTGCCCTGACTGTAAGCCGGAATGCCCTGCGGTTCGAGCTGGAAAGCGTGTACCATCTCGTGGAAAAGCACGCCGCGCGTTTCGAGGCTCAACTTGAGCAGCGACTCGTTGGCCGATTTCTGAATCCAGTCGGTCGAGTAATGGATGTTGATTTTGGGCGACGAGCCTCCCTTGTACGACACCTCGCCGGGCATCGGTTCGAGGAAATACTCGATGGTGTTCACCGGGAAACGCTCGTCCCGGTCGTTGAAGTAGAGGTAGGTGCAAATCTCCAGCGCATGCCACTTCAGGTAGGCGATCTTGTCCTGAACCAGCACGTCGTAGAGTTTGGAGCCCTTGTCCTCGGCCAGGTCGATGAACAGGATTTCGGGCGACTCAAAGTTCTTCCATGCGGCATACGGGTCTTCCGTGTGGAAAAGGATGTCCGAAAGAGTCAGCTTGTCGCCGCCGTTGGCCTTGAACACGAATTTGTATTTGGCATAGTCGGCCGGCGCCGCCAGGTAATAGATATGTTTCTGGAAACGGGCGATGAACGCGACCTCCGAACGGCTGTCCACCTCGTTCCACGACGCGCCGTCGTCCGACCCGTAGACCTT
>OMDC01000560.1_pt1 | contig 16230 bp, 17 predicted proteins | sample 1674201 | NCBI WGS metagenome assembly OMDC01 (sample SAMEA103958152, study PRJEB25191) | human gut metagenome | biome: human-associated habitat [ENVO:00009003]; feature: intestine environment [ENVO:2100002]; material: feces | place: Germany | collected 2013/2015 | reverse complement strand
GATGTGCTGAAACAGTGGCTGTGATCTGTGCATTGCAGTAAGGCGCGTGATACTGTTGACCGGGCAATCAAAAAGCATGAAATGAGGAATGCCGAGGAATCCCTTCCCATGTGGGAGGAACCCTCGGCGTTTGTATAGGCGGACGCACTGCTTGCTGGTACAATGATGTTTCTTTTTGAGTCGGCTTATCTGTCTGTTTGTTAAAATTCATGTTGTGGTTATGCATTCATGAGTGTGGTGCTAAAGATTTATGGCAGTAGCACATTGCTTTTATACAAATAAAAGTGTACAATAATAACAACTTTGCAAGCAATCCCCTTCAAGGAATCAACTGGAACATGGGTGGAGACTGTACCTGTTAAGCGGAATTGTTTGAATGAATTCAATTCAACATAAAAGACAGTTGCTCATTTGTGAGTAGGAGGAATATATGATGTTTGATTGTGGTTTACAGAATATTTTCCGGCTGAAAAACGGACAGTCCCGTTCCATCAACTGGGAAAACCGGAACGGAGAAAAAGGAAAAGGCGGCATGGCATCCAGCGATCTTGGTCCGTCCAGAAAAGGTTCCCCGTGTATCCCGAAAATAGAAGCAGGAGAGACCGTAACACTTGGTGAGATCCAGGGAGAAGGCATGATTCAGCACATCTGGATCACCGTTACAGACCGTACCAGTGAACGTAACCGTTATGTTCTGCGGGATCTTGTTCTGCGCATGTACTGGGACGATGAAGAATTCCCATCCGTTGAATGCCCGCTTGGCGATTTCTTCTGCTGCGGCTTCGGTGTTTCCTACCAGGTAAACTCAGTCCCGATTGCTGTCAATCCGACCCGTGGTTTCAACAGCTATTTCCCGATGCCGTTCCGTAAAAACGCCCGTATTACCATTGAAAATCAGTGTGATGAGCCGATTCCGGCCTTCTTTTATCAGATCGACTATTGCCTGACAACGGTTCCGGAGGATGCTGCCTATTTCCATGCCCAGTGGCGTCGTCAGCGCATAACGGAAAAGGCAAAAGACTACGTTGTCCTCGACAACATCAAAGGGAAAGGCCAGTACGTTGGAACTTATCTTGCGCTTACCAGCCTCGAACGCTACTGGTACGGAGAAGGTGAGATGAAATTCTACATCGATGGAGACAAGGATTATCCAACCATTTGCGGAACCGGAACAGAAGATTACTTCGGCGGTGCCTGGAGCTTTGCAACACAGCAAAATGGCCAAACCGTTGAAAATCAGTACTGTACTCCGTATCTTGGCTATCCTTACTACTCTAGCCACGATACCTTCCTTCATAATGATTACCACAATGATGATCAGATGCCACAACGCAGCTTCTACCGCTGGCACCTTCTTGATCCTATCCTTTTTGAGAAGGACCTTAAGGTAACTCTGCAGCAGATTGGTGTCAGCCACGGAGGTCTTTTTGAACGTCAGGATGATGTCGCTACCACAGCTTACTGGTACCAGACGCATCCTCATGTACCATTCGCGCCACTCATGTCCAGAAAAGAGCGCTGGCCAAGATGATTTTTGACGCTTTTCCTATTTTATATGTTTCATGACTTTGCATATCCATGCAGACGTGATCCTGCCGCCTGACAGGGAGCAGGGAAGTGAGACAGCAGAGCAGTAGCTGCACATTCTGCTGTACCAGACCGATGTGCCGGAGGCGGAACTGAACGCCGCCCTGTCTGACCTGCGTGCCCAGCGCAGGCGGAAAAAGCCAAGTATCAGGGCGCACTCTTTGCGGATGTGTTTCAGGTGGAGCTGATCTTATCTGAGGAGGACAGCGACCGGGCCTGCATCGTGGATGTAGGGGACACCGGCATGAGCTATGTGATCCCGTGGAGCAGCATCCCGCAGGAGCTTCAGCAGCCGCTGCGCCGCTATGTGGCACAGGCAGACGGAAAGCTCTGCGGCTATTGCAAAGAGGACCTCTGCAATACCGAAAACGGACGAATGATCGTGGAGCTGTATCTGGGCAAGCAGGAACATCACGTTTCAAGCACGTTTCAAGGATCTTGTATTGAAATAGCTGCACAACCGCAGCTATTGGGTTGAAAATAAGGCTGAAGCCCCAATTGCTCCAGCCAATGTCAGAGTTTCTTAATTGTCCATCAAAAATACGTTGGTACGTTTTACACTGTGACGATTCAAAAAACAGAGGAGAGATATTTTACTATGATCTACAAAAAGCAATACGGTCAACCATTTGATACCGAAAGTGTAGTGGGTTCTTTTTTGCCCATGATGGAAACGATACCCTATCTGACCAAGGAGCCGGATGGTTTCTCCTATGCCATGGAGCCGCAGGATGTCCTGTATGGTCTTGGCGAAAACGTCCGTGGTATCAACAAGCGCGGGTGGGTGTACGAAAGCAAATGCTCCGATGACGGCAACCATACCGAGGGCAAATCCTCGCTGTACGGTGCTTATAATTTTATGATCGTGTCCGGCAAGGATACATTTGGCTTTTTTATCGACTACCCGGGCAAGGTCACCTTTGACTGCGGCTACACCGACCTGGATACCTTACGCATCACGGTGGCCGAGGAAAATTACGATCTCTACATCATTGAGGGCGAGAGCCTGACCGATATTGTACACCAGTTCCGCCAGTTGGTGGGGCGCAGTTATATTCCGCCCAAATGGGCTTTTGGCAACGCCCAGAGCCGCTGGAGCTACATGAACGAGGACGAGGTCCGCGAGGTGGTGGCAAATTACCGTGCCAATAATATGCCGCTGGACGCTGTGGTTTTGGATATTGATTACATGGAGCATTACAAGGACTTTACGGTGGATGCGCAGCGCTTCCCGCGTTTTGCAGACTTTGCCGCCGAGATGAAAGCGCAGGGCATCCATCTTGTCCCCATCATCGATGCAGCAGTCAAGGTCGAAGAGGGATATGATGTGTACGAGGAGGGCGTGAAAAACGGCTACTTCTGCACGAATCAGGATGGCACCCCCTTTGTAGCCGGTGTGTGGCCGGGACGGGTACACTTCCCCGATATGCTCAACCCGGAAGCCCGCGCTTGGTTTGGCAGTCAATATAAAGTTCTGCTGGATCAGGGGATCGAGGGCTTCTGGAACGATATGAACGAGCCTGCTATCTTCTACGCAGAGGAAAGACTGAAAAAGACCTTTGCTAAAATTGGGGAATACGACAAGCAAAACCTGGATATTTCCAGCTTTGCTGCTTTTACCGGCATGGTGGCAGAGCTTTCCAACAACGAAAACGATTATAAGCTGTTCTACCACAACACCAAGCAGGGGCGTATGCGGCACGACAAGGTACATAATCTTTTTGGTTATAACATGACCCGTGCTGCAGGCGAGGCTTTTGAGCGGCTGGAGCCGGACAAGCGCATTTTGATGTACTCCCGTTCTGCCTGCATCGGGATGCACCGGTATGGCGGCATCTGGACTGGCGACAACCATTCTTGGTGGAGCCACATTCTGCTTGCGCTGCACATGATGCCCTCCCTGAATATGTGCGGCTTCCTGTACGAAGGCCCCGACATTGGCGGCTTTGGCAGCAATACCACGGAGGATCTGGTGCTGCGCTGGTACGGCATGGGCATCTTCTCTCCGCTGCTGCGGAACCACTCTGCCAACGGCACCCGCCGGCAGGAACCCTACCGCTTTAAGAACAAGGCCGCCTTTGCCGGTATTTTACAACTGCGCTACCTGCTGCTGCCCTACATTTACAGCGAGTACATGAAAGCCGCTCTGCACGACGGCATGTACTGTATGCCGTTGGCGTTCGCCTTCCCGGAGGACGACTTTGCCCGCCGGGTGGAGGATGAGGTGATGATCGGTGAAAGCCTGTTGATCGCCCCGGTATATGAGCAAAATGCCCGAGGTCGTTATGTTTATCTGCCGGAGGAGATGCTGCAGGTGCGGGTAAAGTACAGCGAAAGCAACCGCATCGAAACCAGCGTGCTGCCAGCAGGCCATCATTACATTCCGGTGGAGCTGGATGAAGTGGTGTTCTTTATGCGCAAGGGACACCTTCTGCCCCTTGCCAAGGACGGCAAAAAGATCCAGAGCGTTGCCGATGTGGATTTTGCAGATCTGCGCCTGCTTGCCTATGCTCCCGATGGTGCATCCTATGAATACTATACCGATGACGGCGAGACAAAGGATTATGATAAGCCGGAACATTTTGTGCATATCACGCTGGATGCGGATGGAAACGCAAAGAGTGATCGTGCTACGGTCAAAGTAGAAGGATAATCGTCAGTCATTACGCAGTTCCTACAGAGTGACAGCGTTTCAGCTTGAAATGCTGCCACTCTTTTTTGTTGTCTATATCACAGATAAAATAGCGTTCCATCTTGAAAACAGCGTAAAGATTTATTATAATAAGATAAATAGTTGTGACTTTTACAAAGGAGGGCTGAATCATGGCAGCGCAGCGCACCTATCTGGCAATCGACCTGAAAAGTTTCTATGCCTCGGTGGAGTGCGTAGACCGCCATCTCGACCCCCTGACCACCAATCTGGTGGTGGCAGACGCCTCCCGCACCGAAAAGACCATCTGCCTTGCGGTGTCGCCCTCCCTGAAAGCCTACAAGATACCCGGCAGAGCACGGCTGTTTGAAGCCGTTCAGCGGGTGAAAGAGGTCAACGCCCAGCGGCTGCAAACTGCCATCCGGCAGAAAAAGGCGGTCCGGGGAGAGGATGGAAAATACCACTTTGCCAGCACCTCTTTCGATGCCAATGCCCTGAACGCAGACCCTGCACTGGGGTTGAGTTACATTGTTGCGCCGCCCCGGATGCAGCGGTATCTGGACGTTTCCACCCAAATCTACAAGACCTACCTCAAATATGTGTCCCCGGCGGATATCTACCCCTACTCCATTGACGAGGTTTTCATTGATGTGACGGGCTATCTGCCCTACTACCACATGAGCGCCCACGAGCTTGCCATGACCATGGTGCGGGAGGTGCTGTACAACACCGGCATCACCGCAACGGCAGGCATCGGCACCAACCTCTACCTTGCAAAGCTGGCCATGGACATTGTGGCAAAGCACATCCCGGCAGACAAGGATGGTGTCCGCATTGCTGAACTGGACGAGCAGTCCTATCGATATCTGCTGTGGAACCACAGACCCCTGACGGATTTCTGGATGACCGGTCCCGGAACCGTCAAGCGGCTGGAAGCTCATGGCATCTACACCATGGGGGACTTGGCACGGTTCTCCATCCATGGAGAAGATCGTCTGTATGAGATTTTTGGCGTGGATGCGGAAATTCTCATCGACCACGCATGGGGCTACGAACCCTGCGGCATGGAACAAATCAAAAGTTACAAGCCTAGCACTAACAGCATCAGTGAGGGGCAGGTGCTGACCTGCCCTTACCCCAACGACAAAGCCAAGCTCATCGTCCGGGAGATGGCGGAGATTCTGATGTTTCGGCTTACGGAAAAGAAGCTGGTGACGGAATCCATCACCTTGGAGATAGGCTACGACCGGGAGAACGTGGACAAGGGCGGCTACCGTGGTCTGACCCAGACCGACCGCTACGGCAGAATCATCCCCAAGGCGGCACACGGCACCGTCCGGTTTGATGCCCCTACCAATCTGGGCAGTACCCTCATCAACGAAAGCGCAAAGCTGTTTGAGCACATCACCGACCCGGCACTGACGGTGCGGCGCATTACTATCAACGCCAACAAGGTCACGCCGGACGAGGGCATCTATCAGGTGGACTTTTTTACCGACACCAAGAAGCTGGAAAAGGAGAAAAAACTCCAGCAAGCCATGCTGGGCATCAAGAACAAGTACGGCAAAAACGCCGTGCTGAAAGCCAGCAGCTACGAGGAAGGTGCCACCATGCGCCAGCGCAACGCACAGATCGGCGGTCACAGCGCAGGAGGTTCGGCGGGAGGTTCAGATGGAAAACTACAAAAATAGCAAGATCGGGCAGGAGACCGCCCAAAAGTACGGGGACATCCTGGAGATGGAACGTCCCCAGACCGGAGAATCCCTCCGCAAGCACCCCCGCATGACCCTTCAGAACCGTGCCAAAATCTTCTCGCCCTTCTCTCCGCTACGAGGCTACGACGAGCAGCTTGCCGCAGAAAGGCAGCGCACCGAGCGTGTACCCAAGCGCATTCTGACCGAGGAAGAAATGTCCGCCCTGTCCGATCGGCTGATGCAGGTCACCAAGGGCATGACCATCACGGTGCGGTACTTCAAAGAGGATACCGCCCACCCGGAGGTTCCGGCGGTGGGCAATTACATCACCCTGACCGGAAAAGCAGACCGCATCGACCCGGTGTTCCGCACCTTGCAGGTGGGAGACACCGTGGTGCCTTTTGAAGATCTGGTGGAAGTCAGCGGGGAAGGCATCATGGACATTGATGTGTATCTGGGCATCGGGGAAGAATGAGATGATAAGAAATGCTGAAAGAGATGTTTATGGGACACTTCTTCCGGTAAAATGACCTCAGAAGAAGCAAAACACACTTCGGATGGAGGAAAATACAATGGCAAACGGTGATTACGGCTATTTCGGCAAAGGTGACACGGGCTATGCCCAGTACATGACGGCTTTCAACCGCAACTTCGGCGGCTCGTCCGGCGGCGGTGGCGGCGGAAATCACAACAATGGCGGCGGGGGAGATGGCAGTGGTTGCGGCTGCCTCATCGCCATTGCGGTGGTGGTCGTGCTGGTGCTCCTCGCCATGGGAAGCTGAGGGCGTTTCCACAGCACTAGGCTGCTTGCGTGACCCAGTCACAGAAAATCTAACTAGGAAATGTTATCATATAGCCACAGAAAACACCAACAACATTCCGATGGAGGATTTGAATATGAAGGCAAAGTTTTATATCTGTGAGCACTGTGGCAACCTGGTCACCACCATCCACAACGCAGGCGTCCCGCTGGTCTGCTGCGGCGAAAAGATGAAGGAACTGCTCCCCAACACCGTGGAAGCCAGCGGCGAAAAGCATCTGCCGGTGGCAGAGCTTTCCGGCAGCACCCTCACCGTCACGGTGGGTGCGGTGGAGCACCCCATGGTGGATGTGCACCACATCCAGTGGCTCTTTGTGGAGACCGAAAACGGCGGACAGCTCCGCTATCTTACTCCCGGGCAGGCACCCAAGGCGGTATTTGAGCTGGGCGGCGAAAAGCCGGTGGCGGTCTACGCCTACTGCAACCTGCATGGTCTGTGGATGACGAAACTTTAAGAAATAAACAGGCTCCTGCCAGTGGTTGACGCTTGCAGGAGCCTGTTTTGGCGTGCAGATGCTTTTCCGTGGAAAGGAAGCATGACACCGTTATAATGGTTGTATGGACAGCAAAATAAGCGCAGCCCTTGCACCACCCTGCCGGATGTGATAGGATGAAGAAAACCACATGAGGGAGGAACCACCATGCCTTTTCTGATGATCCGCAACGACATCACCAAGGTGGCAGCGGATGCCATCGTCAACCCTGCCAACCGGAACCTTTTGCAGGGCAGCGGCACCAGCCGTGCCATCTATCAGGCGGCAGGGGAGCAGGAGCTGACCGCCGCCTGCGAAGCCATCGGCCGCTGCGATTTGGGCAGGGCAGTGTGTACCCCGGCGTTCGGTCTGCCCGCAAAATATATTTTCCATGCAGTCTGCCCGGCGTGGCACGGCGGCGGGTTCGGCGAAGCTGAACAATTAGCCGGTGCATACCACTCCGCATTGGAATTAGCCGCAGAGTACCACTGCGAGAGCGTGGCCTTTCCGCTGCTGTCCAGCGGAAACTATGGCTACCCCAAAGAACAGGCCTTCCGCATTGCGGTGGACACCATCACACAGTACGTCATGGAGCACGACCTGACCGTGTATCTGGTGCTTTACGACCGGGGCTCGCTGGTCGTGAGCCGGAAGCTGTTCGCCACGGTGGAGGAGTACATTGACGACCACTATGTAGCACAGAACGATGAAAGCTACGGATTTGGCCGTCGGCGCAGGGAATTGTCAGAGCGGCGGAGGCTTCTGGAAGAAGATGCCGCCGTGCCGATGCTAGGTGCAGTTCCGGCACCCGCCGCGGCACCCAGGACAGCCCGCAGTCTGGAAAGCCTGATGGACAACCTTGGCGAGAGCTTCACCACCCGGCTGCTGCGGCTCATTGACGAGCGGGGGCTGAAAGACTCCACCGTGTACAAGCAGTCCAACATCTCCCGGCAGCATTTCTCCAAAATTCAGTGCAATCGCGACTACAACCCCAAAAAGAAAACGGTGCTGGCCTTTGCGGTGGGGCTGCACCTGTCCGAAGATGAAACCATCGACCTGCTCAAGAGTGCGGGCTATGCTTTTTCGGATGGCTCCAAGCGGGACTGGATCGTGCGGTACTGTCTGGAACACAAAATCTATAACATCAATCAGGTCAATACGCTATTGTTTGAATACGATCAGGAACAGCTGGGTGCGTGATTTGTCGCCTGCCCGTTGACCTTTTGCCCTCCGGTTTGTGGTATCCTCTTGTCAGAAAGACAGAACACCACAAAAAACGGAGGACATTTGTTATGAAGAAAAATCTTACCGAGCTTGTTTTTATCCTCGACCGCAGCGGCTCCATGGGTGGGCTGGAACCGGACACCATCGGCGGGTTCAACGCCATGCTGACCCGGCAGAAGGAGCAGGAGGGCGAGGCCAATGTGACCACGATCCTGTTCGACCATGAGGTGCAGCTGCTGCACGACCGTTTCCCGCTGAAGGCTGTTGCACCGCTGACGGAAAAGGACTATTACGTCCGGGGCTGTACGGCGCTACTGGACGCCATTGGCTACGGCGTGGAGAAGATGGCGAACATTCAGCGCCATCTGCCGGAGAGTGAGCGCGCCGAAAAGGTCATCTTTGTTATTACCACGGACGGCTTGGAAAACGCCAGCAAGCGGTTTGGCTATGAGAAGATCCGCCGGATGATCGAGCGGGAAAAAGAGCAATACGGCTGGGATTTCCTGTTCCTCGGTGCCAATATGGACGCCGTGAAGGAAGCTGCCCGCTTCGGCATCTCGTCCGACCGGGCTGTGCGGTTCGAGAATGACGCACAGGGCGTGGCGGTCAACTACCACGTTGTCAGCGAGACGGTCTCCCGGATGCGGGAAGCACCCTGCTGCGCGTCCATCGGCGCAGAGTGGAAAGAACAAATCGAAGCTGATTTCCAGAAGCGGCATCATAGGTAAGGGGGGAAACAGCCATGTTAGGAGCAATCTTGGGTGACATCGTGGGCAGTCCCTATGAATTTGACCACAACAATTACAAGCACAAGGATTTTCCGCTGCTGAGCGAGAAATCGCACTTCACCGATGATACCGTCATGACCGCTGCGGTGGCAGTTGGTCTGATTGACGGAAAGGGTCTGCCGGAGAGAACATTTTGTGCAGTGCAGCATGAAATGCGGTTCTGGGGCCGTGAATATCCCCATGCCGGTTACGGCGGGATGTTCCGCCGGTGGCTGTGTGCGGAGCATCCGCAGCCCTACGGCAGCTTTGGCAATGGCTCTGCCATGCGGGTGGCTGCGGCAGGCTGGCTGTTTGACACGCTGGACAAAACGCTGGAGATGGCAAAGGTGACTGCCGAGGTCACCCACAACCACCCAGAGGGCATCAAGGGCGCACAGGCCACGGCGGCGGCCATTTTTCTGGCACGCACCGGCCACAGCAAGCCGGAGATCCGGCAGTATGCGGAGCAGACCTTCGGCTACGATTTGAGCCGCACCTGCGATGAGATTCGTCCGGGCTATCGCCATGTGGAGACCTGTCAGCAGACCGTGCCGGAAGCTATCATCGCCTTTCTGGAAAGCAATAGCTTTGAAGATGCGCTCCGCAATGCTGTTTCCCTTGGCGGCGACAGCGACACCCTTGCCTGCATCACCGGCGGCATTGCCGAAGCCTTTTACGGGATGCCACAGGAACTGCGGGCAGAGACCTTGAAGCGTCTGCCGGAGGATATCCGGGAAGCATATGAGCTGTTTCGGTGGAACATCGGCCAGAGATAAGACATTCGGAGAACCAAGGAGCAGATACAACACACTCGTGATGTGAAGTATCTGCTCCTTGGTTTTTAATAAGACTCGATGAAGGGCGTCTTGCATCGGCCTGAAAAATCCGATATACTGAACCCAGAGAGTATATCGAATTTTTTGGGAAAAGGAGAGAACGGTATGGAACATCTTTATGAAAAGGCACTGGAAAGTGCGGAATATATCAAGACGCACACGAAAAAGCGCCCGAAGATCGCGGTGGTGCTGGGCTCCGGCCTTGGCAAGCTGACCGCGGACTTTACGGACACGGAAGAACTGTCCTACAAGGATATCCCCAACTTCCCGGTATCCACGGTGGCAGGACACAAAGGCGCATTGTTGGCTGGCAAGCTGGGGGACACGGAAGTCTACGCCATGGAAGGCCGCTTCCATTTCTATGAGGGCTACTCCATGAAGGAAGTCTGCTACCCGTTCTATGTGTTCAAGCTGTTGGGCGTGGAAAAGGTGGTGTTGACCAACGCCTGCGGCGGCATCAACCGGGAGTTTGCGCCGGGCACCCTGATGCTCATTACCGACTTCATCAACATGATGGGCACGAACCCCCTCATTGGCCCCAACGATGAGCGCTTCGGCCCCCGCTTCCCGGACATGACCGAACCTTACAGTCTGGAACTGCGGAACCTTGCCAAGCAGACTGCCGATGAACTGGGCATTGCCTACAAGGAGGGCGTTTACATGGGCTTTATGGGCCCTTGCTATGAAACGGCGGCTGAAATTCGCGCCTTTGCGGGGATGGGAGCCGATGCCGTGGGCATGAGCACCGTGCCGGAAACCATGGTCTGCAACTACATGGGCATGAAGGTACTGGCCGTCAGCTGCATCACTAACATGGCCACCGGCATCCAGACGGTCAAGCATAGCCACGCCCGCGTGCTGGAGATCGCAAATCAGGCAGGCGATACCCTGTGCCGATGGCTGGGTGCGGTGATTCAGAGAATGGAGTAAAAAAGATGTGCTCTGTGTCAACGAGGTGGAAGCCTGCGCCCTTGCCGGAACCGAGACCTTTGAAGCGGACGCTGTTTTGACCCTGCTGCACGAAAAATACCCGCAGACCCGTCTGCTTCTGACAGCCGGGAGTGCGGGCAGCTACTATCTGGATGCAGAGCGGCGGCTGTTTGTCCCCTGCGAAAAGGTGCAGGCCGTGGATACTACAGCTGCCGGGGACACTTACAGCGGCTATTTTCTGGCGGGCCTTTGCAGCGGCAGTTCAGTAGAGGACGCCATGCGGCTTGCTACCAAAGCAGCCGGAATTGCCGTGCAGCGCAAAGGTGCAGCGGCATCCATCCCGGAAATCAAAGAGTTGAAATGAATGATACAGAAGGCCATGTGGATATTCTGGTCTGCATGGCGGGCACCGGCGGCACGGGTTTTGGCACAGCAAGTTATCTGCGCAGCCGCAACCCGAATCTGCAAGTGGTTCTGGTGCAGCCCCATCCGGACTCCCGCCTGACCCCGGAGCACCCGGGCCGCAGACCGGAGAATCAGGGAAAGAACATCGTGGTCATCGTCCCGGACAACGGCATGAAATATCTGTCTACGCCGATGTACCGGCAGAAATGATAAAAACACGATGATGCGACTGAATTTTGAAAAGATTGCATAGGATTTTATAAAAGTATTATTCTTTCATGAATTTTAGCACTCTTCTATTGACACTGCTAATGAACGGTGCTATAACAGTGGCGTGCTCAGGAGGAAGGGCAAAAGGAGAGCCGCTAGGCTCCCCGGAAAGCCCTTCTGAATGGACGCTTCAGATTTTTTGCCCCGACCCGAACGCCGGGATTGGAGGAATGATTTATGCTTATGCCGACTGTTTTCCATGAAAACCTGTTCGATGATTTCTTCGATCCGTTCTGGAATGACGCTGCACTGGAACGTATGATGAACCGTGAGGCTCGTGATACCTTTGGTAAGCGCGGTGCAAACATGATGAAGACCGATGTCAAACAGACGGACAACGGCTACGAAGTAGCGGTTGACCTGCCGGGCTGCAAGAAGGAAGACGTTCAGATGGATCTGAACGACGGCTACCTGACCATTCAGGCAGTGCGCAGCCACAGCAATGACGAAAAGGATCAGAAGGGCCGCTATCTGCGGCGCGAATCCTTCTCCGGCACCTGCGCGCGCAGTTTCTACGTGGGCGATGTGAAGAAGGAAGACATCCACGCAAAGTTCGAGGATGGCGTCCTGCACATCGAGCTGCCTGCTCCTCAGCAGACGAAGGCTTTGCCTGAGAACCCGAACCTGATCGAGATCGAGTAAAACGCCGGTCGTGTGCGCCAAGTCACACACGCACATAAAGTGGCCCCGGAGAGCTGTAACAAGCCCTCCGGGGCCATTTTTGTTTCCTGGTATCTTTTCCGCAGAGAGAAATCATGGTATACTGAGAACGACAACTCGGAATTTATGAAATCGGAGGCATTGATATTATTATGTGGAATGAACTAGGAATCAGCGGTGGAACCGCAATCGTTATTTTAATTGCGCTGTATTTTGTTATCAAGTGGGCAGTGAAAAATGGTATTAAAGAAGCATATAGTGCTATCACCGGAAAGAAAACTGATGAAGACATCAAAAACGAAAAAGAACTGAAAGAGCTTGGATTGGATTCAGAAAATCAATAACTTCTGATTTATCAAAGAAGAAAACTGAGATCGTGGGTTCCATGTTTGCCAACTACGAGATGCAGATGGTGAATTTCATGGGCACAGAGCTGCACGAAACGGAGTTTTACCAGTGCGATCTGCGAAAAGCCGACTTCCGGGATGCCACAGGCTATAAGGTGGACATTCTGGGCAGCCGCCTGAAAGATGCAAAATTTTCGCTGCCGGAGGCCGTGAATCTGCTGGCAGATCTGAAGATCAAGCTGTCCTGAACGAGTCCTCTGCCACGGCAGCCGGTCACCCTCTCCAATGACGGGAAAATTCTGAATTGAGGAAAGCGCTTTAACGCGGGATTTTTATAAACCCCAAAGGGAGTTCTGTTCGGACGTTCGTCCGTAACGGAACTCCCTTTTTTTGAAAGACACAATTTTTTAACATCCCTTTCCGTTTACACCCCGGCGAAAGAAGTGTATAATAAAATAATGTAATTGTGCGGCTGTGCATTGCGAAATGATGTGAGAAGGGAACCGATATCGATGAACCAAAACGAGCAAGCGCCCCGGCGGCGGATGACCCGGCGGGAGTGGAGGATCCGGCGCTGCCTGCGTCTGGCACGGAACTGGGCCGTGTTTCTGGCGGCCTGCGGCGCGGCTGTTGCCCTGATGACCAGCGGCATTTTATGGCTGCTGCCCAAGGCCCACGCCCTGATCGCGGGGCCGGAGGCCTTTGTGGCCAGAAATTACGATGACACCGAATACCAGCTGAACCTTGCCGATGCACGGCTGGTGCTGGTGAACGGGAATCTGCCGTTGGACGCAGAGCCTGCCCCGGCCCTTGCGGTGGCGGATGATGCCACGGGCCAGCAGCTGGAAGCGGAAGCCGCAGAGCAGTACCGCGCCATGGCGGCAGCTGCGGCGGCAGACGGTATCACGCTGGAGCTGGTGACGGGCTATCAGGATGTTTCCGCACGGGAAGCGGCCTTTGATGCCCGGAAGCAGGTGTATCTGGAAAAGGGGCTTTCCGAAGAGGAGGCAGCGGCCTATGCCGCCAGCGTCTGCCCTCCGGCCAATGCCAGCGAGCAGGCCACCGGCTATGCGGCGGACATCCTCAGCCCGGACTGCACCGAAAAGACCACCCGCTTTGCTGATACCCGCGCCTACGAGTGGCTGACTGCCTACGCTGCGGAGTATGGCTTTGTCCTCCGCTGGCCGGAGGAGCGGCAGGCCGCCACCGGCATGGTATACGAGCCCTGGCACTGGCGCTATGTGGGGGTGGAAAATGCCCTCGCCATCCGCGCGTCCGGACTCTCGCTGGAGGAGTTCCTTGCGCTGGAGCGCACAAAGCTGTAACAAAAAAGGAGAACGACTGTTGAGACGAACCGAGATCGCGCCCGGGGTCCATCTTTCCTGGGACCCGGCGCAGAAATTCAACCGCTGCCGGATCAGCATCCACTTTGCGTTTCCGGCACGGCGGGAGACGGCAACCGCCCACGCTCTGCTGCCTCTGTTGATGGAGCGGGGCTATGCGGATTGCCCGGATATGACCCAGATGACCAAAAAGCTTGCCCGGCTGTACGGCGCGGACCTGACCGTGGATGCCCGCCCGCTGGGTGCAAACCACAACCTCTGCGTCAGTGTGACCGGCATCAAGGACCGCTTTGCACTGGAGGGCGAGGCACTGACCCGGGAGTATGCCGCGCTGGCGCTGGGCACGGCGTTCCATCCCTATTTTGTGGGCGGTGTGTTTGACCCGGAGGCGGTCACCATTGAAAAGCAGATGCTGAAAAAGGCGCTGGAGGATGAGATCAACGAAAAGCGCATCTACTGCCAGCGGCAGGCCAACCGGGAGTTCTTTGGGAGCAGCCCCGCCGGCATCCGGCAGGAGGGCTATCTGGACGAGGTGGACGGCCTGACCCCGGAGACGCTGACCGAGGCTTATTGTGAGATGCTCCGCACCGCCAGCATCGAGCTGCTGGTGCTGGGCTGCGGGGAAGCGGAGACCGAGCAGGTGAAGCAGGCCCTGCTGGAAGAGCTTTCCCACATCGGGCGGGCCCCGCTGCCATTGTGCGAGAAACTTGCCATGCCCCGGCAGGATGCCGTGCGCAGGGTAGAGTGCTTTGACACGGTGCAGGCCAAGCTCTGCATGCTGTTCACGCTGGGCGTGCCCATGCGCCCCGACCAGATGGCGGCGGTGCGGCTTGCCATGGCGCTGTATGGCGGCAGTGTGACCAGCCGCCTGTTTCTGAACGTGCGGGAACGGGATCATTTATGCTATTACTGCTCGTCCAGCTTCCAGAGTTTTACCGGGAGCATGGCTGTGAACAGCGGCGTGGAGCACGCCGACGCGGCCCGGGCCGAAAAAGCGATCCTGAAGGAGCTGGATGACCTGCGCAGCGGCCCCATCACGGCTGAGGAGCTTGAGGACTGCCGCCGCTCCCTGCTGAGCGGGATGGCGGGCATTGAGGATACGCTGGGCGGCATTGAGACCTGGTATTACATGGAGGTGCTGCGGGGCGGCCCGGTGCAGACCCCGGACGATGCCCGCGCGGCCCTGCAGGCTGTGACCGAGGAGGATGTCCGCACCGTCCTGCGGCAGCTGACCCTTTCAGTCAGCTATCTTCTGACCCGAGAGGAGGAGAGCGCCCATGCCTGAACAGAACACGAACCGTGCCCTGACCGAGGCCGCCGCCGATGAGTGGAAGGTGCTGCCCTCGGGCCTGACGGTACTGGTGCGGCCCATGCCGGGCTATTCTGGTACTCATGTCATCTATGCCACCCGCTTTGGCTCCATCGACCGGGATTTCCGGGTGGACGGCAGGGAAGTGCACCTGCCCGCCGGTGTGGCGCATTTTCTGGAACACAAGATGTTTGAGGATGAGGACGGCGATGCCTTTGCAAAGTTCGCCAAGACCGGTGCCAACGCCAATGCCTTTACCAGCTTTGACCGCACCTGTTACCTGTTTACCGCCACCGAGCAGCTGGACGAAAGCCTGGATGTGCTGCTGGGCATGGTGGGCCGTCCCTACTTTACTGAGCAGACCATCGCCAAGGAGCAGGGCATCATCGGGCAGGAGATCAAAATGTATGATGACAGCGCCGACTGGCGGCTCATCACCGGCCTGTGCGAGTGCCTGTATCACAGTCACCCCATCCGCAGCGACATTGCGGGCACGGTGGAAAGCATTGCAGAGATCACGCCGGAGATGCTGTACGACTGCTGCAAGGCGTTCTATGCCCCCAACAACATGGTGCTGGCCGCCGCAGGCAGCACCAGCATGGAACAGATCCTGGCGGCCTGTGCGCGCCACGGCCTGATGGAAGCGCGCCCGGTGGAGCGGGTGCAGCGGCTCTGGACAGAGGAACCCATGACGCTGGCCGCTGCCGAAAAGATCATTACGATGCCGGTGTCCAAGCCCTGCTTCGGCATCGGCTTCAAGGAGCAGCCGCTGCAGCATGACGACCTGCGCAGCGAGATCCTGTATGACCTCATCCTCTGCTGCATCTCCGGCGGCATGTCGAGGCTCTACCGGAAGCTCTATGATGAGGGCCTGACCAACCCCGGCTTTGGCGGGGAGGTGCTCCGGGTGGACGG
>OMDC01000554.1_pt1 | contig 16333 bp, 16 predicted proteins | sample 1674201 | NCBI WGS metagenome assembly OMDC01 (sample SAMEA103958152, study PRJEB25191) | human gut metagenome | biome: human-associated habitat [ENVO:00009003]; feature: intestine environment [ENVO:2100002]; material: feces | place: Germany | collected 2013/2015 | reverse complement strand
GTCGGCGTAGTTCAGCTGGCTGAGCCGCAACCGCATCTCGTACCGGCGTACAAGCCCGCCCCGGCTGCCCAGCTGGGTGTCGGTGCGCCAGACGGTGTAATGCACCGCCTGCAAAGCGCTGCGCACCAGACTGATGCAGAACAGCGTACCCGCCAGCACCAGCAGCCACGCCGTGCCCAGCGGCAGCCAGCGGGCGGCAAACGCCGCCAGCTGTCCCAGCTGCGCAAGGGCAGCGGTCTGGGCATCCGGGGCGTAGCTTTGGGTCTGGTGGATGGCCAGCCACCATAAAATCAGGGTAGACAGGCCGTTGGCACCCAGCACCGTAAAGGCCAGCTTTTCGCCGCCCTTGGGCGCGTGCCACAGCGGGTCTGTCACCGGCAGCAGCACATCGGCAAGCTCCTCGGCCTGCTGCCGGGTAAGATACAAAGTGATGGTCTTGGTCTGCCCAACAGGGTACAGCACCACCCGGCAGGCACCGGTCAAGCGGTAGAGCAGGGGCTGCTCCAGCATCAGCGCCGCCAGCCCCTCGGCGCGCAGGGCGCGGTCCAGCCGCACGCCCAGCCGCCAGCTGACGTGCACTGTGCCCTCGGCATCCACCTGCCAGCGGCCACCATAGTACACCGCCCAGCACACGGCGCTGATAAAGAAGAGCAGCACAAGGTCCTGCCGCAGCGCCGCACGCAAAGCGTCCCAGTTGCGGTCAAAAAGCACCTGTACCAGCGGCAGAAGGTACACCAGCAGGGTCTTGCGCAGCAGATGCAACGCCGCCAGCGGGTGGAAGTGCTTTTCCCGGTTCATACGTTGCCCTCCATCAGTACTGCAGCCAGCGCAGTCGCCTGTGCGGCGGGGATGCCGGGCAGCACCAATTGCAGCCCCGGGCTGCGCACAAGGAGCACAGTGCACCCTGCCGCCCACAGCAGTGGGGTGCGCAGCAGCTGCACCCCGGTGACCGCCCGGCGCGGGATGCGGTGCAGCACAGGGATGGCTATTCCGGACTGCACCGTGACGCTGTCTGCCGTCAGGGCGGCGACAAAGCTGCAGCAGCGCGCCCGGACAAGCGCCACCAGCGCCGCCCATACAGCGCAAAAGACTGCGCCCGCCCACACGCTCTGCCAGAAGGCAAAGGGCGCGCAGACCAGCCCGGGCACGGCTGCCCAGATGCAGAGCACCCGGCGGGCGCGGGGCGGCAGCACCAGCGCGGTGTGCAGCAGTTCCTGCTCGTTCATTTGTGGGAGGAAAGACCCCACGCATCCATCAGCAGATGCAGGGTGTCGTCCTGTGTCAGGCACAGCAGCCGGTCCCACGGCAGCAGCACCGTGCTGCCGTGAGGGATGATGAACTCGGTATCCCGGGTGATGCTGACCAGAATGGCATCGCCGGGAATGGGCACATCCATGATGGCCTTGCCCGCAAACTTGAAGTTCTCGGGCAGCAGGATCTCGTTCAGGCTGGCTGTGCCGCCGCCCAGGCTGAGCAGCTGGCGGATGGTATCCGTCTCGATTTCCCGTTCCAGAATGTGGCTCAGGTTGTCGGTGCCGCAGACCACGGTGTCCACGCCTAAGGTGTGCAGCAGCTCCCGGTTTTTCGGGTTGGAGGCCCGGGCCACGGTGCGGTCCACGCCGAACTCCCGCTTGGCGATCTGGCAGGCCACGAGGTTGTCCTCGTCCGAGCCGGTCACGGCCACAAAGGCGTTGCAGCTGCCAACATCGGCGGTGCGCAGGGTGTCCACGCTGATGGAATCGCCGCAGATCACGGGGATGTCCAGCGAATCTGCCAGCATCCGGCACTGGGCCTCGATGGGTTCAATGATGACCACCGAATGGTGGTTCGTCAGCAGGCTCTGGGCCAGATACCGCCCAACACGCCCGCCGCCTGCAATACAAACTTTCATATTGATACCTCACATTACTTTGGGTAAAACTAATTTGGGATAAAACCTCACTTCGCCAGCGCACGGAACACGGCCTGTTCTGTCAGGATGGTGGGGCAGATCGTGTCCAGCTCGTAGGTCTTGTGGTAGAGCACCTGCAAATGCGGGTCAGAGACGCGGCAGATGACCTTTTCGCGCCGGAAGATGTTCTTTGCGATCTGTGCAGCCATCAGGTTCACGGAGTCATCCTCGCACACAGCGGCCACCGCGTCGCAGTTCTCCACGCCGCCCTGCTTGAGGATGTCGGGATCGGTGGGGTCGCCCACAAGGGCTGTGCCGCCAAAGGAATAATCATCAAAGCTGTCCAGCCGCTTGAGCTGCTCGGGGTCCTTTTCGATCAGGGAAATATCATGGCCGATGCGTTCCAGATCCCGCACCAGTGCCGCGCCCACCTGGTCGCAGCCGATCACCAGAATATTCATGGATGTCACCTCATTGTTCAAAATCTGTTGTTGTCTGGCCCGGCAGTCCGTGTCAGAAGGAAACACAGGGAAAAACGTTGTGTCCAGTATAGCATATTTCCCGCGGCAGATAAATACAGAAAAAGCAGACAGTGCTCCTATATAAAATTTGTGATTTTTCGTGCGCAGGCTCTCAGAATATGATATACTGGAGAGCGAACCCAATCTGAATGTGTGCAGAGCGCCTGTGCCGCTTTGCAGGGAGGAGAACCCATGTTTCTTGAAATACTGAAAGCCATCCTGATGGGCATTGTGGAGGGCATCACCGAGTGGCTGCCTATCTCGTCCACCGGTCACATGATCCTGGTGGAGCAGGTGGTCAAGTTCAACGCCAGCGAGGAGTTCATGTCCATGTTCCGCGTGGTCATCCAGCTGGGTGCCATTCTGGCTGTGGTGGTGCTGTTCTGGAATAAGCTCTGGCCCTTCGGCCTGCGCCATGGCCGCGTCTGCTCCAAACCTGCCGTCTGGCAGCTCTGGTTCAAGGTGGTGGCCGCCACCATCCCGGTGCTCATCATCAGCCCGCTGGACGACTGGTTTGAGACCCGCTTCTACAATTATATCACGGTCGCCGCCATGCTGATCCTGTATGGTGTCCTCTTCATCCTTGTGGAGAACCGCCGCACCGCCCCGCATGTCACCCGGCTGGAACAGATCACCTACCGCGAAGCCTTCATCGTTGGCGTGTGGCAGATGCTGGCCATCATCCCCGGCACCTCCCGCTCCGGTGCCACCATCGTGGGCGGCCTGCTGCTGGGTCTGTCCCGTGCCTGCGTGGCCGAGTTCACCTTCTTCCTCGCCATCCCGGTTATGGCGGGCGCGTCCCTGCTCAAGGTGGTCAAGTTCGTTCTCTCCGGCGCTGCGATGACCGGCACCGAGATCGCTGTCCTCGTGGTGGGCTGCGTGGTCGCCTTTGTGGTCAGCCTTGCCGCCATCCGCTTCCTGATGGATTACGTCAAGCGCCATAACTTCAAGTTCTTCGGTCTTTACCGCATCGTGCTGGGCCTGATCGTCCTGGCTGTGGCCGCCATCACCGCCATTGCGTAAATCGTTCCCAAACACCCCAGCCGCCCGCACGGGCGGCTTTTTTGCGCCCTGGGGCAATTGCACCGGCCCCGGCCTTGTGTTATACTGGAGCCATAAAAAGAGAACCCGGCGGCGGGAAAGTGCCGCGCCTGAAATTGTCAAAAACGGAGGAGATCCCTATGGAAGCATCGACTGTATATTACACCGACTTCCGGTGTCCTGTGGGCACCAGCCTGACCGAAAAACTGCGCCGCCTGTGCATTGCGGCGGGCATCAAGAGCATTGATATGGACGGCAAGTTCGTGGCCATCAAGATGCACTTTGGTGAGCTGGGCAACCTGGCTTTCCTGCGCCCGAACTACGCCAAGGTAGTGGCAGACCTGTGCAAGGAGCAGGGGGGCCAGCCTTTCCTGACTGACTGCAATACGCTGTACCCGGGCAGCCGCAAGAATGCGCTGGAGCACCTGAGCTGCGCGCAGGAAAACGGCTTCTGGCCCATGACCACCGGCTGCCAGATCATCATTGGCGATGGCCTGCGCGGTACCGATGAGCTTGAGGTGCCCGTGCCCAACGGCGAATACTGCAAGACCGCCAAGATCGGCCGCGCCATTATGGATGCCGACATCTTCATCAGCCTGACCCACTTCAAGGGCCACGAAGCGACCGGCTTCGGCGGAGCCATCAAGAACATCGGCATGGGCTGCGGTTCCCGTGCGGGCAAGATGGAGCAGCACTCCTCCGGTAAGCCCGCCGTGCAGGAGGAGCTCTGCCGCGGCTGCCACCGCTGCGCCAAGGAGTGCGGCTCCGATGCTATCCGCTACAATGAGAACAACAAGGCGGCCATTGATTACGAAAAGTGCAAGGGCTGCGGCCGCTGCATCGGTGCCTGCAACTTCGATGCCATCTATTCCATCGACAGCAGCGCCAACGAGGAGCTGGACCGCAAGATGGCAGAGTACGCCGCCGCCGTCTGTGCAGGCCGCCCCTGCTTCCACATCAGTCTGGTGCAGGATATCAGCCCCAACTGTGACTGCCACGGCGAGAACGATGCCCCCATCCTGCCGGATATCGGCATGTTTGCCTCCTTTGACCCCGTGGCGCTGGATCAGGCCTGTGCCGATGCCTGCCTGAACGCACAGCCCCTGCCCAACAGTCAGCTGGGCCAGAACCTTGCAAAGCCCGGCTGGAACTGCCACCACGACAACTTCAAGGATTCCAACCCCAATATCGAGTGGAAGGCAACGCTGGAGCAGGCCGAAAAGATCGGCATGGGCACCCGCCAGTACGCCCTGAAGAAGATCTGAACATAAAAATAAGCCCGACAACGTCGGGCTTATTTTTATGTCTCTTGCATTCAGTGGCAGACGGAACGATCAATACTCGCTGGAAGCCGGGACCAGTACGTCAATGACATCGGCCAGGGCTTTCCAGTTTTCCTCGGAACAGCCGGGCAGCTCTTTGGCATCCAGACCGGCATCCTCGATGCGGCCGGTCATGCTGTCCTTGTCGGTCAGCAGGGTCTCGGCATCGGCCTTGATGAGCGGCCAGGCATCGGCAAAGCTCTGCTGGTCATCGGCGCTCAGGCTGTCGAACCACTGGGTATAGGCATCTTTGATGTCGCTGACCGGCTGGATGCTCATGTTGCAGCCATCGGCCCATTTCAGCAGGGAAGCCGCCGCGATGACGGATTTCAGTGAGCAGCCGGACACGCCGGGGCCCCAGCCAAGGCAGGGGGCAAAGGCATCGTTCGGGTCAGAGAGGGAGAACAGGGAATTCTCGCCTGCGTCCAGCGGGCCCACCTTGCCAGTGTCGGCGGTCACGGTGGAAGAGGGGATGCTCTCGCTTGCAGAAGCGGAAGAGCTGGAAGCGGCAGTGCTGCCGGAAGAGGTGCTGCAGCCTGCCAGCACGCCGCACAGCAGGGCGGCGCAGACCAGCAGGGAAAGAATACGCTTGCGAATCATAGGAAAGCCTCCTTTTATCGTGTTCCGGCCCATCTGCCGGAGAAACTGCTCTGGTACATTTCTAGTATACTGTTCTGCCGGGCTGTTGTCAATCGGCGTGCGCAGGACGATTTTTCACCCCGGCTGTGCAAACTATACAAACTTTTGTCGTTTTTTTCTCAGTCGGGCGGGATTGACATTTTTTGCGCTGGCGCGTATAATCCGGCCATGGTCAAACTGGGAGAAACGGGTGAAGAACCGGAAAAGGGGGAGAAACGGATGCAGAAATTCCTGCGGCGGCTGGAACGCTTTTCACAGTCGCTGCTGTCGCCGCTGTCTTATCTTTCGGCGGCGGGCCTGCTGCTGGTGCTGGGGGCGCTGCTCACCAGCAAGCCCTTGTGTCAGGCGCTGCCGGTGCTGCAGTGGGCTCCGCTGCAGCTGATGGGGCAGCTGCTTTACAACGGGATGATGGTGCTCATCAACAACCTCAGCGTCATTCTCTGCGTGGGGGTGGCAGCCGTGCGCGCCAAAACCGAAAAGCAGGATGCCGCCCTGCTGGCGCTGATGGCCTATCTGGTTTTCCTCACAGCCAACCACACCGCGCTGGAAGCGCTGGGACTGCTTGCCCAGCCGAACGGGATGACCGGCCTTGCGGGCACGGGCCAGACCACCATTCTGGGCATTCAGGTGGTGGACACCGGCGTGGCAAGCGGCATCGTGCTGGGCTTTGCGGCGGCGTGGCTCTTCAACCGCACCTGTGAAAAGCAGTTTTATGGCATGATCACCCAGCTCTATTCGGGCCTGCGGTGGTCGTTTTTGTGGCTGTCGGCGCTGGCGGTGGCACTGGGGCTGGGGTTCTGCTTCGTCTTTTGCCTGCGTGGCGGCACTGGCGGCGGTGCTGGGCTCTGGGGCCTGCTTTGTCTGGCCGCCTATCCAGAAGGCCATTGCGGCCGTCACCGGCTTCATTGCCGCTTCCGGCAATATCGGGTTGTTTTTGTACGGCTTTCTGGAACGGCTGCTCATCCCCACCGGCCTGCATCACCTCATCTATATGCCCTTCCAGTTCTCTTCGCTGGGCGGCAGCCTGACCGTAGGCTCTGTGACCTACACGGGCGCTTACGCCGTCTGCATGACCGAGTACACCATGGGTCTGCCCCTCTCGGACGGCATCGTCTGGATGTACACCGGCTTCACCAAAACCTTTGGCTATCTGGGCATTGCAGCGGCCTTCATCTTCACGGCCCGCAAAGAGAACCGTGCCCGTACTGCCGCCGCTATGATCCCGCTGGCGGTCACGGCCTCGGTGGCCTCCATCACCGAACCCATTGATTTTCTGTTCTGCTTCGTTTCGCCCCTGCTCTGGGTGGCCCATGCGGTCATTACGGGCGGCTTTATGGTGCTGCTCCATGTCCTGCACGTCCGGGCCTTTACCTCCAACCTGCTGGGGTCGCTGGTGTTCAACCTGAGCGCCGGGGAGCAGCTGCAGAACATGCCGCTGCTCTATCTGCTGGGCTTTGCGGAGATCCTGACCTACTTTGCCGTGTTCAGCGTCCTCATCAAGGCAAAGGATCTGCCCACCCCGGGCCGGGAAGCAGCCCTTTCCACAGACCAGTCCCCGTACGCCGACCCGCAGGAGGTGTGCCGGTTCATTGCCGCGCTGGGTGGGCCGGAGAACATCGCCCAGCTGGGAAACTGCTTCACCCGCCTCCGGCTCACGGTGCGGGATGCCTCGCTGCTGGATATGGGGGCTCTGCTCTCCCTGCCCCATAAAGGTCTTGTGGTGCAGGGCACCCGGGTCCAGCTGGTCTGCGGCCTGCACGCCGCCCAGCTCCGCCATGCGCTTGAACAGCAGCTTGCCGAGATGGCCCCGGTGTGATTGCATTTTGATAAGAGAAACGGTATAATTGTGGCGAAACCTCTCAGTCGCCTGCGGCGACAGCTCCCCTAACAGGGGAGCCAAGAAAGGTGGCATGCGAAGCAATGACGGAGAGGTTTAGCAATGGATAACCTGAAAATAAAGGAGAACATAAAATGCAGAATAACACCTTTTCCGTCGAAGGTCTCTTCGACTTTCTGAACGCTGGTGTCAGCGCCTTCCACTCCACGGCTGCGGCTGTGAAGCTCCTGGAGGAGAACGGCTACCAGAACTGCCCCGAGAGCGCAGCCTGGGAGCTGGTGCCCGGCGGCAGATATTACACCACCCGCAACGGCTCTGCCGTGCTGGCATGGCGGATGCCCAAGGGCGAGCTGACCGGCTGGCATGTCACCGCCAGCCACAGCGATTCTCCCACCTGGCGCATCAAGCAGCTGGACGGCGGCAAGGACGCAGTCTTTGCCAAGGCGGAGACCGAGGGCTACGGCGGCATGATCATGCCTACCTGGCTGGACCGTCCCCTGAGCGTGGCGGGCCGCATTCTGGTCCGCACGGAGAACGGCATCCGGAGCCTGCTGGTCCACCCCGACCGGGCGCTGGCTGTCATCCCCAACCTCTGCATCCACTTCAACCATGACCTGAACAACGGCATGAAGTACAACCCTCAGGTGGATCTGCAGCCCATCTTTGGTGAGGCGGGCTCCACCCTGCGGGACGCTCTGGCTGAGGAGGCCGGGGTCAAGGCTGAGGACATCGTGGACGCTGACCTGGTGCTCTGCACCCGCGAAAAGGCCGAGCGCGTGGGCCTGAAGGGCGAATACTTCATGTCCGGCCGCATCGATGACCTGGAATGCGCCTACACCACCCTGTGGGGCTTCCTGCAGGGCCGCGGCGAGGAGGAAGGCCGGGGCGATATGTGGGTCATGTTCGACAACGAAGAGGTGGGCTCCTCCAGCCGGCAGGGCGCACAGGGCACCCTGATGGCCAATGTGCTGGCTCGCATTGAGGAAAAGCTGGGGGTCACCCGGGAGCAGAGCATCCGTGCCTGCACCAACAGCCTGCTGCTGAGCGCCGACAATGGCCACGCCACCCACCCCAACCATCCCGAAAAGAGCGATCCCGCCAACGTGGCGGTCATGGGCGGCGGTGTGCTGCTGAAGTACAATGCCCGCCAGACCTACACCACCAGCGGCTTTACCGGCGCTGCCTTTGCCGAGATCTGCAAAAAGGCCGGTGTGCCGGTGCAGGTGGCCGCAAACCGCGCGGATGTTCCCGGCGGCTCCACGCTGGGCAACCTGCTGGGCCACCAGATCCTGATCCCCATGGTGGATATCGGTCTAGCACAGCTGGCCATGCATTCCGCAATGGAGACCGCCAGCTGCAAGGATGCCGAGTACATGGCAAAGGCCGTGGCCGAGTTCTATAACACGCCCATCTCCCAGCCTGTGGACGGCGAGTGGAAGCTGGGCCTGTGAGCGCTGTGACCGGGCGCTTTGCCCCCAGCCCCAGCGGGCGGCTGCATCTGGGCAATCTGGCCTGCAGCCTGCTGGCCTGGCTCAGCGCCAGAAGTCAGGGCGGGCGCATCGTTCTGCGCATTGAGGATCTGGATGCCGAGCGCTGCCCCCGCAAATATGCCGACGCACTGGAAGAGGACCTGCGCTGGCTGGGCCTTGTCTGGGACGAGGGCGGCAGCAGCGGCGGCCCCAACGGCCCCTATTACCAGAGCGAGTGCGCCGCCATCTACACCGAGAGCTATAACAAACTGGAAGCACAGGGCCTTGTGTACCCCTGTTTCTGCTCCCGTGCCCAGCTCCATGCCGCCAGCGCACCCCACACCTCCGACGGCAATGTGATCTATCCCGGCACCTGCCGGGGGCTGACAGCGGAGCAGATCGCCGAAAAGCGCAAAAAGAAAGCCCCGGCCTACCGGATCATGGTGCCCGATGAGGACATCGCCTTCACCGATGGCTGTATGGGCCCCCACACCGAGAACCTGCTCCGCGACTGCGGGGATTTCTACCTCCGCCGCGCCGATGGCGTGTTTGCCTACCAGCTGGCTGTGGTGGTGGACGATGCCCGCATGGGCGTGACGGAGGTGGTGCGGGGCGCGGACCTGCTCTCTTCCACCGCCCGGCAGCTCTATCTTTACCGTCTGCTGGGCCTGCCCGCCCCAAAGTTTGCCCATTGCCCGCTCCTGCTGGCTCCCGATGGCCGCCGCCTGTCCAAACGGGACGGGGACCAGAGCCTGGAAAACCTGCGGGCAAAGTATACGGCGGAAGAGATCGTGGGCAGGCTTGCCTTTGCCTATGGTCTCCAACCTGAACCGGCTCCCCGCACCCCGGAAAGCCTGATCCCGGACTTTTCCTGGGACAAGGTGCCAAAGCAGGATATCTGCCTGCCGGAAAATCTGTTTTAAGCAAAACCACGATTTTTGCCATGCCTGTGCAAAGATCGTGGGTTTTTCTTTACAAAAAAACAATCTATGGTAAAATATAACTAGAGATTTTGCCGAAACAGAAAGGAGCCTGCTATGCGTAAAATATTAAAAGCGTCGAGCCTGTTGATCTGCACAATGCTTTTGTTCAGCGCATGTGCAGGCTCTTTGAATCTGAGACCGGGACCTTTCCGTTCGGAAATGCAGGATGTTTTCGTTCAGCAGACGACACTTACGGTTCCGGCCAGTCACGCCGAACATGGGGAGGATTATGTCATTGAGTGGCAGGACCCGGTGATGGAGCAGCACGTCCGGAAATGGCTCGACCGCCCGAAAGGGGATATTTATCACAGCGATGTCTGGGATTATCAGCGGGTTACGATAAACTCCGGAACCGGTATTGAGGATCTCATCGTCAAGGATGCACCGGACGGGGTGGACATTGGGGGAAACGTCAGCAGCAATGAGCAGCTGGCAGCCTGCGCAGTCAGCGTAAAGGGAACGTATGATCCGGTGACCTCTCTGGCAGACCTGAGGCATTTTGACAGCTTGCAGGTATTGTATATCAGTAATAAAATGGGAGCTTCTCCCATTACCGACCTGACCGGTCTGGAAGAATGCAAAAATCTGATGCTTCTGAGTGTGCCCAGTGTGGAAAGCAGTGCATTTCCGACCTTTGCAAAGCTGGATTCCGTGGTAGAGTTGAAGTATGGCAGTGGCGGGATCCGGACAGATTCCAATGTCTCCGATCTTTCGGCGCTGGCGCAGATGAAGTCACTGAAGATGCTGTGGATCACCGGCAGTGAGGTCGATCTGACCCAGCTGGCCGGAGCCGATCTGCGGGTTCTGAGACTGGACGTGACTCGGATCGGTTCGCTGGAAGCGCTGAAGCAGATGGAAAATTTGAGCCTTCTGCAGCTGAACAATGGGCAGGAGATCGACAGTTTTGCCCCGCTGGCGGGAAGCAGTGTGCAGTATCTGAGTATGTCCCTCTCTGAGGCCGAAAAGGAAAACTACAAGGACATGGATTATACCCCCCTGACCCAGATGCCGCAGCTGATCTGGCTGGACCTGACCAACAACATCACGTTTGATACGGAAACCTGCAAAAGATTGCTGGCGAACGATACGGCTCTGAAATATCTGAACATTTCCTACACCCCGGCGGCCAAAGATGCCGAAGAGCTGGATACAGCGCACCTGAAAGAGTTCACTGCTCCGGCTCCGTAATGCCCCAAAATGCAAAAACTCCCCCGCCATTTGGCGGGGGAGTTTTACGTTTCAGAGAAAGTTTACAGCCGCTGCAAGGCTCTTGCGTCGCTGTGTTCCAGTGCGGTCATGCCGGTATCCAGCGCCATGGCCAGCAGGATGCCCAGCAATACATCAATGCAGCTGTGCTGCTTGAGCAGGACTGTGGATGCAATGATGGAAACGCAGAGCACGGCGGAGGCAGGCCGCATCCAGCGGCGGCCCGGCGTTTCAAAGATGCGGCTGCGGTAGTAGGCCATCATCAGGGTGACCGAGTTGAACACATGGATGGAGGGGCAGACGTTGAGGGGCGTGTCGGTGGCATAGAGCATCCGCACGGCCTGAGCAAAGAGGTCGCTGCCGTACACCCGGTAGGGCCGCAGATCCAGCCCGGTGGGCAGGATGACATAGCAGGCCAGCGCAATGGTCATGCCCGCAAACAGGGGCAGACAGAGCCGCCAGAAGTCGGCCCGGGGCGCTTTCCACAGCAGGTAGAACAGGGTGAACGGGATCCATACGAACCACGCAAAGTAGGGCACGATGGCATATTTGCAAAAGGGGATCAGGTCGTCCAGATGGCAGTGCACCAGAACATCGGGCACGGCAATATGGACTTCGAGCCAATGGAACGCCGAAAGGTAAAACAGGAGATAAAACGCCATGAACGAAACGGGATGGCGGGAAAACCAGTTGCGCATGGAACACACTTCCTTTTCTGGAATGGGGGCCGCAGCCCCGCCTAAAGTTCTTTGCAGCGTATGATTATACCGCGCAAAGACGAAGAAAACAAGACAAAAAGCTGACAAAATCGTGAACACATCCGCGCGGAATTTGGTATGCTTTGGGGAAGCGGATGCAGGGGAGAGAAGCTTCTGCCTATTGATACGAGACAGGATGCGGGTTTCCTGCACAAAAAGGCCCTCCCCGCCAAAACTGCAATGGCGGAGAGGGCCGGATATACGGAAACTCAGATCACCTTTTGTTCCATCCACCTGCCGCGGACAAAGCGGACGCAGAAGAACAGCGAGCGCATGGCCCAATCCAGGAACATGCCCATCCAGATGAACAGCAGGCCGCAGTGGAACTTGAGTACCATCAGGTAGCAGAAGGCCACCCGGAACACCCACATGGAGATGACGCTGACCGTCATGGTAAAGGCGGCATCTCCGGCGGCGCGCAGGATGTTGGGCAGGGTGAAGCTGGAGGGCCACAGGATCAGCGATACAGCGTTGAACCAGACCATCAGCTCCAGTGCCATGCCGTAGGCCTCCGGCGAGAGGTTGAACCAGGAGAGCGCCAGCTTGTTCAGGAAGAACAGGCCGGAAAGGTTCATCAGCCAGTCCCCGGCGTAGGCGGTCAGGAGCAGCAGGCGGGAATAGCGCTTGGCCTGCGCCTTTTCCCCGGCACCCAGACACTGGCCCACAACGGTCAGTGCACCGATGCCAACGGCGGAGGCGGGCACGTTCAGGAAGCTGGAGATGTTGCCTGCCACGGCGTTTGCCGCAATGGCGGCGGTGCCCAGCGTGCTGGTCAGGCTGGAGACCGACAGCTTGCCGATCTGGAACATGCCGTTCTCGATGCCGGCGGGAATGCCGACTTTCAGGATGCGCTTGATGAGGTCGAGGTCGGGCTTCAGGTCGGTGAGGTGGTCGATGCGCAGCGCACAATCCGGCTTCTGCAGCAGGAACATCACGGTGAAGCAGGCGATCATCCGGCTCACGAGGCTGGCGGTGGCCGCACCCATCACGCCCATGCCAAACCTGTAGATCAGGATGGCGTTGCCGCCAATGTTCACCACGTTCATCACCAGGCTGGAAAGCATACTGATCTTGCTGTTGCCCTGGGCGCGGAACAGGGCCGCACCGGCGTTGTACACGCCAATAAAGGGATAGCTCAGGGCCGAGAGCAGAAAATAGGTCTCAGCGTAGCGCATTACATCCGCGTCAATGGAGCCGAAGATGCCCCGCAGGATGGCATGCCGCCCTACCGCCACGATGACAGCGGTGACCACGCTGAGCGAGATCATAATGAACATGATCTGGGCGGCGCTGGCCTTGGCCCGTTTGGGCTCCCGGTGGCCGATGTACTGGCTGGCGACCACCGCGCCGCCGGTGGCCAGTGCGCTGAGCAGCTGGATCATCAGCACGTTGAAGGAGTCCACCAGGCTCACGCCCGAAACGGCGGCTTCGCCCACCGAGGAGACCATCAGGGTGTCCGCCAGACCGATGGAGATGCTGAGGGCCTGCTCTGCCACCAGCGGCAGGAAAAGTGAGATGAGCTGTTGACGGTTGAACAGCGGTCTTGATGTGGTCGATGCGTCTGTCATGGTGTCCTCCCTTGGCGCGTGGATTCAAACACACCCATGATAGCGCGGAATGACGTGAAAATCAAGATGTTGTATCCAACAAATCAAAAAATCAGGCAAACTCTTTGCTGGGGGTCAGGCTGGTGCCATAATATACGATGTAGTCGTAGGGAATCTGGGGGTTGTATGCGGCCAGATCGCCGTACTTGGCCAGAATGTCGTTCCGCAGGTTCTCCGGGGTGTAGGGCTGCCCGGCGGAAAGGGTGTCGGCGCAGACAGCGTTCCACATGCTCTCGGTAAAGGCGGCGCAGTTGAAGTAGGCCGACCAGTGGTCAGATTTGGCAAGGTTGCGGTTGACCACGTCCAGCTGGCCCTGATCCAGCGAGGTCTGGACAGCATAGATGTTCTGGTAGTAGGAATCGGCCAGATAGCGCTTGTAGTAGCCCTCCAGATTGTACCAGATGCCGGTATGCTCCCAGCGGTTGCCGCGGGGGCTGAAGGTCATCTCGGTGTTGGGCGCGATCCGCAGGCCGCCCACCTCGATGTCGTGGTCCGAAACGTTCCGCACCGAGAGGAAGGAGTGGCCGCTGGAATTGATGGAGGCATCGCCCCGGTCCTCGGCCCGGGCGTAGATGCGCAGCAGGGCCACGGCACCCTCGGCGGGTTCTGCACCGTAGGCCTGCACGGCAGATTTATGGTCGGCCTGCTCAAAATCGTAGGGGCCGCCGGTGCTGGTGGTGAAACCGACGATGTTGCGGATCTGATCCTCAAGGGGGCTTACATCGGTGATGACACGTTCGTCCTGGGGGGCGGGCGTGGCGGCGGGAGCCTCGGCCAGCGCGGCGGTGCTGCCGGACACGCACAGGGCCAGTGTCAGGCAGAGGGAAAGGGCGCGGAACAGCTTTTTCATGGGGTGACCTCCAAAGAGAAAAAATTTCAGGTCAAGGATAGACGATTTTTGGGACGCTGTCAAGAAAAAGATATCTGCCGCCTTTACCCCCGGTGCCGGTTGTGTTAAAATGGAACTGGCAGCCGTGCCCGGTGGTTTGGGGCATGGGGCCGATCGGAAGGTAAATGAATCTGACCCAGAGAGGGGAACAACCTATGCCAAAAGAAGCACACAAGGTCGTGGTCATCGGGCACCGCAACCCCGATACCGATTCCATCTGCTCCGCCATTGCCTATGCGGAGCTCAAAAACCGCACCAGCACGCTGGTCTGTGAGCCGCGCCGTGCCGGTAAAATGAATCAGGAGACCGAGTTCGTCCTGAAAAAATTCGGTGTCACGCCGCCCCGGATGTGCACCGACGTGAACCCCAAGATCCGGGACGTGGATTACCGCGAGATGCCGGGCATCCCGGGCTCCACCAGCCTGCGCCGCGCATGGAAGATCATGCGCGACCAGCAGATCGACACCCTGTCCATTACCAGCGCGGACAACGAGCTGGAGGGCATCATCACCGTGAAGGATCTTGCCACCGCCAACATGGACGTGTTCGATACCGCGGTGCTGGCCAAGAGCCGTACCTCTTATAAGAACATCCTTGAAACGCTGAACGGCACCATGGTGGTGGGCAATGCCGACGCGGTCTGCACCACCGGCCACATCAAGATCGGCACCGCCACCCCCGAGATGCTGGAAAGCAGCGTGGAAAAGGGGGATATCGTCATTCTGAGCAACCGGTACGAAAGCCAGCTCTGCGCCATTGAAAAGGAAGCCTCCCTGCTCATCATCTGCAATGGGGCCAAGGTGGGCCGCACCATCCAGCGCATTGCCGATGAGACCGGCGTTGCCATTATGACCACCCCCGTGGATACCTACGCGGCGGGCAAGCTCATCAGCCAGTGCGCCCCCATCTCCTATTATATGACCCGGGACGATATCCTCAAATTCACCCTCGTCACCCCTGTGGCCGATGTGCTGCGGGTGATGGCAAAGGTGCGCCACCGCTATTTCCCCATCCTCGATGAGGACGGCAAATACTGCGGCATGGTCAGCCGCCGCAACGTCATTGCCCTGCGCAAGCGGCGCATCATTCTGGTGGACCACAACGAGGCCACCCAAGCCGTGGAGGGCTTTGATCAGGCCGAGATCCTGGAGATCATCGATCACCACCGCATCGGCAGTCTGGAGACCAGCGGGCCGGTCTACTTCCGCAACCAGCCCGTGGGCTGCACCGCCACCATCATCACCCAGATGTACGATGAAAACGGTGTGGACATCCCGCCCCAGATCGCGGGCCTGCTGCTGGCGGCTATCCTTTCGGATACGCTGGCCTTCCGCAGCCCCACCTGCACCCCCGTGGATGAAAACACCGCCAAGCGTCTGGCCAAGATCGCAGGCGTGGACATTGAAGAGTTTTCCACCGAAATGTTCGAGGCCGGTGAAAAACTGGACGGCAAGACCCCCGAAGAGGTCTTTTTGCAGGACTTCAAGGTGTTCATGTGCGGCGATATCCGCTTTGGTGTGGCGCAGGGCAGCTACATGACCCGCAAGAACCTGACCGCCGCCGAGGCGCTGCTGAAGCCCTATCTCGAGGAGGCACGCAACAAGCAGAACGTGGAGGACATCTATATGCTGCTGACCGACGTGCCCAAGGAAGAGAGTGTGGTCATCTGCGATGGACGCTACGCCGCCGGGGTGCTGACGGATGGCTTCGACACCCAGCCCGCCGCCGATGCCAGCTGGACGCTGCCGGGCGTGGTGAGCCGCAAAAAGCAGTTCATTCCCGCCCTGATGACCGCTTATCAGGAGCTGTAAAGGGACACCGCTGTGTTTGATTTTCTTTCCAAAAAAGATCGCACCCCGCCCGCACTGCCGGAAGGCACGGAGCGGCGGCGCTACACCATCACCGGACAGGTGCAGGGGGTGGGTTTCCGCTATCGTGCGCGGTACGCCGCGCAGACCCTTGACCTGACCGGCTGGGTGCAGAACGAGGACGATGGCAGCGTGACGCTGGAAGTGCAGGGCGACCCGGAAAAGTTCCTGCGGCTGTTCGCCATGATCCAGAAAAGCGATTATATCCAGATCACCGGCATCCGCCAGAAGGATCTGCCGCCCGACCCATGGGAGCGGGGCTTCTCGGTAAAAGGGTATTGATCTGAACTGCAAACAAAAAA
>OMDC01000553.1_pt1 | contig 16344 bp, 14 predicted proteins | sample 1674201 | NCBI WGS metagenome assembly OMDC01 (sample SAMEA103958152, study PRJEB25191) | human gut metagenome | biome: human-associated habitat [ENVO:00009003]; feature: intestine environment [ENVO:2100002]; material: feces | place: Germany | collected 2013/2015 | reverse complement strand
TTCTTTCGGCTCTTATGATTACTGCCGTTGCAGTATCGGGTACGGGCTGCTCACAAACTCAGCCGGCGTCAATTGACTACAAAACAGCCGACAAGGTGGCTGACGGTGCGATTCTTCAAGCATTTTGTTGGGATTTCAACACAATAAAGGAGTCAATGGGGGATATTGCCGCAGCAGGTTTTTCGGCTGTGCAGACATCTCCGATTAACGAGTGTCTTGAGGGCGAAGACGGCGGTATGGATCTTTACGGCAACGGAAAGTGGTACTATCACTATCAGCCGACTGATTTCAAAATCGGTAATTATCAGCTCGGTACTCGTGATGAATTTAAGGCAATGTGCGATGAGGCCCATAAGTATGGTATAAAGGTTATTGTCGATGTAATTGCAAACCACACTACTCCCGCAACCGATGAGGTAAGCGAAGATCTTATTGAGGCCGGCGGCGGAAGTCTTGAAACCCTTTATCACAAGGAGGGCAGAACGCCCCTTAATGATTTCGGCGACAGACTTGCCTGCACCACGCATGAGATGGGAGGACTTCCCGACATCAACACGGAAAGACCTTCGTTTCAAAAGTATTTTTTTAATTACATTAACGATTGTATTGCCTGCGGTGCCGACGGTTTCAGATATGACACGGCAAAGCATATCGGACTTTCCGATGATCCAAAAGAAGATGACGGCTTTAAAAATAACTTCTGGGAAAAAGCAACAAAAGAAGTTGATAACGCAGAAAATCTTTTTATCTACGGCGAAGTGCTTCAGGGCGACAATGACAGACTTGCCGACTATATAAAAGAAATCGGCAGAACCACATCAAGCACCTACGGCAGTAAAATTCGTTCGGGAATTGCAAGCGGCAATATCGACACGGCAGTTGTGTCTGATTATTGGATTGGCAATGCAGACCCGAATATCGTAACATGGGTTGAATCCCACGATAACTACATCAACGACTGCACATACAACAATATCGACAGCGAACAGGTTGTCCTCGGCTGGGCAATAATCACGGCAAGAAAAGACGGAACACCGCTCTTCTTTGACCGTCCGTATAACAGTTCAATCGACAATTCATGGGGCATGAACCGAATCGGCACACAGGGTGACGATATGTACAAGGACAACCGTGTTTCCGCAGTGAATTTCTTCAGAACAGCAATGAAAGGTGAAGACGAAAATCTCGTTAATCCTAACCTTGACTCAACTGCTCTTATGATTGAAAGAGGTACAAAGGGAGCTGTAATTGTCAATACAAATGATGCTCTCAAGGTTGATTTTGAAACAAATCTTGCTGACGGAACATATGTTGACCGTGTTGACCGCAAAACCGAATATACTGTTAAAAACGGTAAGATTACCTGTGATACGGATATCCCTGAAAATTCAGTTGTAGTTCTTTATAATGAGGGATACACTGAATATGCAAGACCTGCAAGTGTTGGTGTTGACTCAAAAACAGAGTTTACATACAGCGATGATACATACGAGGTAACTCTCACCTGTTCAAACACAGATAATGCCACATATTCCCTTGACGGCGGAAAGGCTGTTTCGTACAAAGACGGTGACAAAGTAACAATCAAGCACGGTGACAGCGATGTTTCAAAGCTTGAGCTTCGTGCGGAAAATGCCGAAGGCGTCAAAACTTACGAAAGACTTGAATTCACTTATATGTAAAAGATGAATTTTATGCTATGCTTGCACCGATGTCTGTAATGCAAAACCACACATCGGTGCAGAAACAAAAATAAAAAGACGGAACTTACGACTGCATAATCAAAAGAGATTTAAATTCACCGAATATTATTTTCTTTGACGGTGAAGTATCCGACGATTTGCAGTATTTCCCGACAAAAATCATACAGCAGAATAACGGAGGTAACAAAGCATGAGCGAACTTAAAGGCGCAAAAATGGAAGGAAGCAAAGTGCCGGCAGAGGAAATCAAGAATCCAAACCTCGTAGCCGCTATTGAAAAGATGCAGGATGACAACACAACCGAAAACATCAACAAGATGATTGATGAGGTTATGAAGGCGAAATTCATTCTCCCTGCAAAGGTAACACCAAAGACAGAGGCTAAGACAACCAACGGTCAGACTGTTATGCAGCAGTCAACTCAGGTTCAGTTCAGACTTCTTGAAAACGGCAACAAAGAAAAGTTTTTCGGTGTATTTACGGACACAGAGGAACTTTTCAAGTGGAAAGACACTCAAAATGCACAGAAGGTTGTTACAGACTTTGACAGTATTGCCCAGATGGTAATGGATCCTCAGGCTGATGTAAAGGGCTTTGTAATCAATCCTTTCGGAAAGAGCGTAACATTCCCGAAACAGATGGTTCATTCTTTCAAACAGCAGAAGGACTATATGAAACTCAAAAATCAGACAATCGAACCGGGTTCACCAATCAGTCTCGGTGAGCCTAAAGAATATCCGATTGATCTTATGGCTGCTCTTATTAATCATTTCAGCACAGAGCCGACAGTAAATGCCGCATATCTTCGCTTGATTGAGCAGAACGGTCAAAAGAGCTACTTCATTGTGGTTGATTTCTTCGGTGATATGGAAAGCACATTCGATGCAATCAGTAAGGTTGCAAATCCGTTCCTTGACGATGAAATCCAGCTTTCAATGATGCCGTATTCAATGGATTTTGCAAAAAATGCAGTAAAGGGTGTTGAACCTTTCTACAGAAAAGAAAACTGATTATTCAAATATTGTTTTTGCAAAACATTAAATCCGCTGACAGTTTATGTCAGCGGATTTTTTATGGTCAAAATATGTTGCAATATAGTCAAAAATAAGCTTTATTTAATTAAGTCTACAAAACTCTGCACAATAACTTGTACAAAGAAACAAAAATGTGATAATGAATTGAAAAAACAAGTGCAAAATGCTATAATAAAAGCAATCGCATTACCACGATTATGAAATGGAGGAACCAAAATGAAAAGAACAAGAAAAATCACGAGCATTGTTCTTGCCGCACTCATGGTGCTTTCAGCACTTGTCGTGTCGGCAGGTGGTGTTTCGGCAGCAACATCGTCAGGTTCAGAGGTGTACTTTGACAACTCAAAGTACGGATGGAAGGATGTTTATGTTTACGCATACGGCACAAAGGAAAATGCCGAATGGCCGGGAGAGCTTATGACAAAAGAGGACAGCGGTCTTTATAAGGCAAGCTTTGCGTCTTCTTTTAAATCGGAAAAAATCATCTTCAACAACGGTCTTGAAAAAGGCAATGGCAAGGAGCAGTATCCTGAGGCAGCAGGTCTTTCACTTAAAGCCGGCGAATGGAAAATGCTCACAGCCGAAAAGCAGTGGATTGACTACGGCAAGCCTGATGATCACGCTTACGGTTACACACTTACAGCAAACAATACGTCTTTTTCAACAGAATCACTTGATGTAAAGCTTGCGTTAAAGAATGCCGACAAGGGCTATTACTCAGTTGACGGTTCAGCTAAGAAAGAGTTTGCAAACGGTGATTCGGTAAAAGTCGGCGAGGGTAAAATCGGCAATTCAAAAGTTACGCTTACACTTTATGCAACAGGTGCAGACGGTGTTGAAACGGAGCAGACATATACCTTCAAAAAGACTTTTACAGCGTCAAAGACAACTTTCTCCGCTAAATCAGACGGTCACACAACAGAGCCTGAGGGCGGCTATTACGGCACAAACCCTGAAATGCAGCTCGGCAAGCATAAGACAATCTCTGTTGACGGTGATTTAAGCGACTGGGACAGCTCAATGATTATTGCTCAGGGTGTTGCAAACGATGATCCCCGAGTTTATATGCCTTCTTCAATGCATGAACAGCCGTGGGATGCTTATGCTCTCTACAGTGCATGGGATGACGATAATCTTTATTTCCTGCTTGAACTGGCTAACACAACATACATAACTTCTCCCGAGGACAACTTTGCCGCATCAAATGAGGCTCGTCCTTGGAGAAACAGTATTCCTATGTATCTTGCTCTGTCAATTGACCCTGCAAAGCAGGCAACAGGCAAGGCAGTAGGTACAAACAAGGACGGTTCTGTGTATACCAATCCGTTCGTATGGGGTTGCACAAACGGCACTGCAAAAGACGGAGGCACAGGCTTTACAACTCATATAGACACACTTGTTGCCTTTGACTCCAACAACTCAAACGGCGGCGCTTCAATCTTTAAGGCAGATACTCAAGACACAGACGGAACATATATGTTTAACTATGACACAAGAATTCCGATCGGTGTAACAAGCTTTCAGGCTCAGGACAATAAAAACGGATTTAAAATCAAATACGCTAACGGAACAAAGAGTACATCACTCTTCGGTATCAACGCTCCAAAGGGTTCAAGAGTAATGGGCGATAACCTTGATATGAACTCAAACTGGGTTGACTTCTTCGATGAAGGTTACAAGAACTCATACGGCTATGTTTACGAAGTTGCAGTTCCGCTCAATACTTTAGGTATTGACCGCAGCTACATTGAAACACAGGGTATCGGTGCAATGCAGATTCTCACATACGGCACATCGGGTATGGATACACTTCCGCATGATCCCTCAATGCTCGATCAGGCAAATCTTGAGTACAGCTACGATCCTTCAACCTCACACGAGAAAGAAGATATCGACAATATCACAGTTCCGCTTGCAAGAATCGGTGCGCTTCTTCCCGACACAGAAGTAAACGAAGCTCCGTTTGAGGTTAACTTCGGTGCAAACCTTAATTCGGGACAGAGCGCAGGCACACCTATCACACTTTTGGCAGAAAGCTATCACGCTACAGGTGATGTAACTTATTCATTCACAGTTAACGGTGAAACAGTTCAGAACTCAAACACAGATTCATGTGTATGGACTCCGTCGGCTGACGGCACATATTCAATCGGTGTGGTTGCAGTTGATGCAAACGGCAACAAGGCAGAGTCAACAAAGACATTCGTTGTAGGTTCTTCTTCATCGGATGAAACTCTCAAGGGCGATGTTAACCGTGACGGCAGTGTAACTGTTGCTGATGCAACACTTGTTCAGAAATACATCGTAAAGCTTGAAGATTTTGATGCAGAAACAATGAAGATTGCCGATGTAAACGGTAACGGCATTATTGAGATTACAGATGCAACATTGATTCAGAAAATCGTAGTTAATCTTGCTTAAACGATAAAATTTAATCTTAAAAACTTTTAAGGCGGTTGTGCATATTCTGCATAACCGCCTTTTGTATAAACCTTGTATGTAAATTAAAGCCTTACGGGAATTCCTTTTTTGTTGAGATATTTTTTAAGTTCGGGAATCGGAATTTCACCAAAGTGAAAAAGTGATGCTGCAAGGACTGCGTCAGCCTTACCTTCTGTAAAAGCATCATAAAAATGCTCAAGTGCGCCCGCACCGCCGCTTGCAATTACGGGAATGTTCACCTTTTCGGAAACTGCTCTTGTAAGCGCAATGTCATAGCCTTTTTTCTGACCGTCCTCGTCCATGCTTGTAAGGAGAATTTCTCCCGCACCGAGTTTTTCGCATTTTACAGCCCATTCAATTGCATCCATACCGACAGGAGTTCTTCCGCCGTTCACATAAACTTCCCAGCTGTCACCGTTTCTTTTGGCATCTATAGCGGCGACAACGCACTGACTGCCGAATTTATATGCCGCCTCGCTGATGAGTTCGGGACGATGAACAGCGGCTGAATTTACGGACACCTTGTCTGCGCCGGCTCTGAGCAGAACATTGAAATCTTCAACGCTTCTGATACCGCCGCCGACCGTGAACGGAATGAAAATTGAATTTGCAACCTTTTCAACCATGTCAATGGTGATGTTTCTTGAATCGCTTGATGCGGTAATGTCGAGAAATACAAGCTCGTCAGCACCTTGTTTGTCATACTGCATTGCAGATTCAACGGGATCGCCTGCGTCAACAAGATTTACAAAACTCATACCTTTTACAACTCTGCCGTTTTTTACATCAAGACATGGAATTATTCTTTTTGCGTACATATTTATTCCTCCCTGCCTTTTACAATGTCAGCAAAATTTCTGAGAATTTTAAGTCCCGTTTTGCCGCTTTTTTCGGGGTGAAACTGAGTTGCAAAAACATTGCCTTTTTCAACAGCGGCGTCAATCGTAACACCGTATTCCGTCTGAGCCGAAACAATGCTCCTGTCGCTTGCGTTCAAAAAATATGAGTGAACAAAATAAACATATGCATTCTGTTCTATGCCTTTGAAAAGTCTGCTTTTTTCATTGATTTTAAGGCTGTTCCAACCGATGTGCGGAATCTTTAAGCCTTCGCCTGACGGAATCTTTGTGATTGTACCGTCAAAAACCGAAAGACCTTTTACATTCGGACTTTCTTCACTTTCGGGGAAGAGGAGCTGAAGTCCAAGACAAATGCCTAAAAACGGTTTTTCACTGTTTATGTACTCAATAACCGTGTCTTTAATGCCGTATGAATTCATTGTGTCCATTGTATCGCCAAACGAACCGACACCCGGCAAAACAGCACCGTCTGCATTCATAATTTCGTCTTTATCTCTTGTAATCACACATTCACAGCCGATATGCTTTAACGCTTTGTAAACACTGCGGATATTGCCTGCGCCGTAATCAATAACTGCTATCATTTTTATCAACTCCGTCATTTGCTTTCTGTTAAACAATTTTACCATACAACATTTATTATTGCAACATAAACCGACGCATATTTCATAATTTCGTAAAATTTACAATAATTTAATTTATATCTTATTGTAAATTGCAAGTTCTTGTGTTAAAATGAATTAGTTAAGACAGTGTGTCTGTTTTTACTATTTACAATGGGAGATATTAAAAAAATGATTACTCATTTGCTCACAAGAATAGATTTAATGATGAATTCCCTCTCAAAGGGACAAAAAAGGATTGCTCTTTTTATTGAAGAGCATTACGATAAGGCGGCATTTATGACCGCATCAAAGCTTGGTGAAACTGTTGGAGTCAGCGAGAGTACGGTTGTTCGTTTTGCAACCGAGCTCGGCTATGACGGCTACCCTAAGCTTCAAAAAGCAATGCAGGAGATGATTCGCAACAAGCTCACATCTGTTCAGCGAATTGAAGTTACCTCCAACCGTATCGGCAATGACAATGTGCTTGACAGCGTTCTTAATCAGGATATCGATAAAATCCGCAGAACAATTGAAGAAACATCTCATGAGGATTTTGCCCGTGCAGTTGATGAAATTTGCAAGGCAGAGCGTATTTACATATTCGGTGTGCGTTCAACAGCCGCAATCGCAAACTTCCTTGCATACTATTTTGAAATGATTTTTGACAATGTGCGTGTTATCACAAGCGGCAGTCAAACCGAAACATTTGAACAGATTTTCAGAATCACCGACAAAGATGTTATGATCGGTATTTCATTTCCCCGTTACAGTTCAATGTCGGTTGAGGCAATGGACTTTGCCCGTTCAAGGGGTGCTCACGCAATTGCAATCACGGACAGTATGGTTTCTCCTCTTGTTCAGAGTGCCGATTCCGTGCTTATTGCAAGAAGCGATATGGCGTCAATTGTAGACTCACTTGTTGCACCGTTAAGCCTTATCAACGCTCTTATTGTTGCAACCGTGCTTAAAAAGAAGGATGAAGTTTCCGACACATTCCGCAGACTTGAACTTGTGTGGAACCGTGACGGAGTTTACACCAACCGTGACAGAGAAATAATGGGTAATATAGAAGATGATGATAAGTAAAAAAGTTGTGGTAATCGGAGCAGGTGCGGCAGGTCTTATGGCGGGTGCAACTGCGGCGCTCTATGGTGCATCAGTTACGATAATCGAAAAGAACAAGCGTGTCGGCAGGAAAATTATGATAACGGGCAAAGGAAGGTGTAACCTTGCCAACAACTGCGATGTGCAGACTTTTATCAATAATGTTCCCGTAAACGGAAGATTTCTCTATTCTGCAATCAATGCATTTACTCCCGAGGATACAATCGAATTTTTTGAATCCAAAGGACTTAAAACAAAGACCGAAAGGGGAAATCGTGTGTTCCCTGCATCCGACAAATCGGTTGATGTTGTTGATACAATGCATGATTATGCCGTTGAATCGGGTTGTAAAATAGTGTGTGATACGGCAAACGCTCTTATTCTTGAGGACGGTGCCGTTATAGGCGTTAAGTGTGAAGAAAACACCTACTATGCCGACAGCGTAATTATCTGTTGCGGCGGTAAAAGCTATCCGCTTACGGGCTCAACAGGTGACGGCTATACACTTGCAAAACAGGCAGGACACACAATCGTTCCGCTCAAACCGTCGCTCGTGCCGTTTACCTCCGGTGATAAACAATGCAAGGATATGCAGGGACTTGCCCTCAAAAATGTTGCGCTCAGAATAGTTGATAAGAACAGTAAAAAGGCTGTTTACAGCGACTTCGGCGAAATGCTTTTTACACATTTCGGAATGAGCGGACCTATGATTTTATCGGCAAGCTCGCACATCCGTGATATTCAGCCCGACCGTTATATTGCGGAAATTGACCTCAAGCCGGCACTTGATTTTGAACACCTTGACAGGCGTATTCAGAACGATTTCAAAGAGAATTCAAACCGTGATGTTTCAAACGCATTTTCAAAGCTTTTGCCGAGAAAAATCATAGTTACCGTTCTCAAACGCTGGGGAGTTCCCTTTGACAAAAAGTGTAATTCAATTACAAAAGAGGAGCGACACGCTCTTTGTGAAATTCTCAAATGCTTTACGGTTGAAATCAGCGGTTTCAGACCGATTGAGGAGGCAATCATAACCTCAGGCGGTGTAAAAACTTCCGAAATCAACCCGAAAACCATGGAAAGCAAGCTTGTAAGCGGCCTGTATTTTGCAGGTGAAGTAATCGACTGTGACGCCTACACAGGCGGTTTTAATCTCCAGATTGCATGGAGTACAGGACGGCTTGCCGGAGAAAACAGTGCATATATCTGATTTGATTATACATAATATATTTGATTGAAAGGATGTAATTTATGTCAATAGCAATCGCTTTGGACGGTCCTGCAGGAGCAGGTAAATCCTCAATTGCAAAAAGAGTTGCAAAGGCACTTGACTGTATTTATGTTGATACAGGAGCGCTTTATCGCACAATCGGTCTGTCGGCAACAAGAAATTCCGTAGCTCCCGAAGATGAAAATGCGGTAAAGAATTTGCTTTCAAAAATCACAGTTGACCTAACATTCAATGAAAAGGGCGAGCAGATTGTTCTGCTTGACAACGAAGATGTGTCCGGACTCATCAGAACTCCGGAGGCATCAATGATGGCATCAAAAATTTCTGCCGTACCGATTGTAAGAGCATATCTTCTTGATTTGCAGAGAAATATGGCAAAGACGCATGATGTAATTATGGATGGCAGAGATATCGGCACGGTTGTGCTGCCCGATGCACAGGTTAAAATTTTTCTTACAGCGTCCCCCGAGGCAAGAGCCGAAAGAAGATATAAGGAGCTTGTTGAAAAGGGTATGGATGTAAAATACGACGACATTTTAAACGATGTAATAACCCGTGATTACAATGATACTCACCGCAAAACAGCTCCGCTCAAGCCTGCCAAGGGTTGCGTTACCGTTGACACAACAGAGCTTGATTTTGAGCAGTCGGTTGAAAAAATAATTTCCGTTATAAAGGAGAATATCTGATGGGTCAGTCAAAGGCACTTTATGCAGTCGGCAAAGCTGTCTGCAAGCCTGTTTTCAAACTTTTGTACAGATATAAAACTATAATTGAAGAGCCGCTTCCGCTTGTGGGAGGCATGATTATTGCAAGTAACCATATATCAAATTCAGATCCGGTTCTTCTCGGTTTGTCGCAGAAAAAGCGCAGACTGTTCTTTATGGCAAAAATTGAACTTTTTAAAAATAAATTCTTCGGTGCGTTAATCCGTGCGCTCGGTGCATTTCCCGTTGAAAGGGGTGCAGGTGACGGCAAGGCTATCAAGACAGGCGAAGACCTTATCCGTGACGGCGAGATTATGACAATCTTTATTGAGGGCGGTCGTTCCAAAACAGGCGAACTTATGCGCCCCCGCAGCGGATGTGCTCTTGTTGCACAGCAGATGCAGGTGCCTGTTGTACCTGCCTGCATCACAATTGTAGGCAACAAAAAGCATACATTTGCAAAGAGAGTTATCCACTTCGGCAAACCTCTCACACCAGAAAAGCTCGGACTTACTCCGGACAGCGGAAGACGGGAGCTTAAAGGTGCAACAACCATGATTATGGACGAAATCAAAAGAATGAGGGAGCAGGATTTAATTGAGTATAAAAAAGGCTGATTCAGCAGGATTCTGCTTCGGCGTCAACCGTGCAATCAATATCGTAAATGAACTGCTTGAAAAAGGAATAAAGGTTGCAACCCTCGGACCTATTATACACAATATGGAAATGGTTCACGAGCTTGAAGAAAGAGGATGTACTCCCGTTAAAGCAGTTGACGAGCTTACTGATGATACAACGCTTGTAATCCGTTCACACGGAGTTGAAAAAAGCGTTATTGATTCTCTTGTAAAAAGAGGAATTAACTTTGAGGACGCAACGTGTCCTTTTGTTAAAAAAATTCACAAGATTGTATCAAACACAAACCCTGAAAATGATGTTGTTTTGATTGCAGGAAATAAAAATCATCCCGAGGTTTGCGGTATAATAGGTCATTGTGCAAGTGATTGTTACACATTTAATAACGAGGCAGAGCTTGATGATTTATTGCCGAATATTCTAAAAGAGAATAATAAACAGGTGCAAATTGTCGCACAGACAACATTTGACACACAAGAATGGAAAAAATGTGTAAAAAAGATAAAAAAGCTATGTACAAATGCAAAAATATTTGATACAATATGTAATGCTACGCAAGTTAGGCAAACCGAAGCTTCTCAGATTGCCGCCGAATCCGACTTTATGGTTGTAATCGGCGATAGGCACAGCTCCAATACGGGAAAGCTTTTTGATATATGCAAAAGACAGTGTGAGAACACGGTTCTCATCGAAACCGCTGCCGAGCTTGATTTAAACAAGGTTTCGGTTGCCGAATCAATCGGCGTAACTGCGGGTGCTTCAACGCCTGCAAGGATAATAAAGGAGGTACTGGATACAATGAGTGAAGTAAAATCCGGTGAAACAAATTTTGAACCATCTTTTGAGGAGATGCTTGAGGAGTCCCTCAAAAACTTTAATACAAACGAGAGGGTAATGGGCACAGTTCTGAGCATAGCTCCCAACGAAGTTCAGGTAGATGTCGGCAGAAAGCAGACAGGCTTTATTCCTGCTTCAGAGCTTTCAAACGATCCTAACGCAAGACCCGAAGATGTAGTTAAAGTAGGCGATGTTATTGAGCTTCTTATTATGAAGACCAATGATCAGGAAGGCACTATCATGCTTTCAAAGCGCAGAGTAGATGCACAGAAGGGTTGGGAAGAGCTCAAAGAAAAGGCAGAGTCACAGGAGGTTCTCTCCGGCAAGGTTACTGAGGCAGTTAAGGGCGGCGTAATCGTTCTTTACAACGGCTCAAGAATCTTTATCCCTGCATCACAGGCAACAGCAACTCGTGAAGAGAGCCTTGAAGACCTCGTAGGTCAGAATGTTGATTTCAGACTTATCGAAGTTTCACAGAACGGCAGACGCAGAAGAGCTATCGGTTCAATCCGCAGCGTACTCAAGGAGCAGAGAGCTGCTCAGCGTGAAGAATTCTGGAAAACCTGCGAAGTTGGCAAGCGTTACAAGGGCGTTGTTAAGTCACTTACAAGCTACGGCGCATTTGTTGACCTCGGCGGCGTGTTCGGCATGATTCACATTTCAGAGCTTTCATGGACACACATTAAGCATCCGAGCGAGGTTGTTAATGTAGGCGATACAGTTGATGTTTACATAAAGGATATCAATGAGGAAACAAAGAAGATTTCTCTCGGCTTCAAGAATGCTGAAGACAATCCGTGGGAAATCCTCAAGAACAACTATCCCGAGGGAACAGTTGTTAAGGCTACAATCGTCGGTCTTACAACATTCGGTGCATTTGCAAACATCATCCCCGGCATTGACGGTCTTATCCACATTTCTCAGATTGCAAATAAGAGAATTGAAAAGCCCGCTGATGTACTCAAGGTTGGCGATGTTGTTGAAGCTAAGATTACTGCAATCGACTTCGACAAGAAGCGTGTAAGCCTTTCAATGCGTGCACTTCTTCCTGAAGACGAGCAGGCACCTGCTAAGTCTGAAGAAGCTGCTGAATAATCAGAACTTTTGTGGGCATCCGAAAGGATGCCCTTTTGTTTTAAATTAATTTAATCGGGTACAGGCTATGAAACGACTGATTTCCCTTGCTGTGGCTGTTATGCTTATCACACTTCTCGGTGTGTGCAGAAGCCGTGCGTATAATGAATACAATCTGACTGACCTTGCCGCTTGTTCGTCTGTAAAAAGTGACAGCAACGGCAAGGGCGGATTTGTGTGCGCATTTTCGGGAAATACAGTGTTTTCAGCAAGGCTTGTGCCCGATTTTTCTGCATACAATTTTTCTGTCGGCGGTCGGATAAGGAGTGTATCACAGAGCGGAAGCTACACTTATGCACTTGTTTTTGACGATGCTTTCACTAATAAATATTCAGTGTATTCTCTTAATCTTGATAACGGAAATGTTTCACAGAACACTTTTGTTGACGAAAATTTTATGACCAATTCCTTTTCGGTAACCGATAATCGCATTTACTATATCAAGACCGACAGCCTGAAATCTTATGTTGCGTGCAGGGATTTTTCCTCTGATAAAAAGTCGAAAATAACTTTTTCAGACAATGTAAACGAGGTTTTTAATAATAACGGAAAGTCATACGCAAGACTTTGTGACGGTTCAATTTACAAGCTCTCGCAATCGTCATCAACCTATGTTGCCGATACAGGTGAACTTAAAAATATTTATAACGCAGGAATAAACAGAGTTATAAACGAAGACGGATTTATTGTTTCGCTGTCAGATAATTCAAGGGATTATGTTTCAAATGCCACAGCCGAAAATGTTTCGGTATCTGACGGAAAAATATATTCTGCCGTGAATTATCGACTTAATCTGAAAACATCCGAAAAAACAAAAAGCGTGTCAATTCCCGACAGAGCAACGGCTGTTGTATCTTACAAAAAGCAATGTGCTGTTTTGCTTGATAACGGAACGGTTCAGGTATTTGGCTCGGCTGAATTTGAGGAAAAGAAAACAAGTGGCAATGACGGCAGTAACGATAATCACAATTCTTCTAAATCAGATATTCAACCGAATAATTCCGAATACCTGTTTTCTGACGGGATAGTTTACGGGATTTACAGCGGAGAAACCGTTGCCGATTTCAAAAACAAAACTTCTGCCGAAAATGTATATAAGGCGGACGGTACTCTTGCAAAGAGCGGAAAGCTGAAAACAGGCTTTACTGCCGTTATAGATTCAAAGACTTATGTCATTGCAGTTTGCGGAGATGTGACGGGCGAGGGCAATGTAAATTCAAAGGATGTCACGCTTTTGCAAAAATACCTCTGTGATAATGCAGAATTAGACGGTGCATATCTCAAAGCCGCCGATTTTAACCTTGACGGCGAAGCAGATAACCGTGACCTTGTCTTAATTTCAAGACAAAAAAATTGACAAAACAAAAACCGCCCCAATCGGAGCGGTTTAATTTTTTTTAAAAATAAACTTTATCAGTCCATTTCCCAGTTGTGCCATACATTCTGGATATCATCGTTATCCTCGAACATATCAAGCATCTTCTGCATCTTAGTTGCAGTTTCTTCGTCCTCAAGCTTTGTATATGTGCTTGGAACCATTTCAATTTCAGCAGAAACGAATGTGTAGCCGAGCTTTTCAAGCTCATCTCTTACAGCGCCGAAATCATCTGTTTCTGTGTAAATTGTAAATACATCATCGTCAGCCTCAAAGTCTGATGCACCGCACTCAAGAGCATCGCTCATCACGGTATCCTCATCCTTTTCAAGGTCCTCACGCTCAATAACGAGAACGCCCTTCTTTGAGAACATAAAGCTTACACAGCCCTGTGTACCCATATTGCCGCCGAATTTATCAAAGTAATGTCTTACTTCGCCTGCTGTTCTGTTTCTGTTGTCTGTAAGTGCCTCAACAATTACGGCAACGCCGTTTGGACCGTAGCCCTCATATGTAACAGCCTCGTAGTTTGTTGAATCTGCATCGCTTGACGCTTTCTTGATGATTCTTTCAATGTTGTCGTTAGGTACATTTGCAGCCTTTGCTTTTGCAATACAATCCTTGAGTTTTGAGTTAACGGAAGGATCGGCACTTCCGCCTTCCTTGATTGCAACAATAAGTTCTCTGCCGATTTTTGTAAATACTTTAGCTCTTGCGGCATCGTTCTTACCTTTTTTCTGCTTGATTGTACTCCATTTGTTATGTAAATAAAAAAAGTTATTACAGTTTTGTAATAACTCCATTGTCAAATATCGCCTGTGGTGCTATAATCTATGTTGTAGAAAACAAATGCCGATAAATTTGATGTAAATATAAAAAATAAAGCTTAAATGCCGAAAATATAATTTTACGAAGGGAGTTTTTGAAATGATCAGATCTATGACGGGTTTCGGAAGATGTGAAACCGTTATCAACGGTCGAGAGATTACCGTTGAAATCAAAAGCGTGAATCACCGCTATTTTGAATTTTCCTGCAGAACCCCAAGAAGTTACGGATTTCTTGACGACAAACTTAAAAACTATGTAAATTCAAGGGTTTCACGAGGCAAGATTGATATGTTCGTATCAATCGGTGCGTCCGATGAAGAACCCTGTGATGTAACTGTTAATCATCAGCTCGTTTCGGGATATATCAACGCTTTTAAGGAAATCAGCGAAAAGTACGATATCCCGAATGATGTTTCAACAGTTTCACTTTCACGCTTTCCCGATGTTTTCACGGTTCACAAAGCGCCTGAGGATGAGGATCAAATTACTGCCGATGTTCTTTCAGCCGCAAAGGCTGCAGTTGATGCTTTTGTTGCAATGCGTGAAACTGAGGGCGAGAAGATGAAAGAGGACATTCTTTCAAGAGCCAACACAATTCTTTCTGTTGTAGGTGAAATTGAGGAGCGTTCTCCGCAGACTGTTGCCGAGTATGAACAAAGACTTATGGAACGCATCAAGCAGACGCTTGCTGAAAATGATGTCAAGGTTGACGAGCAGAGGGTTCTCACAGAGGTTGCCGTGTTTGCGGATAAGGTAGCCGTTGCGGAGGAAACCGTAAGACTTCGCAGCCACTTTGACCAGCTTTCAAAGTTCCTTGAATATGACGAGCCTGTCGGCAGAAAAATTGACTTTATCATTCAGGAAATGAACCGTGAGTCAAATACAATCGGTTCAAAGGTTCAGGATGCAATTCTTGCACATAAGGTTGTTGACATCAAGAGTGAGATTGAAAAAATCCGTGAACAGGTTCAGAATATCGAATAAGGTGAACAGATGAAGCTTATTAATATCGGTTTTGGTAATCTTGTCAGCTCCGACAAGATTGTTGCAGTAGTTGCTCCGGACTCCGCTCCCGTAAAGCGAATTGTTCAGGATGCAAAACAGAACAATCTGCTTATTGATGCAACCTGCGGACGAAAATGCAAATCGGTGATTGTTGCCGAGAATAATCATGTTATTCTCTCGGCAATTTCATGTGAGGCAATTCAGAACAGAACGGACGAAAGTGAGGAAAACAAGGATGAGCATTAACAGAAAAGGAAATCTTATTTTGTTTACCGGTTCATCGGGTGTAGGCAAGGGTACAATAATCAAGGAACTTCTTGACCGTGACAAAAATATCCGTCTTTCGGTTTCAAACACAACAAGAGAACCGAGAGAGGGAGAGATTGACGGGGTTCATTATAACTTTTTGACAAGAGAACAGTTCAACGATGTTCTGAAAAAAGACGGCTATCTTGAACATGCAGAGTTTTGCGGTAATCTCTACGGTACACCTAAAAAGCAGGTTGAAGATATGCTCAATCAGGGTTATGATGTTCTGCTTGAGATTGAGGTCAAGGGCGGACTTCAGATTCTTGATAAATATCCCGACATTCTCAGTATATTCATTCTTCCGCCTTCAATGGAGTCGCTTGAAAGACGACTTCGCAGAAGAGGTACAGAGGATGAAGAAACTATTCGGAAAAGGCTTGCACAGGCTGCCGAGGAAATCAGCTACAAGGACAGATATAAGTACAATGTGGTAAACGGCGACCTTGAAACAGCAATAAATGAGGTTCTCGATATTCTTCATAAAGAGGATGAAAACCTCATTAAATAATATACAAAGAAAATTAACATAAAATAT
>OMDC01000549.1_pt1 | contig 16427 bp, 8 predicted proteins | sample 1674201 | NCBI WGS metagenome assembly OMDC01 (sample SAMEA103958152, study PRJEB25191) | human gut metagenome | biome: human-associated habitat [ENVO:00009003]; feature: intestine environment [ENVO:2100002]; material: feces | place: Germany | collected 2013/2015 | reverse complement strand
AATCTGCAGGCCGCCGCCGAGGGCGAGAACTACGAATGGACGGACATGTACGAGGACTTCGCCAAGACCGCCGAGGCCGAAGGCTTTACCGAGCTGGCTCACCGCTTCCGTCTGGTGGCCGCCATCGAGAAGCACCACGAGGAGCGTTATCGCAAGCTCTTGAAGAACGTACAGGACAAGCTCGTCTTCTCTCGTGACGGCGACTGCATCTGGCAGTGCTCTAACTGCGGACATATCGTAGTAGGCAAGAAGGCTCCTGAGGTTTGCCCAGTCTGCAACCACCCACAGAGCTACTTCCAGATTGAAGCACAGAATTACTAATTCTTGCTTGAGACGAAATATCTAACAGAACATATATAAATAAGAGAGGGTGTGTCATGGCCTTATGACACACCCTCTTTTTTATGATTTAGCTTGAACCATTTCCAACATGATTTCTATCAACCTTGGAACACCATACTGTTCTATCTCGTCCTCTTTCACCCAGATATAATCATCAGGGAGCAGGGGGCGGGTTTCTGTTTCCTGCAGATAGAAGTCGGCAAGGAGGATGCGATGGGTAAGTACATGCTTCACATCCTTAGCCAGGAGAAGAGGATTATGGACAAAGGCAGGCAGTTGCGGAGCATCTGATGCGTTATATGGTTCCCACAATCCTTGCCAGATATCACCCTCGCCGCGACGGTGGATAGCCACTTCGCCTTTACACCTTATATATATATAGGTGAGATGGCGCGTTTTCACCTTCAGTGTCTTGTTCTTCACCGGCAACTCCTCTACCCTTCCTGTTCTCAACGCCTCACAGGTTTCGGCAAGCGGACAGACAAGACATTTTGGAGATTGGGGAGTGCACTGGATAGCTCCGAAATCCATCATACCCTGGTTATAGGCAGCAACAGGCGATAATGCTGTATCAGAAAGTTGCTGAGCAGACGAAGCAGGCAAGAGTGATTGCGCCAACGCAGCAAACTCTTTTTTCCCCTGCGTTGAGTTGATAGGAGTATCTATTCCGAAGTAACGTGAAAGAACCCGGTACACATTGCCATCTACTACTGCCGCCGGAATATCAAAGGCAAAAGAACCGATGGCTGCTGCAGTATAATCGCCCACCCCTTTCAGGGTTTTGATACCTTCAAGCGTATCAGGGAAATGGCCGAGCTCTACTATCTGTTTGGCAGCAGTATGAAGGTTGCGGGCTCGCGAGTAATACCCCAATCCCTGCCAGAGTTTCAAGACATCATCCTCGCTGGCAGCAGCCAAGTCTTCAACCTTGGGATAGGTCTTCATAAACCGCTCCCAATATTCCCATCCCTGTGCGATGCGGGTTTGCTGAAGGATGATTTCGCTCAGCCAGATGGCATAAGGATCCTTGGTTTCGCGCCAAGGCAAATCCCTACCATACTCACGAAACCAACGGATAATGACAGCCGAAAAACTATTCATAAAATTCAATGTTCAAATCTCAATGTTCAAAGTAATTACTGTTCCGGATATTGCTCGTAAATCTTCAGACCGAATTCATTCGCCAAGGCATAGGCATGCTCCATGATATCGGCGAGAATGTGCTCATAATTCACCCATACCTTATCCTTGATGAAGAAATAGAACTCGATAGGAAGACCGCATTGCGTGGCTTCCATGTGGCGCACCATCAATGTGAGATCGGTATTGACCTCCGGACGCTGGCGCAGATACTTCTCCATGAATTTACGGTAAAGCTGGAGATTGGTAGGGGCAAGGGCTGCAGGATTCTTTAAATCCTCAATATCCTTCCCTTCTTGTATATCTTTATCTATCGCCTTCTGCAACGACTCCTTCAACTTAAACGAATCTTCGGTGGCGAAATGCCTGGCAAGCAGATTACGTTTTAATGTCTCATCCACCAGACGGACACTACGGAAATCGAAGTAAACCACGCGCTTCACTCTTCGTCCACCACTCTTCTGCATACCAATCCAGTTCTGGAACGAACCATTCACCAGGGTAGTAGGCGAAATAGTAACGATGGTGTTATCAAAGTTGCGCACCTTCACGGTCGTGAGTGACATATCCTCAACGATACCATTGGCATCCACCGACTTCACCGTAATCCAGTCGCCCTTATGCAACATATCATTGCTGGTAAGACGCACACCAGCCGCCAATCCCGAGATGGTATCCTTGAAGACCAGCATCAGGACAGCCGAGGTAGCACCCAAACCGGCAAAGAGGGTCATCGGGTTCTTGTCCAACAGGATGGCAACCACCACCACAGCAGCCACAAAGAGCATCAATACCCTGAGAACACCGCAGAAAGTATGGAAATACTGCTGAGCCGACGAGCGTCGTTCCTGAGAATCCTCCAGTCCTTTGAAAGACCCGATGAAGACCAGAGCCGTACGCACCGACATCACCACGATATAGATGCCCGTGGCCCGCTCCAATATCTCTTTGAATATCGGATACTCCAGATAAATCAGCGGCATGAGCGACCATATCACCACAGCCGGCACAATATGGCAAGCCGAGGTGAGCACCTTCTTGTTCAGCAGCACATCATCCCAAGTGATGTCCGTCTTATCAGTAATCTTACTGATGAGCGGAACTAGTATCTTGCGACACAGGAAATCGCTCAGCATCGCCAAGAGGATGGCAGTAATGGTGAGCAAGATATGGCGCAGCATGGGCACAAAATCACCGGTGACTCCTGCCCATGTTATCATTTCATCTACAAACTTACGAATTTCCTCCATAAAACTATTAACTATCAACTATAAACTATCAACTAACGCTCACGGTTGGCAAAGCAAAGTACATACTTTATCTGCAAAGTGTCTGGCATTATTGCCATGCATGATACCATTGTTGATGATGGCGAAACAGAGTTCATGACCATTGGCTGCGGTACAGTAACCCGCCAATGAGATGATGCCCGTCAGCGTACCCGTCTTTGCTTTCACATTGCCATGCACAAAACTGTTCTTCATACGCTTCTTCAATGTACCATCTACCCCACCGATAGGCAGCGAATGCTTCAGATGGTCCATGATGTTGCCGTTGAGATAAGCATAACGCAGCAGTTTCACCTCCAGTTCGGCACTGAGATAATTATAGAGCGAAAGTCCCGAGCCGTCAGCCAGTTTATATCTTGCCGGATCGAGTCCTATCTTACGGATAAGCTGTCTTTCCACATTCCGGGCACTCTTGGCACTCGCCCATTTATTGCCCGTAGAAGCCGCAATCTGATAATACATGCTCTCGGCATAGAGATTATCACTCTCCTTCATCATCTTGTGCAGAATCTGATCCATCGTATGGAATCGGGTACAGACCGTAAAGGCACTCGCAGGACAGACCTTCTCTGAAGCCCCAAAGCAGGAATATTCGATGCCCTCCTCACGGAGCTTGGCAAGAAACTTATCCATAAAGATGTCCTTGCGCTGGAATACCAGTGGCGAAAGCACCGGATTGTCATCATCCCAGCACCAGCCTTCACCCAACAGGTCGACATCCTTCAAAGAGCGGTCGGCATAGATGCTGCCACGGATGGTGTCAACACCCATATCCTTCAGACTATTGACAAATGCCGACATATCATCGCTGTTGAAACGGGGATCCATACCGCCTATACAATAGACATCACCCGTCAACACCCCATTCTCAATGGTACCGGTATATTTCAGAGTGGTTTTAAACTGATAAGAACCGCCCAACTTATCGAGCGCCGTAATGGCAGTCAGGAGCTTCATCGTACTTGCCGGACGCATCAGCTGTCGTTCATTTCTCTGATAGATACAAGAGTCAGCAGACAGGTCCCAGACCATCAGTCCTACCTGTGATGTTTCGAACATCTTGCTTTCAAGGAGTTTATCAATACCCACCTTCACCGATTCGGGCCAAGGAAATTTCTGCGTCAGCGTATCCGCTGCCAGGGAGTCAACGAGTGTAGAGTCGGAAACATCCTCCTCATCAACCGTTTCTATTCCCTCATCTTCAATCACATTCTGGGCCTGCACCGGTACGGATATCCATACCATCATCAGACCCAACATCATATATATTATCTTTTTCATCACAATCAGTTCACCTGAACTTAAAAGAAATTATTTATTTTTGATTCTCTCCATAAACGCCTCTTCATTATCCGGCTGAACGGTCACAATATTATTATGCCCGTATTCGATGACCACACAATGGTCTAATCCGAAGAAAGTCTTGGCGATGTGTACATCAATGACATCACATAGCGGCACATTTCTGTTGGAAGAGAACCTGCCCTCATTGATGATGAGATATTCCATTTCCTCATCCAGGTCTATCGGTTTTACCATCTTGAAGGTATAGGTTGTATTCAGTATGCGCTCTATCATGCCCACGATGATGATAGCCACAAAGATGCCGATGATAGCCAGCTTGACCCAGAAGAAATAGAGAGCCAGGATTGCAAACACCGCCACACCAATACGTGCCGTCAGCGTAAAGCGCTTATGAAAAGTTCTATCTGCCATAACTTTGATTTATTACCTTATATTATTGTCGTTTTTACGACCTTTTGATAGTATAAAAGACTATATAACCTTAAATTTCGCTGCAAAATTACAAAAAATCCCTCTCTTATTACTCATTTTAAAGATTAATTATTACTTTTGCAACGAATTAAGAATTAATTCTGAGAGAATGGGGCTGTTTTATAGATAAAAACACACGTTCTTAATATTGAAATTAGATAAGAATAAACTCATGGTTTATAAGTATGATTTTCTGATTATCGGCTCAGGAGTTGCCGGTATGAGTTACGCCCTGAAAGTAGCCAGAGCGCATAAAGGTAAGGTGTGTATGATTTGCAAGACCTCGCTCGACGAGGCTAACACGTCATTCGCACAAGGTGGTGTGGCGTCAGTTACCAACTTGGAAGTGGATAACTTCGACAAGCACATACAGGATACAATGATTGCTGGTGATTATATCAGCGATTATAAAGCAGTGAAGCAGGTTGTCACCATGGCACCAGAGCAGATCAAGGAGCTCGTGCAGTGGGGCGTCAACTTCGATAAGCAGCAGGACGGCAAGTTCGACCTCCACCGTGAGGGCGGTCACAGCGAGTTCCGCATCCTTCATCATGCAGATGATACGGGTGCAGAAATCCAGCGCGGTCTGATGGAGGCTGTGCGCAACTGTCCGGATATCGATATCAAGGAAAATCATTTCGCAGTAGAGATTATCACACAGCATCATCTCGGTGCCCGTGTTACCCGCCGCACTCCTTATATCAACTGTTACGGTGCATACGTATTGAATCCTGATACCCAGAAGGTGGATACCTATCTGAGTAAGGTTACCGTGATGTGTACCGGTGGATGTGGTGCTGTTTATCAGACTACCACCAACCCTGTCATCGCTACCGGTGATGGCGAGGCGATGGTATACCGTGCCAAGGGTACCGTGGCCGACATGGAGTTCGTTCAGTTCCACCCTACATCCCTCTATCATCCGGGCGAGACTCATCCTGCCTTCCTCATCACCGAGGCGATGCGTGGATACGGTGGCATCTTGCGTCTGCCTAACGGCGAGAGTTTCATGGAGAAATATGATGAGCGATTGAGCCTGGCTCCTCGTGACATCGTGGCTCGTGCCATCGATAAGGAGATGAAGATTCACGGATTGGATCATGTCTGTCTCGATGTAACCCATAAGAATCCAGAGGAGACCAAGCGTCACTTCCCTAATATCTACGCCAAGTGTCTGAGCATCGGCATCGACATCACCAAGGAGTATATCCCTGTTCGTCCTGCCGCTCACTATATGTGTGGTGGTATCAAGGTAGATTTGAACGGCTGCTCAAGCATCAACCGTCTCTATGCTCTGGGCGAGTGTTCATGCACCGGTCTGCATGGCGGTAACCGTCTTGCCAGCAACTCGCTCATCGAGGCTGTGGTTTATGCCGATACTGCTGCCAAGCACAGTATTGAACATGTAGATGAGTACGACTTCAACGAGAAGGTACCAGAATGGAACGATGAAGGTACTTTGACCAACGAAGAGAAGGTGCTGATTACACAGAGCGTGAAAGAGGTTGGCGAATGCATGAGCAACTATGTAGGCATCGTGCGCAGCGATCTCCGTCTGAAGCGAGCATGGGACCGCCTCGATCTTCTCTACGAAGAGACAGAAAACCTCTTCAAGCGTGTAAAGGTAAGCAAGGAACTCTGCGAGCTCCGCAACATGATTAACGTGGGTTATCTCATCACCCGCATGGCGATAGAACGCAAGGAGAGCCGTGGTCTCCACTATACCATCGACTACCCTGTTCATGCTTACGACAAGAAATAAAGTTTTTTCAAGCTACCATATAAAGCCGCCAGGATATTCTCACACGATATCCTAGCGGTTTTTTCTTTGCCTACAGGAAAGTTCAAATTCTTAATGACATAGATGACCACGCTTTTGCAGCAAAGATTTTGGTAAAACGACATAAATCGCAAAAATAAATTTTGGTAAAACGACATATTTTTGCTAAAAAGATTTGGGTAACATATTTTTTATATATCTTTGCACCCATAAAACATTGAAAATATGGAGAATAGGGTATTCAAGAGAAAAATATATAGCCAAATGGCTGAATGGAAGGAAATTTCCAAGGGAAGTACAGCCCTCCTTGTAGAGGGTGCTCGCCGTATTGGAAAGTCAACTATCGTAGAAGAATTTGCCAAGAATGAATACGAATCATACATTTTGATAGATTTCAATGAGGCTTCCAAGGAAGTGAAAGCACTCTTTGATGATCTTATGAATATGGATTTCATTTTTCTTTTCCTGCAGAATGCTTACAATAAAACATTGCATGAGCGAAAGTCGGTTATCATCTTCGATGAGGTACAACAATGTCCGAAAGCCCGACAAGCCATCAAGTATTTGGTAAAAGACGGTAGATATGACTATATAGAGACTGGCTCACTTATCAGCATACATAAGAGCACTAAGGACATTAGCATCCCTAGCGAAGAACATCGTATCGAGATGTTTCCGATGGATTACGAAGAGTTCAGATGGGCCATGGGGGACACGGCTAGCGTGCCTCTGCTGCGTCAAGTCTTCGATAAGAAAATATCTCTAGGCGAGGGAGTCAACAGATTGAAGATGAGAGAGCTACGCCTATATATGTTGGTAGGAGGAATGCCACAAGCTGTCAATGCTTATCTTAACACCAACAATCTACAGCAAGTAGATACCGTAAAGCGACAGATTCTCCAACTATATGCTGATGATTTCAGAAAGATAGACCCATCGGGCAAAATATCCAAACTATTCATGTCTATCCCAGCCCAATTGAGCAGGAACCAGCTCCGCTATCAGCCTACTTCTGCTGTAGGAAGAATGGCTGCTGAGAAAATAGATGAGTTGATACTCAACTTAGAAGACAGCAAGACTGTTAACATTGCTTACCACACGGATGATCCGAATGTAGGAATGCCACTGACAGCCAACATCAACAAGTACAAACTGTACATAGGCGATACGGGACTATTCGTAACTTTGGCTTTCTGGGACAAGGATTATACGGAGAACATCATCTACCAGAAACTGTTGAGCGACAAGCTATCCACCAACATGGGATACGTATTTGAGAATCTGGTTGCCCAAATGCTGAGAGCCTCAGGCAACAGACTCTTTTACTATACTTTTCCAAAGGATGCCACGCATTCTTACGAAATCGACTTTTTGTTGTCACGCGGCAGTAAGTTGTGCCCTATAGAGGTCAAGTCGTCTGGATACAAAACGCATGCCTCGCTTGATGCTTTCCGTCAAAAATTCTCCAACAGGATAGTAAATCCGTACTTGGTTTACACAAAAGATCTGCAGAAAGATGGGCAAACACTCCTGATTCCGATTTACATGACCCCATTCTTATAAAGCAATGTTTTTTTTTATTGTACCTTTGCACCGCAGTTGGGCGATAAAAACATCATCTCGTCAGCGAGAACTTGATGCTCAGGCCGAAATCCTGTGTGGTGGTAGGATAACTGCTGCTCGACAGGAGCGGGGTGTTGGTCTGACGGTCATAATAGAAACTCATGGTAAGGAGTTTGCTGAAGGTATAATCGGCAGAGAAGCTCAGTTTCAGAGCATTGTTGCCGCTGCTGGCACTGCTTACCATTGAGGCAATATCACGAACGATGGCTGCCTGCTTGCGGAAACTGAAGTCAAGACGTAGATTCAGATCATGGTTGGTACCATTCTGAACCGTCTTGGTGGTTGTCGCATTCTTGTTGGCTGCATTCTTGTTGCCGCCCTTCGACTTGGAACGGGAGGCCTTGGCGCCCCAACCGAAAACATCGAAGTTGTTGATGCGGTAACCCATACCGATTACCCAGTCCTTACTCAATGCCTCGTTCAGCTGCACACTCGTCATACTGAGGTTCAACACACGGGTCTGGCGATATTCTGCCTTCACCGTCATATTATTGTTGAATGTGACATCCATACCCAATAATGGCGAGAACGACTCGTTGATACTTACCTGCGAAATGTTGAACATGCTGCTTGGAGATGGATTGCCCGTAGTGGCATCACTCACGAAGCCGAGACCGTTCATATACTCCTGGAAGGTGCTGTAACTGTTGTAGCTGCCAACTGCAAAGACGCTTTTGTAAGAGTGGTTGATATTGACACTCTTGAAGTGCTCGTTGAACCAAGGCAGACGTCCCAGTCCGCTGTAACGGATGGTCCAGTTTGGCAACATCCGACTCAATGCCGGGAATACCGAGAGCGAATTGCCACCCATCGAGGTATAAGCCTTGAGGAAGGCAGGAATCATGACATCGCTGCTATACTGGTTGACCGGTGTGCGGGAAGCATCAAACTTGCCGCCAGCCAGAGCCGAACCAGCCGGATAAACGGTACCTGCATACTGCGCCTCTACCCTATCTCTGAAACCAGCCAGCGAGTTGACAAACTTCTCGAAGGTCTTGCTGCGATACCCCGAATTGGCATTGCCCATTCCCTCGAAAGCCGAACCCAGCGAGATGGTAGTCATCTGGAAGGCTCCACTCTGGGTAGTTGGCGTTCCTTCATACATATACTGTATGCTCTTCTGCGTGGTCTTGGTACGTGTGGCTGAGAGATCAATCTTGAAATCCTTGACAGGCTCCAGGGTGGCACGCAACGTAAGATTATCCGTTCTGCTGGTAGTAGCAGGTGTTGCGATACTGTCGTTGCAGAGCAGCCAGTCGTTGTTTCTAGCCTTCTCGATATAATCGTCGCCAACCATACCGAAGGCGAAGTCAAGACCCGGTGCCATCTGTCCCACCTTCTTCTGTCCGAAGGCATCACCCACACTAGGCAAGAAGCCCGGCAGGGTGAGCTGATAGCTGCTGCGATAGTTGATGCTCACATTGCGCACCATCATTGCCAGGCGACTAGCCAACTGCAATCCCTTATACCATTTCTTATCATCATGCGGTTCCTTAGCCAGTACGGAGAGTTTCACCTTCATGGCAGTATCTACCTTTGAGATGATTCTGATCTGGTTATTATCCACCTTTTTATATTTAAGCGGGAACACCTTGCCGTCTTCCGTCTTGGCATTCACAATCAGTCGCTTGGTATTTTTGCCGTGGCGTATCTTGAATGTGGTATCAGGCAGGAGGGTGATTTCCCGTTCGAAGGCACGCTTGTTCTTAGGCAGCGCCTTCTTCGGATCAGCCGCCTGTTCCTTTGCTTCCTGCTTCTTTTTCTTTTTTTCCTGCTTCTTGCGCTGCATCTGTGCCCTACTCTGGGTACGGTCAAACTTATCGTTTACCTTCTTCAGGAAAGGCACATGGTTGTAGAGTTTCACCAGGTTGAAGTTTCCGTTCAATGTCAGTTCGCGCTGGGTATTGATGGTGTTTCCATACGAGTTACCCTCCTCATCCTCTGTACCGCGCTCCCAAGAATAGTTGGCATTGTAAGAGGCATCACTGTTCACCCAGTCGAAGACAGGCAGCAGATTGAGAGGCACCTTGTAGGATGCCTGGAAATTCTGACTGTAGTCGAGCGGTGCACCCCAGTGGCGGATGCTGGTCCATACGGAATCCTTCCAGGCATGATACTGGTCGGCATAAAGATCCTTATTGACCGGTGTATATGGTTCCTCTATCTGTGCATGGGTAGCACTCTGGAAGTTCATGTGCAGGTTCTTGGTCAAATCCCAGTTGATGGAGAACTCACGGTTCCAGAGGAACTGTTCACTGAAGGTGAGCGGCAACTTGGAGTCTACTCCGGCAACTCCACTCATCAGGGTTTCCATATCGCGTTCCTGCAACTCGTAGTAGTCGCGCGTCATCTCGGTATTGAAGGCTATGTTCTGCGGCAGCCAGTTCAGTCCGAAACGTTTCAGTATGTCGAGCCACTTACTCTTGTTCTTCAGTCCCTTGAATGGTTCCCATGCCTTATAAACCGGGCTCCACGAATAATCCAGGGCTCCGCGCCAGTTGTCCTTGCGCTCATACATCGTCGTTTCACCCGTAGTATACTGATGCTGATGACTGTAGGTGAATGAGAAGTTGGCTGGATCGTATGGCATCGGATGGCGCTTGGTAGCGATACCCACCCGGGCATTCGAGATGGAGAAGTTGGTCTGCGTAATCTTGGTGGCAGCGATGTTCTCGATAGAATCGCGCTCGTGCTTGGAGCCGGCGGCATCGAGAGCATCCTTCAACTCCATATCGGTATCCAGCGGATTATACTTAGGAGTAGTCTTCTCCTTGGTAATACTATAATATAAAGGTATGCTCACCTTCGCCTTGTCAGGGAAGAACTTACCCATTTCGAGCGATGTGGTCACACTGTAGGTACCGTAATTATCGGTAGTGCGACTTGCCACGCCATCTTCCAGGCCGCCGAATCCCTCGCTGATGTATCTGCCGGTGGCATTCACGCTACCAAAATCGGAGAGTTGTACGTTCAGGTTGGCATTGGCAGCCCAACCACCCGAATTATTATGTTCCTTGAGTCGGAGTTCGTTTATCCATACCTCACCACTCTTGATGTCGGCAGAATTGTTTCTCACACCCAGCATCATGGTTTTCACCTCGCCGAGACTCGGATTACCCACGATGGTAATCTTGTTCTGCGGATGTTCTGCATCCATCATGGAATAAGGAGCGAGATAAGAAGCCACACCCTGTGCCTTCGCCTTGTTACGGTTTTTCTTCAATGCCGTAAAGACGCTCAGCGGCACATCGAGCATATTCTCCTCAGGCCATACCGCCTTACAGTCGGCAAGCACATAGCGGTTGTAGTTGGAGCGTGGCTCGGTGAGCTTCAGCGGGATTTCATACTCGTAGTAATTGTTCTTGTAATCACTACCCAGACGGATGAAGACTGAGAGATCACCATCCTGCAGACGGGTGGTATTCTGCTCCAGGGCATTGGCATGGGCAAACATCTGGATGCGCTTATACTGGCGCAGATCAAGGGTAGAATTCTTGTAAACCGCCTTCGCCTCGCCTGTGCTCATATTCTTGACCACCAGACTCAACGCCTGCTCGTTCGCCTCAACCAACTGAGGCTGACTAGGATCCTGTTCGCGCCTGATACCCGGAGGCAAGACATAGTTGACCGGTGTCTTCTCGCCGTTCTCTTCCAGACTCACACTGCTTGCATCGAGGGTTCCGCCACTGGCTGCGCCGAGCGGCTGATCATAGGTACGCCACTTGCCCATCACGAGGTCGAAGGTACCGAAACGCAGCACGATAGGTTTCTTGAAACCGGTGAGGAACATACGCATGAAGCGGATGCTGGAGAAATCGTTGATGTTACCCTGACGGCTCTCAAACTCATCGATAGGTATGCGGAACTGATACCAGGTAACGGTAGACTTGGTATTATCACGCCAGGTCTGGCTGTATTCACGCTTATCTACAATATGATTGTTACCCACCACGAGATCTTCCGGACGGATGCTGACACGATACTGGAAGTATTTCTCATATTCGTTGAGCGTATAATCCTGGTTGATATCCTCGACATCCGGCGTTGACTTATAAGAAGTATCATAGCTCTCAGAACGGCTGTCGCTGTCAGGCGAGTTGCCCTGAGGATTGTTGATATACTTATATCGCTGCAAGATAGGAGCACGCATCTCATCCCAGTCGGAACCGCGGAAATAGTGGTAGTCATCACGTGCCGGATCGGCAAAGATGCTGTCGAACACCGCCTGGTTCACCTTACCCTGAATCTGGTCGAGATAAGCACTCTTGTAGAATTCCTGCTCCTCGGCATCAGTCAGTCCGTTGAAACCCACATCCTGCAAGGCTCTGCTGCCACTGGTGGTAGCAAAGGCATAGGTCACGGTGCTCTGGGTAGGAATCTTACCCCACTGGGTATAGGTGTAGCTCTTGCTGCCATCTACCGGCATGCCACTCTCATAGAATTTCTTGCCATCACGCAGGATATCCTCGCTCACCTCGCCCAGGTTGATGTAGAAATCGCCACCGTAATCGGCAGCATCAGCCTCTTCGCGGGAATAGATGAACGGATCGAGCATCCAGAACTCGATGTATTCGATGTTTGCCTGCTCGAAATCGTTGGTATCCAGCTTACGCATCATTCCGCCCCAGTTGCGCTGCGGATTCTGCAGGGTTCCGTCTGCCTGCAAATCTGTTACATTGAAGTTGTATGGTCCCGGCTCGCTTGGATAGTAAGCCAGATTGAGTACATTCAGGGTATTGGTAGCGCCCTGATAACTGCTCTGGTCGCGCAATGGGAAGAGCTCCTTGGTATAGACCTCGCGAACATAATGGTTACTCAACTGCTTGAGGTCGCCCTTGATATGTCCCGGAGTGAGCGAACTTCCACGGCGGGTGAACAGCGGATCGATGGTATACCAGGCTAGGCGCGAACGGTGGAAACCACTGCTCAGACCGGTCTTATCGCTGTAATCGTCCTTAAAATTGAGCGAAGGCACACTGGATATAAACCAGGAGGTAGGAGTCGTTACATCGATGGTAGTCTTCGTCCCCTCGAAGTCATCGATATAAGATGCATTGTCCTGTGTGCCGCCTGCCTCACCGGCAATAAGCTGGGCAAATTCTCCTGTAAAGGATATCTGCGATGGCTGGGTGAGGTGCAGGAATGGTATCTTGTCAAGCACATTGGTGAGCCACTGACTCTCCTTGCGCCAGTTGAGATTGATGCCCCAAAGGGTGTTCTTCAGCGGTTCGGAGCCCATGGATACCTTGGTAGTAAGCGCCTGTTCGGAGAGGTGCTGGATAGTACCGCTCAACTGGAAGTTCTTGGTAAAATCATACTCCCAGTTCAGTCCGAACATCGTTTTTCGGGTTTGTCCGAAATCGGTATTACTCTCCAGAGAAACGTTGACAGCCGTACCGGCATCGATGATGCTCTGGTTCAGGATGGTCACCTCACCGGCACTGTAATCTACCGAATAGTCGGTGCCCTCTTTCAGGGTGATACCGCCTGCCGTAACGACCACTGAGCCCTGTGGCACATTGTAGGCATCGAGCGAGATGACATTGGCTGCAGAGCCCTTGAACTGTCCCACAATCTGATACTTGTTCTTTTCGGCTATCTGCTTGGCTACGGTCTTCGTACTGTCATAAAGTTCGGTAAAGGCATACTTTTCTGCCTTGTCGGCAGCCACGCCCCGCTTGACCAGATAATCACGCATATAACTGCCGAAAGGCTCTACCTTCGGAATGAACACGCGTCCATTAGAGATGGTATAGCCTTCTACATAATCGAAATATCCATTGCTGTGTGCTTTGTTGTTGTTATCCAGACGGTCGGCGCCCAGCACACGGATGATAGGCTGCTCCTTCACCTGCTGCTCAGGGATATAACTGAGATATACGCCGGTGGTATCGCTCTGGTATTTCACATCCAGGCGGAACTTCTCCTTCTCTACGGTAGAAGCCAGATAATAAACGTTCTTCATCATCAGCCCCCAGTTGCCCTGTCGCGGATTGTTACTGGTATTCTTGAGCGATTTCACGAAGAGTGCCTGCTTGGTATCGCTGAGATCGGATGCAAACTCGCCCACCTGATAGGTAACGCCTCCCGATGTATACTCATAGGCTACGGCAAGTACCTGGTCGGTCTGCAGACTGGTTTTCAATGAGATATAACCCAAGGCGGTATTGACTGTATACTCAGAAGAATTGAGCAGACGGGCACTCTCCAGTTTCTCATAATCGGCTCCGCCAACCAGTCCGCCTCCATCGAGAGTGGTTGCAGCCTGGTCGATGTCACGGGCAGCAGCATACTGCCCTGTCATCGCCGCATACTCTGTATTCGCCTGGTTAGAAGGCACCTGTCCGCTCGCCGCCCACATCGGGTTGCTCAGTTTCTGGTTCTCGCCCAGGTCGGTCAGGGCTACGATGTTTCGGGTATTGGTGGTATTGCCGGTTTTGTTGGTAACCCACACCTCCACACGGTTGATGGTGATGCCCGTGGTGAGATTAGGAAGTTTCTGCATCCAGGCATCATAATGATTTCTGAAATACTGGGAGAGGAAGAAGTGGCGGTTCTCCTCATAATCGGCTACATTCAGTTCGAAAGGGGTGAGCTGCACACCGCCCCTGGTAGATACGCTCTTCGATGCACTTTTCTTCTGCGAAGCCACCATCTGCAGCTTGAGTTTGCCAAACTGCATATCGGTTCTAACACCAAACAGACTGCTGGCGCCTTTGATAAGCGAAGAGTTGGAAGGGAAGGAGACGTTGCCCGCCTCAACGAGTTTGATGATTTCATCTTCCTTGCCGTCGTACTTCAGTTTCATGTTCTGTGCATCGAAATCGAAGGTGGCATCGGTGTTGTAATTCAGGTTCATGTTCACCTTATCGCCCACCTTTCCGTTGACGTTGAGATTGATTTTCTCATCAAAATCCATCATCGTCGTCTTTCGGTTGCGGATAGGCAACGAAGGATTGTCGATGTTTTTCTTGTTGATACCGAACTTGAGTTCGGCAGAACCCTGTGTCTTCACTCTGATGCCACCAGGACCGAAGATTTTCTCGGCAGGTCCCAAGTCGAAGTGCATATCTGAGAAATCGAACTTCTCCTTGCCTTTTGCCTGGAAGATTTCATCGTTCTGCTTGCGGAAGTAGCTGTTGCGCTGCTGCTGTTCGGTCCATGCAAGATACTCTTTCGGAGTGAGCATGATAGGAGCCGAAAGCCAGGTTGAGCCCATGCGGTTGCCGATGATATAGCGGTCGAGGGTATCGTTGTAGACTACCTGATATTGCAGATTATCAGGACGTTTCAGGTCGAGCGGACTCTGATAGAGGTCGCTCAGGGAGTAAGGTTGGGTGCGCTGAATCTGCCAGCGGGTATGCAGCAGCGAATCGGGAATGGTATATTCATCGAGCTGCACGGGCTGGGCTGTGCTGGTATGGGTTTTCTTTTTATCGTCCTGAAGTTGAGGCAAAGCTATCGCATAGCCGAAGGTTGCCACCATCAGCCAAGCCAATAGAAAAGATATAAATCTTTGCTTCTGTTTCATCGACAAAAAAACTCCTAACTTATTTGATTTGCTTCAATGCCAGTTTCACAACCTGTTCTACCGGGAGATCAGGCTGTGCCTTGAGGATATCTACTACTACCTTGGCAGATGGTGCCGGTGAGAAGCCGAGCATGGTGAGGGCGCTTACCGCCTCATCCTTTACGTCATTGTTCACCATCACCACATTGCCTCCGCTGGCTGGCAGTTCGTCAGCGATGCCGAGGCTCACGATTTTATCTTTCAGGTCGATGATGATTCGCTGTGCTGTCTTCAGTCCGATACCCTTCACGGTTTTCAGCACCTTGTCGTTACCAGTAGAGATGATTTCGCAGAGTTCGCGTGGCGAGAGTGAAGAGAGAATCATACGGGCTGTATTTCCGCCTACTCCTGAAACGGTGATGAGGAGGCGGTAGAGTTCACGTTCCTGTTTGGTAGCAAAGCCGAAAAGGGTGAAAGAGTCATCTCTTCCACCAGCCACCAGCACTTCGTGAACATAGAGTTTCACTTCCTGTTTGCCCTGAATGGCAGTATATGTATTGAGCGATATATTGAGTCCGTAGCCCACCCCCGCAGTCTCAACAACAGCCAGCGCAGGTGTCAGCTCTGTCAGATCGCCATGAATATATTCTATCATTTTCTTTTTCTCCTAATTAAATTAATATATTAATAACGTACGAAGGGCGGGATTATTGTAATAGAGTTCCATAAAATTACGTCCCGACGTAGTGCAAAGCGCATCGGGAGGTATTGGAAAGAGGATGAATGATGTTTCGCAACAAAATAGCGAAACTGTAAGGTTCTTGCTACGGATACTTTACAAATCTCTGCTTATTCATATCTAAAAAACTATGATTTTACTACTTTTAATAAAGAGTGAAGAATTCACTGTAACTCTAACATCGATAAATGCTCGCAAATTCAAGTCTACGAATTTTTTCTTTTAAAA
>OMDC01000526.1_pt1 | contig 16920 bp, 14 predicted proteins | sample 1674201 | NCBI WGS metagenome assembly OMDC01 (sample SAMEA103958152, study PRJEB25191) | human gut metagenome | biome: human-associated habitat [ENVO:00009003]; feature: intestine environment [ENVO:2100002]; material: feces | place: Germany | collected 2013/2015 | reverse complement strand
GTCGCACCGAGTAAGGTGCCGGCGCGCGGTCAGATTCGCGATTCCAACTCCTCGGCGTTGATGGCCGAGGCGCTCGATGCGGGAGCCGAGCCCGTGTTTTACGGCATTGCGCCCGACGATGAGCAGGCGATTGCCGAGCTGGTGCATCGTGCCGTGCAGGAGTGCGATTTTGTCATTACGAGCGGTGGCGCCTCGGCGGGCGACTACGATTTCGTGACGGCGCTCGTCCGGCGTGAGGGCGAGGTACTGTTTGACCGCATCTCGATGCGTCCGGGCAAGGCCATCACGTTTGGCTTGCTCGGGGGTAAGCCCTACCTGGGGCTTTCAGGCAATCCGGCCGCGGCGTACGTGGGCTTTGAGATGCTCGCCCGTCCGGCGATCCGCAAGATGCGCGGTTTTGCCGAGGGCGTGCGTCCCGTGCAGCAGGCGATATTGACGCACGGCGTGAAGAAGCGCCAGAACCGACGCTTCTTCGATCGCGCCACGGTTTTGCGCGACCCCGAGACCGGTGAACTGTTGGTGACCGAGGCCAAGACGCAGAATTCGGCGCTGCTCGGCACGATGCAGCGGTCCAACTGCCTACTGCGTATTGACGAAGGACCGTGCGAGCTCAAGGCGGGCGACGTCGTGGATGTCGTGCGTGTCGACCTGCCCGAGGGCACGGTACTATAGGAGGAATGCTATGGAGTTGAAGATATCGATCGTGACGTGCTCGGATACGCGCGATCTTGCTCAGGACGAGGCTGGAGCCGCACTCGAGGAACTTATCGAGGCGCAGGGCTGGGCGGTCGCCTCGCATGTGGTCGTGCGCGACGACGCCAGCGAGATCGGTGATGCCATTGCGGAAGCCGCCGATGAGTGCCACGCCAATGTCGTGCTCACCTGTGGCGGCACGGGACTTTCGATGCGCGACGTGACGCCCGAGGCGACGCGTGCCGTCTGCGACCGCGATGTGCCGGGTATTGCAGAGGCAATCCGTGCGTACTCCATGACCAAGACGCGCCGCGCTATGCTCTCGCGCGCTATTTGCATGCAACGAGGCCATACGCTTGTCGTAAACTTTCCCGGTTCTACGAAGGCCGCCCGCGAAAGCTGGGAGGCCATAGCAGACCAGCTGGAGCATGCGGCCCAAATGACGGCGGGCGGCGGACACGCCAAATAAGCGCACTACCTGCGGCGGGGCGACCTGAACGGCTGCTCCGCCTTTGTTTTCCGCCGAAGCGACGCCAAGGTGTATGGCAAGTCGAAACTATATTCTCTGGCGAGAATAATTTCTCACTATCATTATTCTCGCAGAAGTATAATCTGATTGCAGATTAAAGCCCGCGGTGGGGTGCCCGGGCACAAGGTCCGAAAGGGTTGAACATGTTCGATATGGTTTCACGCCGCGGTTTTGTCTCGCTTTCTGCTGCCGCCGCCGCCGGCCTTGGCCTTGCTGGCTGCTCGGGCAAAAAGACGTCCGAGCCGACTGGATCCGATGCCGGTTCTGCTAAGGCATCTTCCAAGAAAGCTGTCGAGCTGCAGGTCTTTGCCGCCAACTCGCTCGAGAAGGCCCTGCCCGAGGTCCAGGAGCTCTACACCGACCAGACCGGCACTACGTTTGCCGACACGCAGTTTAAGGCCTCCGGCGACCTTGTCGAGCAGATGCGCGCCGGTGCCGCCGTCGACGTGCTCATCACGGCCTCCAAGGGCACCATGGACGACGCCGAGGCCGCCGAGCTCGTCGACGCCGCCACGCGTGAGGACATGTTCGTCAATGACCTTGTGATCGTTCGTGCCGAGGGCTCCGAAACCAAGGTCGAGGCCATCGCCGACGTCGCGAATCTGGACGGCAAGATCGCCATTGGCGACGCCAAGACCGTTCCCGCCGGCAAGTACGCCAACCAGGCCCTGGCCTCCGTGGGCCTCTACACCGGCACCGAGGGCGACGACGGTGATTATGCTCCCGAGATCGCCGACAAGGTCGCGCTGGCCGACAAAGTTGGTACCGCCGCCGCCTATGTGTCCACAGGCGACTGCGTGGCAGGTTTTGTCTACAGCTCTGACATCTACCGCTACGACGGCATCGAGGAGGCCTTCGTGTGCCCCGAGGATTCGCACAAGCCCATCGTGTACCCGGGTGCTGTCGCCGATGGCTCCGAGCACGCCGACGAGGCCAAGGCGTTTATCGACTTCTGCCTGTCTAACAAGAAGGCTCAGAAGATTTGGGCCAAGTACGGCTTTGAGCTTTCCGCGTAGTGCGGCTTGGCGCGATAATTCCATCGTTTTGTGTTTCACTCCGTCCTTGTATTCGCTTGGAGCTTTTCGTGCTTAATAGATTCCGCATGCTTGTCGCCTGTGCTTTGACCTTCGCGCTTTGCTGGGTGCCGGGATTTGCGTTTGCTGGGGACGCTGAGGACGGGGCCCAGGTTGCTGCGACCGCTCATGGGCTTTCCTATGGGATCGAGGGTTTTGAGCGGTTGGCCAAGGGGACCGCTCGTGCCATGGAGGGCCAGCCTGAGGGCTACCGGTTTCCCGTTGACGAGGACGTGGACCTTGTAGTGGCGCCTGCTGCCGATCGCGTTGTGGTGTGGATATCGCCCAAGGCGATTGAGAGGTATGGACTGGATCCGCAGGACAACGAGTGCGTATCGGGTCTCAAGGCCCTCGTCTGTGAGCTCGACAGCGCAAACTGCATGGGAGGTGCGCAGCTGGGGGACGTGGACCTTCCTTGGTATGTCACGGCGGATACAAGGTTTGATGCCGGCGGGTATACCTATGGCTTTGACGAGCACGGTGCGGATGGGGACCGCTATGTGGTGATTGCATCAGCCTCGGGTGATGCCAAGGGCGGCGCGCGTTGGCTTGATAGCGCTCAGATGGTAGAGGCATCGTCAGTCGTGTTGCGGGATGAGCAGGGGCCTTTGACCTCTCTGGGCTCCTTTTTGGGCGACATCGACTATCGCCCGTTTTGGGTGTCCATAAAAACGAGCGGCCTTGCCCTGGTGATCTCCCTTGCGCTGGGCCTGTTCGCCGCGTGGAAGACTATGGGTACCTCGAGTCGCATCAAGGGCCTGCTCGACTCGGTCTTTACGATCCCCATGGTGCTGCCGCCTACGGTGTGCGGCTTTTTGCTGCTTATGCTATTTGGCCGTTCGACCGGGGTGGGGCAGTGGCTCATCTCGCACGGCATCTCGATCGTCTTTACCTGGCCCGCGGCGGTCATTTCAGCCGTCGTTGTGTCGTTTCCGCTGGTCTACCGTACGGCGCTCGGAGCCTTCGAGAGCCTCGACACGCAGATGCTTGACGCCGCGCGAACCCTGGGATGGTCCGAGCGTCGCATCTTTGCCAAGCTTATGATGCCGCTTGGGTGGCCTTCTATTGCCGCTGGTACGGTCCTCGCCTTTGCCCGCGCGATGGGAGAGTTTGGCTGCACGCTGTTCTTTGCGGGCAACTACGCCGGTATTACGCAGACCATCCCCATTGCGATTTACTTTGAGTGGATGGGCGGCAACACCTCGGTGGCCCTCTTTTGGGTCGCCGTTGTGATTGCGTTCAGTTTCCTGGTCATCCTGTTCATTAACATGTACACCGCCCATTCGCAAAAGTATCGCGAGCGGGGCCTTTCCCATGCGGGGCGCAAGCAGGCCAAAGACCTCGCCGGACAGGGTGATTCGCTCGACCCGGCGGGCGGCGATGCCCTGCGAATCGATCGCGAGGCGCTGGCCGAGCTTATGCGCGATGATGCGGCGCCGCAGGGAGGTCGATAGGTCATGTCACTCGTTCTGGATATCAAAAAGCGCTATCCCGGGTTTATGCTCGACATGCAGCTTGAGGCCGGCGAGGAGCGTGTGGCGCTGCTGGGTGCCTCGGGTTGCGGCAAGAGTTGCACGCTGCGCTGCATTGCCGGTGTGGAGACGCCCGACGAGGGCAAGATCGTCGTCAACGGCGTGACCTTTTTTGACTCGGCGGCGGGCATCAACCTGTCACCCCAGGAGCGCAAATGCGCTCTGCTGTTCCAAAACTATCAGCTGTTCCCCAACATGACGGTGGCCGATAACGTATGCGCCGGCGTTGAGGATGCGGGAGACGCCGCAGCGCGCAAAAAGCTTGCCGAACGCTACCTGGGCATCTTTGGTCTGGCCGATTTTGCCGACCGCTATCCCGCGCGCCTCTCGGGCGGTCAGCAGCAACGTGTGGCGCTTGCGCGCATGGTGGCGGCGCATCCGGGGATCTTTATGTTCGACGAGCCCATGAGCGCGCTCGATTCCTATCTTAAGAGCGCGCTCGAGCAGAACATGCTCGACCTGTTCGATGTGTGCAACCGTACCGTGCTCTACGTGAGTCACGATATCGACGAAGCGTGCCGCCTCTGCCAGCGCATCTGCGTGATGCACGACGGGCATGTTGAGGAGATCGGCTCCGTCGAGGACGTGGTCCGCCGTCCGCAGACGCTGGCGGCGCTGCGCCTGACGGGGTGCAAGAACACAAGCCGGGCGCGCAAGGTCGGCGACGAAGAAGTTGAGGCCCTCGACTGGGGCATGAGCTTTAACGTAGGTCGTGAGGTTCCCGATACTGTGGCGTACCTGGGCATTCGCGCAAGCTACTTCCATGTTGACAACCGTGCCGAGTGGGGCCGCAACAGCTATGATTTGCACGTGGCCCGAGTGAGCGATTCACGTTTTGAGCGCCTGGTGCTGTTGGATGCGCCGCGTACTGATGCGCCCACGCGTCTGCAGTGGAAGGTCAACAAGGTGGGCGTGCCTGTCGACGAGCTGCCGCAAGCAGGCGAGACGCTACGCATGCACTTCGATGCGAGTAAGATCCATTTGGTTTGTCGATAGCGCCGGGTAATGCCGTCGGGGATATGAGCCTCGGCGGCTTTGTCTTGCCGCTCGCCGAATGAAGGATGACAAACTCTTATCAATTAAGATAATTATTTATTAAACGACGGCACACGACGCTGTCGTACGCATGTCGGCGGTGTTCGTCTGGACGACAACCGTTGATATAGTTACCTTCGACGAGAAAAGGAGGGTGCGCCGGTGCTGCAGACGACATACATTCGCCGCGTTGCCGCGCGTGCCCTATATATGGCTCGGAGTCGCATATGAGCAGGTATGTTCACGGCTCCGGGAGAGACGACGCACAACTAAATAACTGTCCGCAAGGCAGGTTCTCCAAGATTCCGGGTTTGAGTGCGCCTGGATTGTCACCATCCGTGGTGCATCCATGCCGTCGTATCTCGTTTTGGTTCGAGAGGGGACCCGTTATGGCTGAAGCTCTCGATTTTCATCCGATGTGGCGGAGCTTGGGTATGTCGGCCCTTTGATGGCCCCATTACGTATCGTTGCTTTTGCCGGGCGGTACCCCGATGCACCGCAAGGCGCTGTCCGGCTTTGCATATATTTGTCCGTTTGTTCAGCTATGAGAGGATTTTTATGAACAACAACCTTACCCAGGCGGGCATTTCCCGTCGCAGCTTTGTAGCCGGCCTTGGCACGCTATCCGTGTTGGCCGGACTCGGCCTCACCGGCTGCGGCGGTTCGGGCGCCGAGAGCGGTAGCGCCGCTGCCTCCGGCCAGGATGTGGAGTATCGCGACGAGCTGCAGATCGCGCTCCCGGCGAGCCCGGACGGTCTCGATCCGCACACCACGTCGTCGCTTGTGACCATGGACATCATCTGCAACGTCGTCGAGCCGCTCTTTGGCCTCGATAGCGACTACGAGCCCCAGCCCGTGCTGGCCAAGGGCTATGAGGTCTCCGACGACGGCCTGACCTACACCATCAAGCTGCGCGAGGGCGTCACCTTCCACAACGGCAAGGAGTTTGGCTCCGAGGACGTCGTGGCTTCGATGAACCGCTGGCTCACCGTCAACGACCGCGCCGCGAGCTTGCTGCCCGGCGCCACCTTCGCCGCCTCGGGCGACCACGAGGTCACCTGCACGCTGACCGAGCCCGCCATCGACTTTATGATCATCCTGGGCAACCACTCCCAGTATCCGGGTATCTTCCCCTCCGAGGTCATCGAGGCCGCGGGCGATACCGGCGTGACCGAGTACGTGGGTACCGGTGCCTACAAACTTGTGGAGTGGAAGCAGGACCAGTACATCCATCTCACCCGCTACGAGGACTATGTCGCCGCCCACGGCAAGGCTTCGGGCTACACCGGCAAGGTCTCCGCGCCCACCAAGGACATCTACTATCAGTTCGTGACCGAGGCCTCCACGCGCGTGAGCGGGTTTGAGACCGGCGAGTACGATATCGCTGGCGAGATCCCCACCGAGAACTACCACGACTTCGACGGCAACGACGACGTTAAGCTCTACACCCATAACGCCGGCGTTCTGACCGCCTTCCTCAACATGAACGAGGGCGTCTTCGCCGACGAGGAGATCCGCAAGTGCGCCCTCATGGCTATCGACTGCGAGGCGGCCGCTCTTGCCGCCTATGGCGAGAAGGAGCTCTTCAACATCGATCCCAACCTTGGCAACCCCGAGAACGCTCAGTGGGCGACCGACGCGGGCAAGAAGTACTTCAACCAGGCCGACGCCAAGGCCGCCAAGAAGGCCCTGGCCAAGACCTCCTATGCCGGTGAGACGGTCAAGCTGCTGACCACTCCCGACTACAAGGATATGTACAACGCCACCGTCGCGCTGCAGGAGCAGCTCGAGAAGGCCGGCTTCACCGCCGAGGTCGACAGCTACGAGTTCGCGACCTTCATGGACATTCGCTCCGGCAAGCCCGAGCAGTGGGACCTCTTTGTGGCCTCCACCAACTACAAGCCCATCCCGGCCCAGTCCCTCTCGGTCTCCAAGGCCTTCTATGGCCTGTCCGACGAGAAGGCGCTCAAGCTCGTGGCCGAGACCCGCACCGCCAAGGACACCGACGCCGCGGCCAAGAAGTGGGCCGAGGCTCAGGAGCGCCTCTATGAGATCGCCGTCATCGAGCCGCTTTGCCACTACGCTTCCATCACGGGCACCCAGGCAGACGTCGAGGACGTCGAGGTGCTCGACGGCGCCATCGTTTGGAATGCCAAGCGTCCGGAGTAATGCAATAGATGGCGTGGCGGCTTGAGGGATCTGGTCCCCTGTGGCCGTCACGCCCTGTCCACGTTCAGAGGGGAAATAGACGCCTCGCATGTTGAAGTACACGCTCAAACGTATAGGCGCGATGGTTCCGGTGATGCTCATCATCTCGGTCGTCGTGTTTTTGATTATCTATCTCACGCCGGGCGACCCGGCTTCTTCGATGCTCGGCATGGAGGCTTCGGCCGACCAGATCGAGCGCGTCAACGATAGCTTGGGACTCAACGAGCCGCTGCCGCAGCGCTACGTTGAGTGGATGGGCGGCGTGCTTACCGGCGACCTGGGCGATTCGTATTTTATGCGCCAGCCCGTCACGCAGGCGATCGCCGAGCACTTTGGCCCCACGCTATCGCTCGCGCTTCTGGCACAGCTCATCGCGCTGTTGATTGCACTGCCCTGCGGCGTCGTCGCTGCCCTCAAACATGGGTCGCGCACCGACGCGGTCTTGCGTGTCGTTGCTCTTTTGGGCGTGGCGATACCCGGCTTTTTGATGGCGCTCATGCTTATGTGGCTGTTTGCCGTCACGTTGCGTGTGTTCCCGGTGGCCGGCTATGCGCCGCTATCGAAGGGTTGGTTCAGCCATTTACGCTATCTTGCGTTGCCGGCTATATCGCTTGGATGTGTGCAGGCGGCCCTGCTCATGCGCATGACCCGTTCGAGCGTTATCGAGGCCATGCAGCTCGACTGCGTCAAGACGGCGCGTGCCAAGGGCGTCTCCGAGGTTCGCGTGGTACTGGCCCATGCCCTGCGCAACGCAGCGCTGCCGATTCTCACCTCGGTCGGCTATTCTTTTGGCGCCCTGATTACGGGCGCCGTGGTGACTGAGGCCATTTTTAACATCCCCGGTTTGGGCCAGCTGGTCACGAGCTCTATCGAGCGTCGCGACTATCCGGTGATTCAGGGCGTGCTGCTGGTCATCGCCTTGTTGAATTCGGTGATCAATCTGGCCGTCGACCTTGCCTACGGCGCTTTTGACCCGCGTGCTCGCAAATGGGGCGATGCATGATGGCAAACTTTAAGAAGGCTCTTGCCAACAAGGGGTTTGTGGTCGGCGGCTGCATTTTCCTGGCGATTGCGCTGATCGCGCTCGTCGGTCCGCTGGTGTGGACGGTTAATCCCAATGCGCAGGAGATGGCGTTGCGACTTTCGGCACCTTCGCCCGCGCATCCCTTTGGCTGCGATGACTTTGGCCGCGACCTGCTTGCCCGCGTCATCGCGGGCGCGCGCGTGTCACTTGGCGTTGGCATTGCCGTCACGCTCACGACGAGTGTGCTCGGCTTGGTGATCGGCGCCTATGCGTGCTACAACGAGAGACTCGATCATATTCTCATGCGCATCTGCGACGGCCTTATGTCTATTCCGGGCGTGCTTTTGGCTATCGCACTCATGGCCATGATGGGTGCCTCGGTCTGGAACGTCATCATCGCGCTTTCCATCGTCTATACGCCCAGCATGGCGCGCATCGTGCGCTCGCGTGCGATGGTGGTCAAGGAGGAGCCCTTTGTGGAGGCCCTGCGCGTGCAGGGCGCCTCGACCGCGCGTATCGTGTGGCTGCATATCGTGCCCAACGTTATGGCACCCTTTCTGGTGCAGGCGACCTTTGTCTTTGCCGAGGCCGTGCTCTCGGAGGCCGCCCTCTCGTTTCTGGGCCTGGGTATCAAGGCGCCCGACGCCAGCTGGGGAAACATCCTGCAGGCAGGCAAGAACGTGATGCGTAAAGCCTGGTGGATGATCTTCTTCCCGGCTATCGCCATCATCGCGAGCGTGCTTTCGCTGAACCTTGCCGGCGACGGTCTGCGCGACGCCCTCGACCCCAAGACCAAGGAGGACTAGCCCATGAGCGAACATCTTTTGGACGTGCGCGACCTCTGCATCTCGTTTGTGGATCGCGATGGCAACGCGCTGGAAGCCGTCAACAAACTCAACCTACATATCGATGCCGGCGAGATCGTTGGTGTTGTCGGCGAGTCCGGCTGCGGTAAGTCGGTGTTTGCCCAGAGTGTCATGCGCCTATTGGAGCATGAACAGAAGATGGCCTTTGAGGGCCAGATTGTGTTTGATGGCGAAGATCTGCTGGCGCGCCCGCTCAAGCGCATGCGCGAGGTGCGCGGCTGCGACATTGCCATGATTTTCCAGGACCCTTTGAGCTCGCTTAACCCCGTCATGACGGTCGGGGCCCAGGTCGTCGAGGCCGTGCGGGCCCACTGTAAGGCGAGCCGACGCGAAGCCCGCAACGAGGCTCTATCGCTGTTGGAGCGTGTGGGAATTCGAGATGCCGCGGCTCGCTTCGACATGTATCCGGGCGATTTTAGCGGCGGTATGCGCCAGCGCGTGATGATCGCCATGGCGCTTGCCGGTCATCCGCGACTGCTGATTGCCGATGAGCCCACCACGGCACTCGACACGACGACTCAAAAACAGATTTTGGATCTCCTGCGCGAAATCAACAGTTCCGAGGGCATGGCGGTGCTTTTTATCAGCCATGATTTGGGTGTCGTCACGAGCATCTGCTCGCGCGTACACGTCATGTATCTGGGTCAAATCGTAGAAGAGATCGACGCCTGCGGCCTTATGGAGCGCCCGAGCCACCCGTATGCCCAGGGGCTCATCGCGAGCATTCCGCCGCTCGAAGGCGAGCGAGTTGACACGCTGGCGGATATTCCGGGCACAGTGCCGCCGCTTACGGCAATACCCTGTGGATGCCGCTTTGCGCCTCGTTGCGCCCGGGCGGACGAGCGTTGCCGCGCGCAGGAGCCTCCGCTGTTTGTCGTGAATGCGTGCGACCGGTCTAAATGCTGGCTTGTCGAGAAAGGGGAGTGCCATGGCTGTTGATAGCGAAGCCCTGCTTAGGGTCTCACATCTGACTAAAGCCTATCCCATGCCGGGCTCAGGTTTTAAGCGTCAAGCCTTTACCGCCGTGGACGATCTGTCGTTTGAGATCGCGCCGGGCGAGGTCTATGGCCTGGTTGGCGAATCCGGATCGGGCAAGTCGACGACTGGACGCCTGATCTGTGGTCTCGAGCGCGCGGATTCCGGCTCGATTGTCTATCGCGGGCACGACCTCGCCACGATGTCGGAGCGCGAACGCAAGCCGTTTCGCCGCGAGATCCAGCTGGTATTCCAGGATAGCTCTACGGCTTTTGACACGCGCAACCGTGTCGGTCGCATTTTGGAGGAGCCGCTGATTATCGCCGGCGTGCGCGATGCGGATGAGCGCCATGGGCGCGCGCTCTCGGCCCTGACCTCGGTCGGTCTTCTGGCAGAGCATTATGACCGCTATCCGCATGACCTTTCGGGGGGACAGCGTCAGCGACTCAATCTGGCACGGGCGCTTATTTGCGAGCCGCGTCTTGTGGTATGCGACGAACCGGTCTCGGCGCTTGACGTGTCCGTTCAGGCCCAAGTGCTCAACTTGCTTCGCGACCTGCAGCGCACGACGGGTGTAGCGCTGCTGTTTATCACGCATGATATGCGTGTGGTTCGGCATATGTCCGACCGGATTGGCGTGCTCTACCACGGTCGTCTTGTCGAGGAAGGCGCGGCCGAGGACGTGATCGCGCACCCGAGCGATCCGTATACGCAGGAGCTTATCGACGCCATTCCCTAGAGGATGCTTCCTTTTGAGTATGGCGTGGGTTCGTTGTTTAATTGTCGGTATTTCGGTGCAAGAGAGGGGAACTACTATGGCCGATATCGAAGAGCAGCCGTTGCCGTCCACGTTTGAGGAGTTCAACGAGCAGCGCAAGGCGGCGTTTATTCGCGTCAAGGATTATAAACAGGCGGGTAATCGCCTGGTCGGCTTTTTGTGTAGCTATACGCCGCTCGAGATTATCGATGCCGCTGGGGCTGCGAGCGTGGCGCTGTGCGGCACGTCCGACGAGGTGATTCCCGAGGCCGAGAAGGTGCTGCCGGCAAACCTCTGCCCGCTCATCAAGTCGACGTACGGTTTTGCCTACTCGCAAAAGTGCCCGTTTACGTACTTTAGCGACATGATCATCGGCGAGACCACCTGCGACGGCAAGAAGAAGATGTATGAGATGCTCGGCGAGATCAAGGATACCTACATCATGGAGCTGCCAAACCGCCAGTCCCCCATGGGCCGCAAGCTCTGGCGAGAGGAGGTCGTCGCCCTCAAAAACAAGCTGGAGGAAAAATTCGGCGTCGAGATCACCGAGGAAAAGCTGCGCGAGCAGGTGCACCTTTCCAACCAGAACCGCCTGGCCCTGCGCCACTTCTATGAGCTGATGAAGCTGGACCCGCCGCCGATGGCAGGCTCCAACCTGTACGCAGTGCTGTACGGCTCCAACTTTAAGTTTAACCGCCGCCAGGCCATCGACGAGGTCAACGCCCTGACCGAGCGCATCAAGAGCGAGTACGAGCAGGGCAGCCGCCCCGTCGAAAAGCGCCCGCGCATCCTGGTCACCGGCTGCCCCATCGGCGGCAACGCGATGAAGGTGGTCAAGAGCATCGAGGCCAACGGCGGCAACGTTGTCTGCTACGAAAACTGCAGCGGAGCCAAATCGGTCGACGAGCTGATCAACGAGGACACCGACGACATCTACCAGGCAATCGCCGACCGCTACCTCAACATCGGCTGCTCCTGCATGACCCCGGACGAGAACCGCTTCAAGCTGATGGGCCGTCTGCTTGACGAGTACAAGATCGACGCGGTCGTCGAGGTGGTCCTGCAGGCCTGCCACACCTACAACGTCGAGTCCTACTACATCAAGCGCTTTGTCACCGAGCGCGGCATCCCGTATATGTGCGTCGAGACCGATTACTCCTCCTCCGACATCGGCCAGCTCAACACCCGCTGCGCCGCCTTCATCGAGATGCTGTAATCCAAACTGAAAATCTCACTGCCGCCCGCTGTCTTTGAGCAGAGACGGGCAGCAGACTTGTGTTTCCTCCCCAGCAAAAAGAGCGAACTGATGATCGTCAGTTCGCTCTTTTTTTCGCGGCGAATGGAGCAGATTTATTTTCTATCAACTTCCACAAATTTATTACATGATATTTGTAAGTTATTTCCTTCCTTCTCAATTGACATCGGTCGCAAATAATGTTACACTTTAGAATAGAACGAAGAAAGAGCAAAACACGCTCCATCTCAACAGAAAGAAGGTCTTCCACCATGATCCGCATCCTCTCCTCCGCCCGCGGCAAGGCGCTGCTCGGCCTTGTCCTGCTGCTTTGCCTGCTGGCCGGAGCCCTGCTGTTCTGGCAGACAGACGCCGGGGACTCCGCGCACTACACGCTGGTCGGGGACGGCTACGTTGTCCAGGTAAACCAGAAACAATTCGATGAATTTGGCACCGGGGAATTTGCCGACCTCGATCTTGACCGCTTCGCCGAGCACTACGGGATGGAAAAAATTTCCCTCGACGACAAGGAGGCGCTTACCAGAATAGGGTATGAAGTTTCCCCTGCGCCGCCCAAAGCCAATCCGTAAAAAAACGAAGGCACCACTTCAAAGTGGATGCCTTCGTTTTTTTATTTATGCGGAGAAAACAATCTCCATCACCCGCTTAAACAATCGCCAGCGCATCTCCATGGTCATCTTCCATTCCCATGTTGGATCGCCCTCCCGCAAAGGATGCCGGTCGGAAATCATCAGCACCGAGGCCACCTGCAGACCCAGGAACTTCCCGACGCTCCACAGAGCGGAGGTCTCCATGTCCACCGCCACGGCGCCCTTTTCCCGCCAGAGCTGTTCCTTGTAGAAGGTCTGGCGGTAGACCGCGTCGGTCGTGACGATGGGCAGCACCTTCGCTTCGGGGATATTTTGCAGCTGCTCGAACAGCTGCTCATCCGGACGGGCAAAATCGATCTGTTCGTAATAGTGCAGCGATGTGCCCTCCTCGACAAAGGCCTTGTCCGGCACCAGGATGTCCCCGACCGCTACCTGCTCGGAGAATCCGCCGCACATCCCGACGGTGACCACCCGCTTGACCCCGAGGACAGCGAGCGTCTCGATAGTGTCCACCGCCTGCGGCGCGCCGCGTCCGCCGTCCAGAAAGCAGATTTTTTCGTCCAGCTTCCAGACCGACCCGCCCTGCAAAAAGCGGGGCAGCTTTTCGGTCAGCAGCGTGCAGGGGTAGTGCTCCTGCAGATACTGCGGCCCGCTGTGCATATAAAACAGGATGGCGGTTTCGGGCAAAGATACTACCGGACCATTGTGGCCGCAGGCGACGTGTTCCCTGGCGGTCAGCACCGTGGCCGTCCGGTCATCCTCAAATTTCCACATTCCTTTTCCTCCTCGCTTCAAACAGGCTCACACCCGCCGGTACAGAATCGGCACATCGTAGCCGAAGGTGCGCTTGCCGTTTACCTCCATCGACTCGGAAACTTCCAGCTGCTCACTGGAAAAGCGCTCGAACAGCGTAAACTTGAGTACCGGCGAGAACATGCTCTCGCTGCCGCCCTCCCAGACGCCGTCACGCTCGTGGTAGAGGGCCGGGGTGAATTTTGCCGAAGGCTTCAAGGCGTCAAAGGCAACCGGCTTCAGCTGCTGATAGGTGAAGCTGTCCTTGTCGTAGCCTTCCGGCATCTCGTAGGAGGTGAGCTTGACCGCTTCCCCCTCCATGGTAAACAAAAACAGGTGCGGGGAGGCGTTGGTTCTTTCCCCAACGGTGTAGTAGCTCTCCTCCAGCACAAACACTCCGTCAAAGTCCTGCGGCAAGCCGGTAATTTTATCGTTGCAGGCGGTGTTGACGTGGCGCGCCAGCGGAAAGGTTTGGTTGCCCTCCTTTTGCATCTGCTCGTACTGCTCCCTGTTATCAAAGCTGCCGGTCAGCAGCTCCACAAATTGCTGTAAGCGGTTCATCTTTTATTCCTCCCTTTTCAGTTACGGGTGTATTTTCCACAGTCAGCCGTTCAAGCGGGGCAAAACCATCCGCTTATCGGCCCATAAAAAACAAAAACAAGCTCAGCGCCAGCAGGTCGGCGCAGCCGCCGGGGCTTAGGTTGCACGCGGTAAAGGCGCGGTCCAGCTCCCGCATCTGCTCGGGGCCGGCGCCCTGTTCCAGTGCCTTCCCCGCCTGCTGCTGCGCCCATTGCAGCGTTTGGGGGTCGGAGCGGGTGAGGATATTGGTGTCCTGCACCGCCTGGATCAGCCGCAGCAGAGCGAGCAACGCAGCGTCGTTGAGGCTTTTGCCCGCTTCGCTTCCCTCCCGCAGGGCGGGCAAGCCGACCTGCAGCACCGAAGGGAACCCCTGCGCCGCCTCTCCACGGATGCCGGTGATGCCGTAGTCGCGGTACAGCCGCTCGCCGTAGGAAAGATTCTCCTTTTGCTTCAAGCCCTCAAAGTCCCGCAGCAGGTCGCGGCAGAGGGCTTTGCAGCGGGCCGCAAAGGCGGATTCCCCAAAGCCTTCCTCCATCATGCTCCCCATCACCGCACAGAAAATCCCCATCGAGAAGATCGCTCCCTTGTGGGTGTTGATCCCGCCGGTGGCGCGCAGCATCCGCTGCTCGGCCAGCTTGCCGTCCATCCGCAGCAGCGCAAAGAGGACGTCCGGCTCCTCACGGTACAGCGCCCCCTTTTTCGCGCACTCCCGAAAATAGGGGTAGAGCGCGCAGGCGCTGTCAAAAAAGGTAAACTCGTCCATGTCCCGGTGCGCGCCGCTGTTCTCCCGGTCCACCAATCCCGGCTTTGGCGCGATGTGCACCTCATACAGCAGCGCCCGGCAGGCATGCCCGGCGACCCTGTCGGCATATTCCCCTACAAAGTAGCCGTCGATCAGCTCCACCGTGCGCCGCAAAATCTCCCTGATGTCGTGCCGGCGGCTGCGCGCGCAGGCCGCCGCCATCTCCCCGCAGACAAGGCAGCGGCGCGGCGGCAGCCCCAACTGCTGGCGGGAGATTTTGGGCACCCCTTTTGCCATCACGTCGATATCCAAAAGCCGCCCGAGGGCAAAGCCCTCCTCGATCTCCACCATCCGTCTTTTAGCGGTGACAAGATCGAGGTCGACCAGCAGGTACAGCTCGTCCCCCGTCCGCTCGTGGCGCTCAATGCACTTTCCAATTTTCGCCCGCTCAAAGCGCAGCTGGGTGAGGATGCGGCTCTTGCCCTCCTCGAAAGCCTTTGTAAAAAGCGGCGCGCTCTTGACCGACCCGGCAATATTGAGGGTCAGGCAGATCAGCGTCCCCTGACCCTCTTCCAGCAGCTGCCGCTGGGTGTCGGCCCGCCTTTCCCGCGCGAACAAAATCTCGTCGAGCGCAAGCGGCGGGGTGTTTAAAATTTCCTGTAAGTGTTCCTCTATCATTCGTTGTCCGTTTCCTGTCTTAATTTTTCGGCGATTTGCTGCCCCCGCTCGGAGCGCAGAAAGCGCAGGGTGCTGGACGGCACCATCTGCCCGATGGCGTCAAAGTCCCCCGCCTTCAGGCACGCGCGCACCCTGGAAGCGCTGATCTCCAGCCCGTCCAGCTGCTTGCGGGGAATCTCCACCACCTCGATGCCGTATTCCGGCAGGATGCGCTTCATCTCGCGGTTGTAGGCGCTGGTGACCTGGCAGAACGGCTCGGTGCCGACAAAGCGCCGGGTGATGGCAAGCTCCTTGGCAAAGTATTCGCAGAAGATGCGCAGATCCAGCTCGCAGTTGATCTGCTCGGCGCGGGCCTGCTCCTTGAGAAAATAGGTGGGAAAAACCGCCGAGGAGATGAGGTAGTCGGAGGTGTGGTGCAGGATGATATTGGGGATGCCCTCAATCCCCTCCCGCACCAGCTCGTAGCGCACATCCGCCGGGAAGGCGCTGCGGTCCTCCGAGAGGACAAAGAGGTGCAGGGTATCGCACTGGCTCGCTGCCGTCTCGATCAGATAGCGGTGGCCGTTGGTGAAGGGGTTGCAGTTCATCACCGCCGCCCCGATCACTCCGCCTTTCTGCTGCGGGCGCTCCAGGCCCTGCACATACTTCTGGATTCCGTCGCGGACATTCTCCATAAAGAGGACGTCCGCCGTCTGGAGGATCGGATAAAATCCCAGGTCGGAGAACATCGCCCGGTTCTGGGGCTTGGTAAAGACAAAGAGGTGGCTCTGTCCTGTCTCCATCGCGCGGTTTAAAAGCAGAGTGACGATGCGGGAGGAAAGGCCCTCGCCCTGATAGCGGTCATCCACCGCCACGCACTTGATGACGTTGTGCTGCAGCGAGCCGGTGGCGGCGATCTCCCCATCCTGGGTCACCAGGTTGACGGTGTACTGCACCCCCTCGTCGTAGCTCAAATTCATCCGGCGCAGAAACTCCTCCAGCCGCCGGCGCTTTCTGCCGGTGAAGGGGTGGCCGTATTCCTCATAAAACTGACTGTATTCCATCGGTTGTCCTCTCTTTACCAGGTAATGGTCTGTCCCGGGCGCAGGATCAGACGGTTCTCCGCATGAAAGCTCTCCGCCATCTCCTGCGAGAACAGCGCTCCCGGCTTCATGTGGACGGGAACGTTGCATTTTGCACCGATGATCTCCGCACAGCGGGCGGCCTCAATGGCGTTCATATTGTAGATGCCGTCGATAGGCAGAAAGGCATAGTCGATCTGCTCGGCGCGCAGCTTCTTCATCTCCTCGGTCTCGGAGGTGTCGCAGGCAAAGTAGAGCTTTTTGCCGCCGGTGGAAATCAGGAATCCGACGCATTCAGATTTTGGATGGTTCTTGTTGTAGGCAGCGGTGGCCTTCACCAGCACATCCTTGACCAGGCACCCGCCATAGCTTGCGCCATCAATCAAATTTGCGGCGCGCAGCACCTTGCCGTCCGGCTTTAGATGGACGCGGCTGACCTGATTGTGGTCGCTGTGCTCGTGGGAGACCAGCACCAGGTCAGCGGGTTTGTCATATCCCTCTCCGGCGAAGGGGTCGATGTAGACGACAGCG
>OMDC01000506.1_pt1 | contig 17249 bp, 7 predicted proteins | sample 1674201 | NCBI WGS metagenome assembly OMDC01 (sample SAMEA103958152, study PRJEB25191) | human gut metagenome | biome: human-associated habitat [ENVO:00009003]; feature: intestine environment [ENVO:2100002]; material: feces | place: Germany | collected 2013/2015 | reverse complement strand
CCACCATCAAAGGCCTGGTGCGCGACCTGCTGGAGCTATCGAGCCAGCTTCCGGGCGGCATGGACGATGTGCGCGTGGCGCGTGGCCAGGCCGACACCTCGGCGCTTGCCGATGCTTATCGTGCGGCGCTGGGCACAAGCAAGGCCACGACCGAGAAAGCGCAGGTGGCACTCGACGCCATCGACGCGTTTGAGGCGAGCGGTAAAACCATGGAGGATGCGGCGCGACTCATGATGTCGTGCAGCATGCCGCGCGCGAGCAAGGCGTTTCCTAAGGAGCAGGTGGAGCTACTCAAGGCCGAGGCAGCCGATGCGTTTATCAATATCGTGCTTGCCTGCGGCGGCCCGGCGCTCGATGCGTTGGTGGGGCTTGCCCGTGCCGTAGAGGCGGAGTACCGTGCGCTCAAGGCCGACCAGTCCGCGCTCGACAATAACGATCTGTTGCGCATGGCATACGAGGCGCTGCGCGATTACCCCGCCATCCGAGCCGCCTACGAGGGCCGCTTTAAGATGGTCATGATCGATGAGTTTCAGGATACCGACCAGATGCAGGTCGATTTGATTCGCTATCTGACGGGCGCGGGGGAGCGCGCGCTGTGCACCGTAGGCGATGCGCAGCAGTCGATCTACCGCTTCCGAGGCGCCGAGGTTGAGGTGTTTCGCCGCCAGGAGCGCAAGGTGGGCTCCTCTGCTGCGCCCGAGACGGCTGTCGCATCCGATGCCCCCGCCGGCGAGCTCGTCAAGCTTGTCCGCAACTTCCGCAGCCACGACGAGGTGCTGCGCTACGTGGCGCGCGTCTTTGACGGCGACACCGGTGGTTTGATGCAGGGGTTCTTGGATCTTGAGCCGAGTGACGATCGCGAGGACAAGCTCAAGGCAAAGGCTTCGCGCCGCCAGGCGATCTTCGTTGCCGGTGGCAGCACGCAGGAGCGAACGCAGGCGAAAGCTCGTGCGATTGCAGAGCGGTTCCAAGCGCTCGTCAAAGCGGGGCAGCCCCAGGGCGATATGGTGTTGCTGCTGGGTCGCATGACCAATGCCGACGTCTACGCACAGGCCTTCCGTGACCAGGGGCTCGACTGCGTCATCGCGGGCGGCTCAGTCTTTGCCCAAGCTGCCGAGGTGCAGACGGTGCGCGCCCTGGTGTGCGCACTTGCCAATCCGGCCGATACGGCGCAGGGTCTTATGCCGCTGCTGGCCTCGCCGATGTTTGCACTCGGCGCCCAGGAGTTCCTGGCGCTGGCGACCAAACTCGACGAGCAGACGGGCGAGACGTCGCGTCGCAACATCGATGCGGGCATCATGAGCGATTCCGATGTGCCGGGCTTGCAGGGCTTGCCGCTCGTAACGCGCGCCCGCGAGGTGCTGCGCTATGCACTACGTCGCGTGGGGCGTGATTCGTTCGCCGCCGTCGCGCGCGACGTGGTCAATGCCTCCGGCTGGTTCGTGCGTCTGGCGCAGCGCGGCCCCGAGGGCAAGGCCATTGCCGCCAACGTGCTCAAGGCGCTCGACGCCGTGGCCGAGGCAGAGACCGAGCTCGGCAATTCTCCGCGCTCCATTGCGCTCGCCTTCGACCGCTTCTTGGCGGGCAAGGAGGCCCCGGGCGCCCTCAACGAGGAGGGTGACGGTGCGGTGCGCATCATGACGGTGCACGCCTCCAAAGGTCTGGAATATCCGGTCGTGGCGGTCGCGGAGTGCTTTGGCGTGCGTAAGTCCTCGGGTGCGGCGCAGATGGGTCGCGTCGAGGGTGGAGCGCAGGTCGTGGCACTGCCGGCACGCTTCGACGGCGTTAAGCTCGCCGACGGAACCTTTGTGAAGGGCGACGACGTTAAAAAGCAGTTTGAGCATGCGTTTAAGGGCAAGGGCACGTCGCTGTGGTTGCCGCCGGAGCTCATGGAGGACGTCTGTGCGACGGGTTCTCCCGCCGAGGCATTTGCTCGCTTGCGCAACGACGACCTTCAGCTTTCGCTCGAAGAGCGGGCTCGTTTGCTCTATGTCGCCATGACGCGTGCGCGCGAGCTGGTGATCTTGGCGATGGATGCCGGCGTGAGCCGTGGCAAGGTGACGGCGCCGACCTTCGACGTCGAGACCGATCTGACCTACGACGTGCTGCGCCGTATTTTGCCGACCGACGCTCTGGGCATGCCGCAGCTCGATGCCGACCGCCTGGTGTTCGACAACTCCCAGCCGGGCGACTACGAGCTCATCTCGCTGGCGGACTTTACGTTTGGCGAGCAGGCGTTTGAGGCTAACGCTTCGCTGGATGCCGAGGGCAGGCTTGTTCGCGGCGATGTCGATGTCGCTGATAATGCTGCGCACTCAACTGTGCCCGGTCCTGCCGATCCCAAGCCCGATTCGTTTGAGCTTGTGTATCCCCAGGCAGTGGGTGTGCGCATGGGCATCTGTCCGTATCCGATGCGTGATTCGTATAGCTACTCGTCAATCGCCGCGGCGCTCCATGCCGAGTCCGAGGACCGTGCCGCCGAGGCACATGTGCCCATGGACGAGGCCGGCGATGATGCGGAGTCGGATGGCTCGGAGATGACGGATACAGACGTGGCCGCCGTTGAGCCCGCCGGCAACCCCATGGCGCTGGGCTCGGCGTTCCATGCCGCCTGCCAGTGGCTGATCGAGATGGGTGCCGATGCGCTGCCCGCTGAGCGTGCCGATGCGCTGGCGCGCCTGTGGTGCCTGACGCCGGAGCAGCGTGAACGCTTCGACGTTGCCCTGGACCGCTGGCTCAAGTCGGCTGTTCGTGCCGACCTGCTCGCGTGGCCGTGCGTTCGCGCCGAGGTGCCGTTCTTTTCACTGGGCTGCGAGGACGAGGACATCGCTCGCTACGGTGCTTATGCCGAGGGCGCCATCGACGCTTTGGCGACGAACCCGGCGGATTCGTCATGCGCGCTGGTCATCGACTACAAGACGGGCGGCACGCCGGACGAGACGCCGGAGCAGCTGCAGGAGAAGCACGCCTTGCAGGCACGTGTCTATTCGGATGTCCTGCACAAGGCGGGCTTTGAGGCCGTGACCGTCAAGTTCGTCCGCGTGGAGCAGCCGGATCCAACCATCTTCGTCGAACCCGCCGAACCTCAGGTGGTCACCTACAACTTCTAGTCCTCAGATAACTTGCGGTGGAATAGTTCCTGTATTGCGACCCAGGTGGCCCAAGCGGGAACTATTTCACCGCAACTCAATAGGAGCCGTGTTGGTTTGGCTAGGTTCGGGTACCGTCCGTGCCGTGGGGTAAAATCGTTCAGTCAGAACACGAACCCGCATCGGAGCTCATCACATGGCATTCGTCCATCTGCACAACCACACTGTCTTTTCCATGCTCGACGGCGCAACCCGTATCCAGGATATGGTCAACCGTGCCGTTGAGCTGGGCATGCCCGCCGTGGCCATTACCGACCACGGCTACATGTATGGCGTGCCCGACCTGGCGCTGGCCTGCGACGCCGTCAACCACAATACGCCCGAGTACAAAACCTGGAGCCACGACAAGGCCTTCCTGGAAAAGGACCGCCGCGACGAGCTGGTGGAGCCCGATCCCGAGGAAAACCCGCGCGAGCATGCCCAGTATGTGAAGGACATGGCCATGTGGGACGAGAAGGGCAACATCGACGAGCTCAAGCCGCCCCTGGTCATCAAGCCCATCTTTGGCTGCGAGGTCTACTTTACGCCGGACGAGACCCTTGCCCGCGACCACAAGCCCGAGCTCTACCACATGATCCTTCTGGCCAAGGACCAGGAGGGCTACGTCAACCTGATGCAGACGGTTTCCGAGGCCGCCGTGCAGGGCTTTTACTACAAGCCGCGCGTGACGCTCGACAACCTGCGCCGCCACGCCAAGGGCATGATCTGCACGAGCGCCTGCATCGCGGGCATCATCCCCAAGTACATCGACCGCGGTGACATGGAGGGCGCCATCAAGTGGGCCGAGACCTTCCGTGATACCTTCGAGCCCGGCGACTTCTACATCGAGATCCAGGAACACGGCATCACCACCGACAACGGCCTGACCGACGAGCAGATGGACCGCACGCTCATCGACATCGCCAAGCAGGTGGGCGTCAAGGTCATCGCCACCAACGACTTCCACTACCTGCGTCGCGAGGACGCGCCCGTGCAGGACGTCATCATGTGCATCGGCATGAACGCCAAGGTCGACGACCCCAACCGCATGCGCATGACCGGCTCGGAGTTTTACATGAAGACCGAGGAGGAGATGCGGGCGATGTTCCCGTATTGCCCCGAGGCCTGCGACAATACGCTCGAGATCGCCGACAAGTGCTACGTTGAGCTGGACTGGGACTCCATCATCCTGCCGCGCTTCCCGTTGCTCGATCCCGGCGAGACGCACGAGAGCCAGTTCCGCCGCGAGTGCGAGAAGGGCCTGCGCCAACACTACGGTGACGACTGGGCCACGCGCGAGATCGGCGGCGTCAACATCAAAGAGCGCTTTGAGTACGAATACAAAGTCATCTGCGACAAGGGATTTGCCGCCTACTTCTTGATCGTCGCCGAGTACGTGCAATGGGCCAAGGACAACGGCATCGGCGTCGGCCCCGGCCGTGGCTCGGCCGCCGGCGCTATCGTCGCCTACGCCATGAACATCACCGCGTTCGACCCGCTCGAGAACGGCCTGATGTTCGAGAGGTTCCTGTCCCCGCAGCGTACCGAGATGCCCGATATCGATATGGACTTCGACGATGAGCGGCGCCTCGAGGTCGTGGAGCACGTTCGCCAGCTCTACGGCCCCGAGAAGGTCACCCACGTCATCACCTACTCGACCATTAAGGCCAAGCAGGCCATCAACGACGCCGCGCGCGTGCTGGACTATCCGGTCTACATGGGCCAGCGCCTGTCCAAGATGGTCTCGAGCGACCCCAAGGTCAAGCTCAAACAGGTACTCGACAAGCAACCCGGCAAAGAGGATCTGTTTAACCCCGACTTTGCCGAGGCCTATAAAAAAGATGACGATGCCCGCCGCATCATCGACACGGCACTCTCGATTGAGGGCCTCACCCGTGGCGAGGGTGTGCACGCGTGCGCCGTTCTGATCTGCCGCGATCCCGTCAACGAGCATGTGCCCACCAAGCTCGACACCAAGGGCGGCGTCGAGATTACCCAGTACGAGGGCCATACCGTTGCCGACATGGGCCTGCTCAAGATGGACTTCTTGGGCCTGCGCACGCTGACGGTTATCTCCAAGGCCAAGGCAAACATCAAAAAGAACTTCGGCATCGACATCAAAGAGGAAGAGATTCCCTTTGACGACCCCGAGATCTTTAAGCTCATGGGCTCCGGCCACACCGCCGGCGTCTTCCAGGTCGAGTCCGCCGGCATGACGGCCACGATCAAGAACATGAAGCCCACCGAGTACAAGCACGTCGTAGCATTGATCGCTCTGTACCGCCCGGGCCCGCTGGGCGCCGGCATGGTTTCGTCCTACATCAACCGTATGAACGGCAAGGAGCCGGCCGTCTCCTACGACGACCGTCTGGACGACATTCTGGGCGAAACCTACGGCACCATGGTCTACCAGGAGCAGGTTATGCTCATCTCCGTCGAGATGTGCGGCTTCTCCAAGGGCGAATCGGACTCGCGTATCCGTAAGCCCGTGGCTAAGAAAAAGATTAAGCTGCTCACGTCGACGGTGCTGCACTGGGAGGATGGCTCGGACGAGACCACCTACGACCACTGGATGAACGGCGCTATCAAGAACAACTACACGCGCGAGGTCGCCCAGAAGATTTGGGACGATGTTCTTGAGTTCGCGTCCTACGCCTTTAACAAGTCGCACTCCGCTGGCTACGCCATTCTGGTTATGCAGACGGCGTGGCTCAAGGCGCACTATCCGCACGAGTACATGGCGGCCGTTCTGACGTCCTATACGGGCAAGACCGACAAGATCGTGCACTACGTCTCGGCGTGCCGCCACGACGGCATCCCCGTGCTGTCGCCAGATGTCAACGAGTCCGGTACCGAGTTCACTGCTACCAAGGAAGGCGTGCGCTTTGGTCTGGCCGGCATCCGCGGCGTGGGCACCGGCGTGGCGCAGGCGATTATCGCCGAGCGTGAGGCGGGCGGTCCGTTTAAGACGCTGCACGACTTTGTCGAGCGCGTGGACTCGAGTCAGGCCAACCGCCGCGTGATCGAATCACTCATCAAGGCAGGCGCCTTTGACTCCACGGGGTATCCGCGCCGCCAGATGATGCACTTTGTGGATAAGAACAACCCTGAGAACATCATCGATGCCGCCGTGAAGCGCCAAAAGGATCGCGCGAGCGGCCAGACGTCGTTCTTCGACATGTTCGGCGACGTTGAGGGCTCGGGCTTTGAGGTGAGCGTGCCCGATCCGGATGGCCAGGAGTGGGACCGTCACCTTAAGCTGAGCCAGGAGAAGGAGGTTCTGGGCATCTATGTCTCGGACCACCCGCTGCGCCCGTTTGAGTATGCACTAGCCAAGGCACGCGACTTCTCGTTCTCTCAGATCGATACCGGCTACGAGGTGCAAAACCCCACGGGCGGTACCATCAACCAGGAGATTCCCGAGGGCAAGGCGCTGTGGTGGGCCGGCATGGTCTCGAGCGTGTCCAAGCGCGTGACCAAAAACGGCGACCCCATGGGCATCGTGCAGCTCGAGGACATGGAAGGCGAGGCCACGGTCGTGGTGTTCCCCAAGACCTACAAGGAGGCCGAGGGGTACCTGTACGGCGAGGTCGATCCCGAGACCGGCGCGCAGCTGTCCGATGCGTTTGTGCGCATTAAGGGCAAGCTCGAGCGCTCGGACCGCGGCGACCAGATCATCGCGCAGGAGATCGTGCCGCTGGAGCTCAACGAGGAGAACAACAAGCCCAAGGTGTTTGAGGTCATGGTGCCCAACAGCCGCTTTAGCCAGGGCAATATGGCGCGTCTTGCCACGGTGCTTACCGCCAACCCGGGCGGCGACCGCGTGGAGATCTTTATCGAGCAGGTGGACGGGCGTGTGCTGCGTGCCGAGGTGCCGGCCAAGGTCAACGCACGCTCGATTCCGCTGTTGGCAGAGGCAAAGGCCATCGTCGGCAACCAAGGCCGCGTGACGGTGATCTAAGATGATTTTTCTGGGACGGGGATTAAAAAATCATTTTGGGTGACGTGTGGCGGAAGACCAGTCTTTCTGGGACGGGAATGATTTTTTCATCCCCGTCCCAGAAAAATCATTTGGCATGCGAGATTGGAGGAAGTGATGGCGCAGGGGACGTTTGCGCAGGCGCTTCGTAAGGAGGCGGCGCTCAGCAGTACCTTTATGAAGGGGCGCTCGCTCATGCTCAACGGCGCCGTGCTGTCGTTTGAGGACTCCGGCTCGCGCTTCTCCAAAAATGTGACTATTGAGGGCACGGTGCGCGGCTCGCGCGGCGACCTGTACAAGACGCACGTGGCGCTCGACATGGACGAGCACGAGGTTGTCGACTACGACTGCGATTGCCCCGCCGCCTTCCGCTATTCCGGCATGTGCAAGCACGCTATCGCCACGGCGCTGGCGTATCTGGATGCCAGTGGCGCCGAGCCCGTCGAGGGCTTGCGTACGCCGGTCCGCACGTTTACGGCACCGCCCGCACAGTCAAAGCAGCCCACACACCCCGCGCCCACCGCATCTGCGGTCAACCCCAATTTTCCCTTCCCGGCACCCGTCCCCACGAGCCCGAGCCTTGTGGCGGCGCTTTCCGATCTTTCGGACGCGCGCATGGATGAGCTGGCGAACATGCGCCGCAAGCTTGCCGGTGCCGTTGATCCCGACGCCCCCAAAGCGGCGTTGGAGCCCTCGTTGGTGCCGTACTACAATCCGCTGTTTGCCGATCGCTTTAACTGGGCGCTCGAGTTTCGCATTCGCTACGGTTCGGTGTCCTACGTGGTTAAGGATATCGACGGCATGGCCGATGCTTATGTGCGCGGTGGTACGTTCTCCTATGGCAAGAAGCTTACGTTTGTCCATGTGCCCGAGGCTTTCGATGACGTGTCGACAAAGCTGCTCGACTTTGTCGCAATGACGGTCGCCTATCTGAGCGACATCACGAGTTCGCGCTCGGCATCGTATGACTTTGCCCGCAGCGGTTTTGTCGCCGAGCGTCAGTTGCCGGTATCCGAGTATTCCATCGTGTCCGTGCTTGACCTGCTGCGCGGCAGGACCATGTCCTTTGAGCCTGCTTGGTCGCGGGGAACGACGACGCATCGCGCCTACGAGGTGGTGGTCGAGCCGTCGCCGCAGGGGGAGGGCGAAGTCCCGGCTAAGTGCCCGCCGCTCCTTGCCGCCAAGATTGCATCGGCGGCGGGAGGCAGCTACGACTTGCGCCTGCCGGCCGATATGTACTGCTTTGTCGCAGGCGACGCAGCCTATCTGGTCGATACGCGCCGCGCGCGCCGTACCGACACGGCGTTTGCCCAGCATGCGGCGCCGTTCCTGTCGCACTTGTTGCCCTGCCGCACGCCGGTCCATATCGCCGTCGACCAGGTGGGCGAGTTCTGCCGCATGGCACTGCCCATCTTGCGTGACTACACCGACCTGACCGCGCCTGCCGTGCTCGATGCCGTGGCGCCCGAGCCGAGTTTTGCCATGGCGATTGGCGTCGACGATGGCCTTGTGACCTGCAAGATTACGGTGGCCTACGGCGATTGGTCGGCAGATCTCTTTGGCCTGGGTGCTCCGGGCAGCCCCTTCGAAGAACAGCGCCCCGGCGTTCCGCCCCGCGATACGGTGGCGGAGTTTCGCGTTATGGACACGGCTGCCCTGTACTTCGATTTCTACGAGGGCGGCCTGGCATTTGAGGAGCGCGATGACGCCCGCCTGTTCTGCCTGCTGACCGAGGGACTGGCGGCTTTGTCCGAGCTTGGCGAGGCCATGCTCAGCGACCGCCTGCGCCAGATCTCGGTACGCCCTGCGCCTAAGCTCTCGGTGCGCGCCACCGTCAAGAGCAACTTGCTCGACGTCGAGCTGGGCGCGAGCGGGCTTTCGGCGGCTGACCTTGCCATCTATCTCGATTCGTATAAGCGCCACCAGACATTCGCTCGCCTTACATCCGGCGATATCGTGCGCCTGGACGAGGGCGCTCGTGCCGCGTTTGGTCTTGCCGAGGACCTGGGCGTCGACGCCGTCGACCTGCTCGACGGCGTGTCGCTTCCCGCGTCGAGCACCCTTTTTGTCGACAGCATGCTCGCGCGCACGCCGGCGCTCGAGGCCGATCGCGACGCCGCATTCCGTCGCACCGTCGAGCGCTTGGATACGCTCGGCAAGATGGACTTTACGGTGCCGGTCTCGCTCAAGGCCACGCTGCGCGGCTATCAGGTCGACGGCTACCAGTGGCTCGGCTCGCTCGAGCACCTGGGCCTCGGCGGCATCTTGGCCGACGATATGGGCCTGGGTAAAACGCTGCAGATGATCGCGCACATTCTGGCGCGCGTGGAGGCGGGGGATACCAAGCCCACGCTCGTGGTATGTCCCGCGTCGCTCGTGTACAACTGGGCTGCCGAGTTGGAGCGCTTCGCCCCCTCGCTTGATGTGTGTGCCATCGTGGGCGCCAAGGCTCAGCGTCGCGTGCAAATTGCCGGTGCCGCCGAGCACAACGTGGTCGTGACGTCGTATGACCTTATGCGGCGCGATATCGATGAGTATGCCGAGCAGGATTTTGCCCGCGTGGTGCTCGATGAGGCCCAGTACATTAAAAACCCGCTTACCCAGGTGGCTCGCGCCGCAAAGCGCCTGCCTGCCGACGTGCGCTTTGCCCTGACGGGCACGCCCATCGAAAACCGCCTGTCCGAGCTCTGGAGCATCTTCGACTTTTTGATGCCGGGCCTTCTGGGCACGCGCGACTCATTTGCCAAGCGCTTTGAAAGTCCCGTCGAGCATGCCGAGGGCGATAGTGCCGCTCGTCTGCAGGCGCTCGTATCGCCGTTTGTGCTGCGTCGCGTCAAGGAAGACGTGGTGGCCGACCTGCCCGAGAAGATCGAGGATACGGTGATGGCGCAGCTTACCGGCGAGCAGCGCAAGCTCTACCTGGCAAACCAGGACCGCATCGCCCAGCAGGTGCAGCACCGCGAGGCCGGGGAGTTTAAGAAAGATAAACTCAAGGTGCTTGCCGAGCTCACCAAGCTGCGTCAGATCTGCTGCGACCCGCATCTGCACTATGCGGACTACAAGGCGGGAAGCGCCAAACTCGATACGTGCATGGAGCTCGTCCACGGAGCACTCGACGGCAGTCACCGCATCTTGCTGTTCAGCCAGTTTACGGGCATGCTCGATATCATCGGCAAGAGCCTGGCCAAGGAGGATATCGCCTTTCTTAAGCTTACGGGCGCATCGTCTAAAGAGAGTCGCGCCAAGATGGTTGCGCAGTTCCAGGCGGGCGAGGTGCCGGTGTTCTTGATTTCGCTCAAGGCGGGCGGCGTGGGCCTTAATTTGACGGCTGCCGACGTGGTTATCCACTACGACCCATGGTGGAACGTGGCGGCGCAGGATCAGGCGACTGACCGCGCGCATCGCATTGGCCAGCAGCACACCGTGACCGTGTACAAACTCATTGCCAAGGACACGATCGAGGAACGCATTATGCAGATGCAGGAGTCCAAGCGCGACCTGGTCAACAGCGTGCTCGGCGGCGACGGCATCTCGTCGGCGCTGTTTACCCGCGAGGATGTTCTGGCGCTGCTCGGCGGCGACGGTCGCTAACCCGCTCGGGTGGGGCCGCCAGGGCGGATAGCCCGCGCTGTCCCATCGTCCCCGCTCGTTATGTGTTCATTTGTCATGCCGTGGATGGTTCGCCTGCCTTTGGGCATAAGAACCTCGAGAACATCGACACATCAGCAAAGGAGAACATCATGGCGAAATTCTTTAAGGACCCCGACGGTAAGCTCGTTGCCGCCCTTGGCGACGGCGTTGCGACCCCTGCCGGCTGCACGGAGTTGACGGCGAACACCGAGGATGCGGCGCACGAGAAGCATGTGCCTGTTGTCGAGATCGAGCGCGACGGCCACGTCATTCGCGCGCGCGTGGGCTCGACGGAGCACCCCATGCTGCCCGAGCACTATATTGAGTGGATCGCCCTTGAGGCCGAGGGCCGCCTGGAGGTCCATTACCTTGAGCCCGGCATGAAGCCCACGACGTTTTTCGCTGGCGGCTCCAAGACCGGTACTGTCTATGCCTACTGCAACCTGCATGGGCTGTGGTCCGCGACGTTCTAGGAGCGCGCCCCAGCTCGGGGTATCATAGCTAGCATATGCACATGCGAGCGCCGGCTGCATCATGCGGCCGGCGCTTTTACTACGACAACGACGATTTACGACGGAAAGGGCTGGGCCATGAAGCTCGCACTTGCACAGATCGATATGCGCCTGGGTGACATCGAGGGCATTTGCGGCCGCATCGAGGACCAGGCTCGCCTGGCTCATGAGCGCGGCGCGCGCGTGCTGTGCGTTCCGGCCCCGCTCTTTATGGGCGCCATGCCGGGCAGCCTGGTGGGTGCTGCCGATTTTGAGCACGATATGCTGACGGGTCTAACGGGCGTTGCCGAGCGCATCCAAGAGCTCGATATGATCTGCATCGTGCCCGCTGCGGTTTCGTTTGAGGGCCAGCCCCTGCTTGACTATATGATGCTCAAAGACGGTCGCGTGGTGCCTGCGCGCACAAGCATCGCCCTGCAGCGTGGCGAGAGCAACGACGCGCGTTGGGCGCCTCCGGTGTTTGACGTGGACGGCGTGCGCATCGCTGTGGTGTTTGACCTGGACCGCGAGCTCGAGATGCTGCCGACCGGCGTCGACCTCATCGTCTATTTCCAGTTAAACGCGTTTGACATGACCAATCGCGAGACCGCCGCCGTCGCCGCCGTACGCAGCGGTGCCTACCGCAAGATCGCCTCCAAGCGCAGCGTGTGGTTTGCCTGCATGGCGCCGGTCGGCGCCTATGACGAGTCGGTGTATACCGGCGGTTCGTTTGTGCTCGACGACTGCGGTCGCGTGGTGGCCCAGGCGCCGTGCTTTGAGGAGAGCCTGCTGGTTCAGGAGATTCAGCGCGGCGTAATGCTCGATGCCCTGGAGGACCACGAGCTGCCCGAGTTTCGTTCCGAGGAGTGGTTGTGGCAGGCGCTGGTGCTTGCCGTGCGCGGCAATGCCCGCGCCCGCGGCGCTTCGCGTGCCGTGGTGGCGCTCGAGGGCGATCTGCCGTCGTCCCTGTTGGCGGCACTTGCCGTCGATGCCTTGGGCCCGCGTAATGTGATTGGCCTGGTACTGGGGCGCAATCGCATCTTTATACCGGCGCAGGAGGAGGCCGAGGCCGCCCGCTGTTCCGCTGTTCGCTCAATCGCCGAGCGCCTGCACATTCGCACCGTCGAGCGCGATGCGCCGGATGCGGCGCGCGTACTCGATCGCGACGTGTCGGCGGGCGATGCCGAGCGTCTGCGTTCGCGTGCGCTGGGCCTGATGCTCGAGGATACGGCGCTCGAGCTGGACGCCATGGCGTTGAGCCCGCTTTCCAAGACTGAGTATGCACTGGCGGCGCCCGCGCTGTCCGGTGGCTACCAGGGCGACTTTGCACCCTTTGGCGATGTGTATCTGTCGACGCTCGAGTTTGTGGCACGCGTGCGCAACCGCGCCTCGGCCGTGGTGCCCCAAGAGCTCGTGACGCTCAACGCAGTGGAAGATTGTATGGAGCGCGTGCTGGCGCAGGCGCTCTCGACGCTCGACGGCCCGGTTGATATGCTCGACCGTGCGGCACAGCTGCTCGGCGGGCTTGAGCCGGGTGAGGTCGATGGCGCGCTCGAGGCGCACGTGGACCGCAATCGATCTTTCGACGACATCCCGATGGCCGCTGGCAAGCCTGAGGCCTGCTCGCTGCTGCTGATGCTTGTGCGCCAGGGCGAGGCTGCCCGTCGCATGCTACCGACGGCGCCGATCGTCTCTGCCCGTTCGTTTGTCGAGCGCGCCTGGCCGTACATGCTTGCGTGGTCCGATCTGGGGCTCAACGGTAAGGAGCGCATGACAGTTGATTCGCTGGCACGCGCCGAGGTGCGCCGCTTTGCCGACGACGACACGAGTGACCGTATGCGCGGCGAGATGATGGGCATATTGGGCGAGCTGCTGGGTATTTCGCCCGAGCAGATGGAAGAGCTGCGCTCCGAAGACGGTCAGCGTCGTTTGCATGAGGGCATGAAAAAGTTTGAGGGCGAGGTCCAGGACGCCATCGACAAGATGATGGGCGGCCAGGGCGGACCGCAGGGTGGGCCCCAGGGCACGCCGATGCCGCATCCGCCGGTTGACCCCCGACAGTTCCCGTTCTTTAGCCAGAACTAGGGCAGACGGAAACATTGTGGGAGGGATTCTCTCGCACACATTGCTTCTGCCGAATCTATCTTGCATTAAGTACCTTGGCCCCGTTGTGTTATTCTAGAACAGACGTTCGTGAATGATGCGCGGGGCCTTGCCTTGCGCTTGGCAAAAGACGAGGGGAGGTCGGCTTGGTTATCTTGGGCATCGACCCCGGTTTGGCCCATACGGGCTGGGGGATTATCGAGGAGCGGCGCGGCGAGGTTCGCTGCCGTGCCTACGGTTGTATCGAGACCAGCGCGGGCAGCCCGCTCGCGGTGCGCCTGTCGCATATTGCCCGCGACCTCAAGGGCGTCGTCGAACGCTACCGTCCCGATACCGCTGCTATCGAGAGCATTTACTTTGGCGCTAACGTCCGCTCGGCCATCCCCACGGCGCATGCCCGCGGTGCCGCGCTCGTGGCGCTTTCGGAATGCGCGCTCGAGATTGGCGAATACACGCCCATGCAGATCAAGCAGGCCGTGGTGGGCACGGGCGCTGCAGATAAACGGCAGGTTGCCTATATGGTGCGTACGCTCACTCAGCTCGATCACGACCCTCACCCAGACCATGCCGCCGATGCGCTGGCCTGCGCCATCTGTCACGTTAACCTAAGCCGCACCCGGGCGCTTACCGGCGGCGAGTTCTATCAACAGAGAGGAACCGGATACTGATGATCTCCCAGCTCCATGGAACGCTTGTCGAGGCCACGATGAGCTCGGCCGTCGTCGATGTATCGGGCGTGGGCTTTGAGCTCGGTATTTCGGGCAGCACTGCCGCCACGCTGCCTACGCCCGGCGGTGAGGTTCGCCTCTATACCCGCATGCAGGTGCGCGAGGACGCCATGACGCTCTTTGGCTTTGCCTCCAAGGACGAGCGCACGATGTTTGACCGACTCGTGTCCGTGTCGGGTGTTGGCCCGCGCCTGGCGCTTGCCGTGCTTTCCACCTATACCGTGGGGCAGCTGTATTCGCTGGTGATGGCCGAGGACGACAAGGGCATGGCCAAGGTACCCGGTGTGGGCAAAAAGACCGCTCAGCGCCTCATCTTGGAGCTCAAGAGTACCTTTGCCAAGGACAAGGGCTTTGTGCCGGTCGACGTGATTCCCGGACAGGTTGCGATGTCTGTGCCCGCTGCTGCTCCCTCGGCCATCGACGATGCCCGCGCGGCACTCCTTTCCATGGGCTTTAGCCCGCAGGAGACCGATGTTGCCCTGAGCGGGTGTGATGGGCAGAATATGCGTGTCGAGGATCTGCTCGGCGCGGCGCTTAAGCGACTTGGAATGGATGCGTGATGTGGGAAGCCGATGACTCTCAGGACCTGTGGGCGCCGAAGCCGGAATTCGAAAAGATCATCGACCAGAAGAAGGAAGAGAAGGGCGTCAAGCAGGACGTGGAGCTGACGGCCGAGGACCTCGATGTCGACCGTACCCTGCGTCCCCAGCGCTTGGATGACTACTGCGGCCAGGAGCATATCAAGCAGAGCCTTCGCGTGCTCATCGAGGCGGCGCAGAGCCGCGGTGAGACGCTCGACCACGTGATTTTCTCGGGCCCTCCGGGTCTGGGCAAGACCACGCTGGCTACCGTTATCGCCAACGAGCTGGGCGCTCAGATTAAGACGACGAGCGGCCCGGCCATCGCGCGTACGGGTGACCTGGCGGCTATCCTTACCAACTTGCAGCCAGGTGACGTGCTGTTTATCGACGAGATCCACCGCCTTAACCGCTCGGTCGAGGAGGTCCTGTATCCCGCTATGGAGGACTTTGCGCTCGATATCGTTATCGGTAAAGGCCCGGCCGCCCGCTCGATTCGCCTGGATATCCCCAAGTTTACGCTGGTAGCGGCAACGACCCGCTCGGGTATGCTGACCGGCCCGCTGCGCGATCGCTTTGGCATTTCGTATCGCCTGGACTACTACACGGTCGAGGAGCTCGCTCAGATTGTGACGCGCTCGGCGACTATCCTGGGCGTGACGATCGACCATCCGAGCGCGCTTGAGATCGGCTCGCGCTCGCGTGGCACGCCGCGCTTGGCCAACCGTCTGCTCAAGCGTGTGCGCGACTATGCGCAGGTGCGCGGCAACGGTCCTATTGAGCTTGATATTTGCCGTCAGGCGCTCGAGTTTTTCGAGATCGACGAGCTTGGTCTGGACTGGATGGACATTCGAATTTTGGAGACGCTTGCCAAGACGTTCTCCGGCCGTGCCGTGGGTCTGACGACCCTTGCCAGCGCGGTAGGCGAGGACCCGGGTACGCTCGAGGATGTCTATGAGCCCTATCTGCTGCAGTGCGGCTTGATGATTCGCACGCCCCAGGGCCGCCAGGCAACGCTTCGCACCTTTGAGCACTTGGGTATCGAGCCAGCCGTTTAGAGACTGGTTTGTTTTGGCTGGTCTGTAGGCTATCGCTGAGCATTGGATAAACATATCGCCATTCGTCGGTTACGGGTGTTTTACTATTGCGCGCCCGTGCTATGCTGAATTGGTCTTTTTCTCATTCGGTAACGAAAGGACCGCCCATGCCTACTGACATCGAAATCGCACGTTCCGTCACGCCGCTGCCCATTACCGAGGTGGCTAAGAACGCCGGCGTCGACGTAAAGCACCTGATTCCGCATGGCTTCGACAAGGCTAAGGTCGACTATTCACTGCTCAACGAGCCGACCGATCACCAGGCCAAGCTCGTCCTCGTGACCGCTATCAACCCAACGCCTGCGGGCGAGGGCAAGACCACCACGACCATCGGTCTGGCCGATGGTCTGCGCCGTCGCGGCGTCAAGAGCGCTGTGGCCCTGCGCGAGCCTTCGCTCGGTCCCGTCTTTGGCGTCAAGGGCGGTGCCGCCGGCGGCGGCTGGGCGCAGGTCATCCCCATGGAGGATATCAACCTGCACTTTACCGGCGACTTCCACGCTATCGGTGCCGCCAATAACCTGCTGGCCGCCATGCTCGACAACCATATTCAGCAGGGCAACCAACTCGGTATCGACGTTAAGCGCATCACCTGGAAGCGCGTCGTCGACATGAACGACCGCCAGCTGCGCCATGTCATCGACGGCATTGGCGGCAAGGCCCAGGGCGTGCCGCGCGAGGACGGCTTCGATATCACCGTCGCCTCCGAGGTCATGGCAATCCTGTGCCTGTCTACGAGCATCAGCGACCTCAAGGAACGCTTGGGTGAGATCGTCGTCGGCTACAGCTTTGCCGGCGAGCCCGTCCGTGCCCGCGACCTTAAGGCCCAGGGTGCCATGGCCGCGTTGCTTAAGGACGCGCTCAAGCCCAACCTGGTGCAAACGCTCGAGGGCACGCCCGCGTTTGTCCACGGCGGTCCCTTCGCCAACATCGCCCACGGTTGTAACTCCATCATGGCCACGCGTATGGCCATGCGCTTTGGCGATGTCGCCATTACCGAGGCAGGCTTTGGCGCCGATCTGGGTGCCGAGAAGTTCCTCGACATCAAGTGCCGCATGACGGGCGTTCGCCCCAGCGCCGTCGTGATTGTCGCCACCGCCCGAGCGCTTAAGTACAACGGCGGCGTTGCCAAGGCCGACCTTAACGACGAGAACCTCGATGCCCTCAAGGCCGGCATGCCCAACCTGCTGCGCCACGTCGACAATATCCAGAGCGTCTATGGTCTTCCCTGTGTGGTCGCCATCAACCGCTTCCCGACGGACACCGAGGCAGAGCTTGCGCTCATCGAGTCCGAGTGCCAGAAGCTCGGCGTTAACGTTAAGCTGTCCGAGGTTTGGGCCAAGGGCGGCGAGGGCGCGCTCGAGCTGGCCGACGAGGTCATGCGCCTGATCGAGCAGCCGAGTGAGCTCAAGTTTGCCTACGAGGACGGCGCCGATGTTGCCGATGCTCTTGAGCTTGCGGAACAGAGCGGCGTAGAACTGGCGCTGCATGTTCAGACGGCCGATGTCGCCGTCCGGG
>OMDC01000481.1_pt1 | contig 17823 bp, 17 predicted proteins | sample 1674201 | NCBI WGS metagenome assembly OMDC01 (sample SAMEA103958152, study PRJEB25191) | human gut metagenome | biome: human-associated habitat [ENVO:00009003]; feature: intestine environment [ENVO:2100002]; material: feces | place: Germany | collected 2013/2015 | reverse complement strand
GCTAAACAAGCGCCACTGGCGCTTAGCAACGCCGCAGGCGCAAGAATGTGCCGAGGCACATTCTTTGTTCATGAGAAAAAATATAAGTTTAAAACGGATAAATGAGAAAAGTTCTCAAATAATAAAAATCCAATTGACTGGATAATAGACATCCTGTATACTTACGGAGTTAGTTAGACTAACACGAGTTAGAAAAGTATAACCAGGAGCGATTACATGAAATTAAAAAATATAAAATGTTTACTTGCAGTCTGTCTTTATGCATCGGCCCTGTTGGTCGGATGCGGACAGAAGACAGACAGTAAGACAGCAGATAAATCCGAAACATCGTCAGAAAGTGCACAGAATCAGTCGGAGGATATTCAAGAAGCATCCAGAGATGTTTTTGCAATGGATACCTATATGACAGTGACTGCATATGGAGAAAATGCAGAGGCAGCCGTTGATGCGGCACAGGCAGAGATTGAGCGTCTGGACGCACTTTTATCGACAGGAGATGCAGACAGCGAAATCGCAAAACTCAATGCAGATGGAAGCGCAGAGCTTTCCGAAGATGCAGGTTATCTGACGGAACGTGCATTGGAACTCTACCAGGAAACAGATGGCGCGTTTGATATTGCGATTTATCCGGTGATGGAAGCATGGGGATTCCCAACACAGAACTTCCAGGTTCCGTCACAGGAGACATTGGATCAACTTCTTCCACTCACTGATGCGGGAAATATTTCTTATGACAAAGAAACAAGAAAGATATCTTTCGGTGTAGAAGGAATGAAAATCGATCTGGGAGGAATTGCAAAAGGATATACCTCATCCAGAATTATGGACATTTACAAAGACAATGGAATCACAAGTGGATTAGTGAATCTTGGCGGAAATGTGCAGGCACTCGGAACAAAGACGGATGGAACGAAATGGAAGATTGCAGTGCAGAGTCCCGATGACACAGAAGATTATCTGGGAATTCTGAGTGTTCAGGATAAGGCTGTTATCACTTCAGGGGGATACGAACGGTATTTTGAACAGGATGGTGTGACGTATCATCACATCATTGACCCAAAGACCGGATACCCGGCAGAAAGCGGACTTGTCTCTGTAACAATTGTAAGTGAGGATGGAACACTGGCAGATGGACTGTCTACTTCACTTTTTATTATGGGAGAAGAGAAAGCGGCAGATTTCTGGAGAGAACATAAAGATGAGTTTGATGCAATCCTTATGAGTGATGATGGGACGCTATATGTAACAGAAGGGCTGGAAAATGATTTTTCAACGGAGAGAACAGTTGAGATCATTCGATAGAAAAGTGTAAGACAGAGTAGATTTTGGAGGAAAAATGGATTTAAAAGAAACAGGAAAGAAGCTGAAACCATTTGCACCGGTACTTTCAGTAGCAGTTGTGGCATCCTGTGTAGCAGGCACCCTGAGTGGATATCAGCCACCGGTTTATGCAGCGCAGGAGCAGTCAGAAACCGTGAAGGATGAAACGGAAAAAGCAGAGGAAGAGCAGGTACAGGTGACAAAAGGTTCTTTTGATCTGACGGATGGTGTTTACAAAGGAACCGGAACAGGTTACGCAGGAGATATTACAGTTGCTGTGCAGATCAAAGACAGGCAGATCACAGCAATTGATATTTTGAGTTCATCTGACGATGCAGCATTTTTCAAACGTGCGCAGGCGGTGATCGATAAGATCATCGAGGGACAGACATTGGAAGTCGATACTGTTTCAGGGGCAACCTATAGTTCCCGGGGAATCATCAGTGCGGTGAAGAATGCACTGACAGGAGAAAAAGACAGCGGAACAACAGGACAGTCACAGTCTGGTGGCGGCGCGGCAGCAGGAAGTTCTACTTCTGTCGCAACAGTGGAAGACCCGGCAGCATATAAGGACGGAACTTATTACGGAACAGGGACTGGATTTGGTGGAACACTGAAAGTAAAGGTTGAGATTAGTGGCGGAAAGATCACAGACATCCAGATTATGGAGAATCAAGATGGAAGCGAATACATTTCCAAAGCCTCTGCACTGATCAATGCGATCATCAGTAGTCAGAGCACCAATGTAGATACCGTGTCCGGAGCAACGTACAGTTCGGTTGGAATCATCCAGGCAGTAAGAGATGCATTAAGTCAGGCGGCAGTGAGTGGAAATGGAGCGACTTCGGATCCATCTGAAACGAATAGCTCGAACAGTTCTTCCAGTCAGAATCAGAGTACATCCACAACCGGAACAGTTCCATACAAAGAAGGAATCTATTATGGAACAGCGGAAGGATACAGTGGAGATGTATCGGTAGCTGTGGTGATCCAGGAACATACGATCAAAGCAATTTTAGTCACAGAGACATCAGATGATGAAGTATTTTTCAACCGCGCAATGGATGTAGTGAAAAATGTGCTTAAAAATCAGAATACAGATGTAGATACTGTATCTAGTGCAACTTACAGTTCAAAGGGACTTCTCGGAGCAATAAAGAATGCTTTGAAACAGGCGGAGAAAGTAACGAATGGAGAATCCATTGAAGAGAAAGCAGATACAACGGAACTGGAAAATGCAGTCAAGTCAGCAGAAGCACTTGTGATGGAGGAGTATACGCAGAGTAGCTGGGCGGTTCTGAGTCTCCGACTGAATGATGCAAAAGAGCTGTTGGAAACAGCTGCGAATGAAACAGTGGAACAGCAGACGGTTGATAAAGCTGTGGAAAATCTGAACCTTGCAGTTGCACAGCTTGAGAAAAAGAAGTCAGATCAAGAGGAAGAAGTGAAGACAAAATACATCGATGGAACTTATGAGGTGAGTGTACCATGTAAGCCGGATGAGGATGAAGATTTTAAAGAGTATCAGCTTTCTATGAAGGTGACAATACGAAATGACAAAATTGTATCCATTACTGACGTGTCAGGAGATGGGGATGCAGCAAATGACAGCTATATCAAGAAGGCGGCAAATGGAACTTCAAGCAAAAAAGGTGTCGTTTCCCAGATTATTACCAAAGGAATGCCGGAAGAAATCGATACGGTATCCAGAGCAACCTGTTCTTCGAATGCGATTATTGACGGATGCAAAAAAGCATTGGAAATGGCTTTAAGACCAGAAGAGACGGAGGCGCAGTAGGATGAAAGAGTTTATCGTAAGACTGTTTAGTCTGCTGGCAATCGTCGGTGTCCTTTTCGGATATAATGAAGTGTTGGATGTTCGTGCGAAGGATGAGGAAATCGCAAAACTGAATGCACAGTTGGAGGTACAGTCATCTGGTGCCGGCAGTGATTCTGAGTCAGGGAGTGATTCAGGAGATGGAGCAGGATACAAGGATGGAACCTATACCGGAGAAGCGGATGGATTTGGTGGAACGGTTGCTGTAGAAGTTACTGTAAAAGATGGAAAGATTGAAGCGGTAGAAGTGACTTCCGCCGAGAAGGAAGACAGTGCATATCTTGCAATGGCGGAAGATATCATTCCAAAGATCATAGAGGCGCAGAGTGCAGAAGTTGATACGATCAGCGGAGCAACGTTCAGTTCGACAGGAATTAAAAATGCAGCAGAACAGGCATTAGAACAGGCGGTAAAGTAGTTTGAAGAAGTTGAATATACACAATTTAAAAGCAAAAGAAATTAAAAAATTGCATACTTGGCTTCGCGCCTTGATTCAGATCCTTTATTTTTTGTTTCTGCCATCTGTGTATACAGCGGCATTTGCCGGCGTGAAATACATTTTTACACAGATAGGAGCAGGCGAGGCAATCGGGCTGACCTCTTTTGTAACGGTGCTTATAGTTCTTTGTGCGTATACGATTCTTTTCGGAAGATTCTTCTGTGGATTCGCATGTGCATTCGGAAGTCTTGGAGATGGAATTCATGCATTTTATCTTTGGTGTTTTAAGAAGAGAAAGAAAAAGCCGGTGCTACTTTCAGAAAAGATCACAGAGAAGTTAAGCTATTTGAAATATCTGGTGTTGACCGTAATCGCAGTACTTTGTTTTGCGGGAGTATACGGAAAGGCAAAAGGGACAAGCCCGTGGGATGTTTTTTCTATGTTGCATGCAGGAAATCTTCGCTTGCAGGGATATTTGCCGGGAGTGATATTACTACTTCTTATTATTGTGGGGATGTGTCTGGAAGAAAGATTTTTCTGTCGGAATCTGTGTCCGATGGGAGCAGTATTCTCATTACTTCCGGTGCTTCCGTTCTTTGCATTGCACCGCGACAGAGAAAATTGTATCAAGGGCTGTAGTGGATGCACGAAGAAATGTCCATCCGGGATCGGACTCCCGGAAGACGGATCACTCAAAGTCGAGGGAGATTGTTTCCAATGCCAGAAATGTATTGATACCTGTCCAAAGAAGCATATCCATACAGGAATCAAAGGTCTGAAGGGAAATGAATTCTGGTTTACGATTCTTCGGGCAATTCTGTTACTTGTAATTATGATCTGGGCAGGAGTGTAATAGATGAAGAAAAAAGATCTGTTTTTAGGAGGCGGAATTCTCTTTGCGGCATGTGTACTGTTTCTTGTGATGAATCTGATGCAGTATGTACAGGCAAAGGAAAGCGGACAAAAAGAAAATCAGGAAAAACAGGTTGTGATCAAGGTGGACGGAGAAGTTTACGGAAGATATGCTTTGGATGAAGACCAGGTGATCGAAGTGCAGGAAGGAGATTTTTACAACCGTGTCCGGATCAAGGATGGAAAAGCGTATATGGAAGAGGCTGACTGTCCGGATGGATATTGCGAAGAGCAGGGGAAGATCAATAACCGGACACAGACAATTGTCTGCCTGCCTCATAAGCTGGTTGTGGAAATAGAAGAGGTTGAGAATTCTGATGATTCTCAAAGTGAAAAGGAACATCTACCGGATACAATTTCTAAATAAATCAATTGTTCGACTGTAAAGGAGAATGTATGAATAGAAATAAAAAACTTGCGAACATGGCAATGCTTGTTGCGCTGGCAATGATTTTTAGTTATGTGGAAAGCCTGATCCCAATTAATTTTGGAGTGCCGGGGATGAAGCTTGGAGTGGCTAATCTGGTCACTGTAACAGGTCTTTATTTTCTGGAAATTCCGGAAGTACTGGCGGTATCTGTACTGCGTGTGCTTCTGACAGGATTTCTTTTTGGAAATGGAATGTCGATCATTTACAGTCTGGCAGGGGCGGTTGTCAGCCTTCTTGCCATGGTACTTGTAAAGAAGATGGATGGAAATTCCATTGTAGGAGTCAGTATCACTGGCGGCGTCTTTCATAACATAGGACAGATTCTTGTTGCGATGGCAGTGGTGGAGAATCTGAAACTGATTTATTATCTGCCGGTTCTTCTTGTGGCAGGAACAGTGACAGGGTTCGTGATTGGAATTGTCGCAGGAAAGATTTTACCGGTTGTGAAGAAAGAAGCTGTAAGGACAGTATAGATATATACTTTTTGATTACAGGTTAGCAAAAGCTAACTTGATAATATATTCCATGCGGAAGCAGGAAAGCAGAACTGCGACAGGCAGGATCTGTATGTAACTATTTTAGTTAAAAAGGAGGTTTCTATGAAAAACAAAGAAATGAAAGTAAAGGCAATGTCCATGGCAGTGGCAATGTCTATGGTAGTGGGACTTTGTCCGTCAACCATCTTTGCGGCAACAGGAAGTCAGACTGCGAAGGATGGAACTTATACAAAGACAGCCCACGTGGCAAGAACTGCAGAGGATGACGAAAATGAAGACGAATGGAATGAGTATGACGTTGAAGTCAGCCTGAAGGTGGAGGATGGCAAGTTTTCAGCCATCACTGTGACTCCAGGGGAAGGATATAACGCGGAGAGTGATTCCTATTTTGCAAAAGCTGTTTCAAAATCGAAAGGAATCCAGAAAATGCTTGTAGGAAAGGCTGCAACAGAAGATACAATTAATGGTTGGGATTCTGTTAGTGGTGCAACACGTACATCAAAGGCAGTGAAAGAAGCTGCACTTGCTGCAATCAAGTCAGCAAACGAAGCAGTAACAGTTGAAACAACAAAACTGGAAGCTGCAATCACAGCCGCTGAAGCACTGAAAGAAGCTGATTACACAGCAGACAGTTGGAGTGCAATGCAGACGAAGCTGACAGCAGCCAAAGCTGCCCTGACAGCAAAAGAATCTCAGAGCGCGGTAGACACAGCAGCAGACGAGCTGAATACAGCAGTGAAGGCATTGAAAAAGGCAGAAGTTGCGAAAGAAACGTATGCGTTGATGAATATTCCATATTCTGAATTTTATGCAGCTGATCAGGTAGCAGGAGCAGACAGTGTATCCTCCGCTACAAAAGCGAAAACAAGATCAACACTTGTAGCTGGATCTTATCATGTAAACAGTGATGGAACAGATATTACAGGTATTACATATCCGGTTAAGATTAGTGATGCATCTGTACTGAAAAACTATACACAGATCACAGATGACAGCAAGCTTTCTATTACAGTGAATATGAAAGGAAAAGAGACAACAACAGAATATAATGGAAAAGATGCGTTATTCGAGAGCGCAAGCTATTCTTACTATATTTTAAGTGAGACTCCTTCCTATTATAAGGAAGCAACAGTAAATGCAGATGGTTCACTCAGCTTTAGTGAAGTGAAAGGTGCAACTGCACAGAAGTTGAGTGATGCATCAATTGATTTCACAACAGACACAAAGTATGGAGATTATGAATTAGATGTAAATGGACTCCCAAAAACAGTTAATACAGTATATGGAGTTGTGATCAGCACAAAAGAAGGAGACAACTACGGACTTCGTCATCTTGAAAATATCTGGAAAAAGACAAAACTGGCATGGAGTACAGGATTTGTGACAACATCTCATGGAAACACACTGGACTCAAAAGATTATGAAAAGATGATGGGTCAGACAATCAATAAAATCACATATTACACAGATAATGGAATCTATGAGATTGATGCAGATCAGTATGTGCCGGTTAAATTCAATGGGACTGTCGCAGCAGAGAATGCAGATGTTGAAAGTGGAAAAGTAAATCTAACTGTAGAAGGACTTCCTGGTGATTATCAGGCAGAATATACAGTTGAAGGTCTTGAGGATGTTCAGGTAAAAGACGGGGTACTTACCTATAAGACAAAAGGCGCTGAGATAGGCAAATATACTCTGAAAGTATCTGATAAATCCGGAAAATATGCGGATCTTACGACAGATTTTGAATTAACAACAGAAGCTGTACCAGTTGTATTTAACAATGAAAGTGCAGCACTTGTAGCGGCAGAAGGATATGCAGCAGAGGATGTAACTTCTTATGTAAAGAAGATCAAATCCGTAACAGTTGACGGAACAGAGTATGCGGCAACAGGAAAACGTGCAGTGAAGATCATCAAAGAAGATGGAACAATTGATACGACTGCGGCTCCATTTAAGGATGCAGAAAATGGACATGGATTTAAGATCTCAGTAAAGGCAACAGGCTATGCAAAGGATTACGAATTCACTTATACTTTAGCACAGGAGAGTGAGTATACTTACGCATATGTAGGACTTAGCTGGGCAGAGTACTGGGCTGCTGAAAATGTGCAGGCAGCAGGAAATACATCTTCTTCAGATGCAAAGGATTCAAAAGGAGAGTCTGACAAGGGTGCATTCGATACTGTAACAAGAGCTACAGTAAATCATGGACTTCACAGAGGTTCTTTCCAGTGCAACGCAGTAATCAAGGCGGAAAATGGAAAAGAGTATGCAGTAGAGTACTGGACAGATGGAACTACTGCAGTTCTGACAGACGGAAGCAAGATTACATTTAACAGAGGAGAGATCACAGAAGAATCCGGTGCAACAACAAAGATGACAGAGTATGATGTACTCGGACTGAAATATGTGCCGGTGAAAGTAAAAACATCTGATCTGGATGCACTGAAAGCAAGCTATCGTGTGATCGAAAACGGAAGTGAACTTGCAGGAGGATATTCAGAAAAGAATCTGGTAAGCTATACAGGACTGGTTGCCAATGTAACAGAGAATACAAACGGTCTGAAAACAGCAACAAAGAATGAGGATGGATCTTTCAGTTTCTCTGCAAGAGTGAATCATGGATCAGAGTCCGGAATCAAAGATCAGGCACTAAAGACAGCACCAACAGCAGAGGAAGCAGGGTTGACAGTAAAAGAAGCAAGCGGATCTTATGGAGAATTCTTAAGAGTTGATCTGACAGGAAATTATGGTGATCTTGGATCAAATCTCCAGACTGTTACATGGACTTACTATGGAGATGACAGCACATATACAAATGCAAAAGCTACTTATGGAACAAAATTTGCAGCAGATAACTGGATGCACAAAGCAATGGGAATCCAGCTTGGACTGACAGATTCTCTTCGTTGTACACTTCCGGAAGGAACGGATGGAACAGGATATTGGACCATTACACTGACAGCACTTGGATATAATGACGTGACATACAAATACCAGGCAACAGAGGAGAACATTGTAAAAGCATCTGAGGATAAAACAATCACAACAACAGAGCTTGAGGCAGCTATTGCAAAAGCAGAAGCCCTGAAAGAAGCTGAATACACAGCGGAAAGCTGGGCATCTATGCAGATGGAACTTCAGGAAGCAAAAGATGAATTGAAAAATCCAAAAACTCAGGCAACTGTAGACGAGGCAGTAAGCCACCTCAACGCAGCTGTTGAAGCACTTGTTAAGGCAGAGGGAGATAAGACAGAAGAGGATAAGAAAGACGACGATAAGAAAGAAGAGCCGGCAGCAGTTGATACTTCTTCCCTTGAGAAAGTAATCAGTGATGCGGCAGCTCTGAAAGAAGCTGATTACACAGTTGACAGCTGGAAGGTATTGCAGAGTGCACTGACAGACGCTAAGAGCGCATTAAATGCAAAAGAAAGCCAGGAAAAAGTTGATAAAGCAACAGATGCGTTAAATGCAGCAATCAAAGCACTTGTAAAGAATGGAAACCAGGCGGGAAGTCAGAATGGAAGTGCAACTCCGACTGTTACAAAGAAGGCAGGAACAACTACGGATGGATCAGCCTCCAAAGGAATAAGTGGATCAAAAGCCGCAAAGACAGGTGATCCGGCAAATGTTCTTGGCTTATTAGGACTTGCATTCTCCTCACTCGGAGCAGGAGTTGGCGGATTTGCATGGAAGAGAAAAAGAAAATAAAGACAAGAAAATTGAGAAAATTTTTCAACAATTTCGCGAAAAAGATTAAAATAGTGCATTGACACTATCGCTTTAAAGTGATAAACTCCTAGCAAATGGAATAACGCTTTAAACCGATGAAGCGGAGATCAAAGTAATTATGCGCGCACAGAGAGTCCGGGAAGCTGAGAGCCGGATCGAGATGCAGGTTGCCAAATGGACCGCTGAGGGCACAGTCAAAGGATTTGAGAATCCGAGTACTCTGTGACGTGAAGGCATACGTCAGTTGCCGGAGATATGTTAGTATCTTACAGAGCGCATGGGAGTGTACCCGTGAATCAAGGTGGCACCGCGGAAAAGATTTAGATTTACCGTCCTTGACAGAATAGGAATATTCTGTCAGGGACTTTTTTTCTACCATAAACATATATTTCCTATCGGGATAAAAGAGAAATTCATTTTGCAGCATAACTTCAAGGAGGAATACACATGGACAAGACATTAGAACAAATCAGATCCTACGCTGAACAAGGCAGATACAAGCGAGTTCCGATCAGCAAAGAGCTGTATGCAGATGCATTTACGCCGATCAGTGTGATGCGGACTCTGCGGGCGGCAAGCAAACATTGCTATCTGTTGGAAAGTGCGGAGGACAGACAGCAGTGGGGAAGATATTCCTTTCTTGGATATGCACCAACGATGGAGATCACCTGTACCGATGGGCGTGTGATCATCAGCGAAGGGCATGAAGATGAGGATAAGACCAGACGGGAAGTTTTAACCGACCATCCGGGAAAGGTTCTAAGAGAAATTCTCGAAGCATATAAAAGTCCGGTTGTTCCGGGACTTCCTCCATTTACCGGAGGGCTTGTCGGATATTTTTCTTATGACTACATCAAATATGCAGAACCGACATTGAAGCCAGTCCTGGAAGAGAAGAATGAGACTACAGGAAAGACAGCAGCAAAAACGGCAGTAAGAGATTTCCGGGATGCGGACTTGATGTTATTTGACCGTGTCATCGTATTTGACAATTACAGACAGAAGCTGATCCTGATTACAGGCGTGAAGCTGGAAGGTGATCTGGAAGAAAATTATACGAACGCGAAGCAGGAATTAGAAGAGATGGAACGATTGATCCGAAGCGGGGCGCAGGCAGATTTCCGACCACTTGTTTTAGAAGAAGAGTTCCATCCGGGAGTGGATAAAGAAGATTATTGCAAGATGGTTGAGAAAGCTAAGGAATACATTTATGAAGGTGATATTTTCCAGGTCGTTTTATCCAATCCGCTGACAGCGAAGGCAAAAGGAAGTCTTTTTGATACCTACCGGGTGCTTCGAACCTCGAATCCATCTCCGTATATGTTCTACTTTTCAAGTGATGATATTGAAGTGGCAGGGGCTTCACCGGAAACACTGGCGAAGTTAGAAAACGGACAGGTGTGCACTTTTCCTCTTGCCGGTACAAGGAAGCGAGGAGTGACCGAAGAGGAAGATCAGGAATTGGAGAAAGAGCTACTTGCAGACGAGAAAGAACTTGCAGAGCACAACATGCTTGTAGATCTTGGGCGAAATGATGTCGGCAAGATCAGCCAGCCGGGAACAGTTAAAGTTGATAAATATATGGAAATCCAGAGATATTCTCATGTGATGCATATCGGTTCCACCGTGACAGGGAAAATTCGGGAAGACAAAGATGCGCTGGACGTAGTAGATGCGATTCTCCCGGCAGGAACGCTTTCCGGAGCACCGAAGATCCGCGCATGTGAGATTATCGCAGAACTTGAACAGGAGAAGAGAGGCATCTACGGAGGGGCAGTCGGCTATCTCGATTTTGCAGGAAATGTAGATACATGCATTTCCATCCGTCTTGCTTATAAGAAAAATGGATACATTCGTGTACAGTCAGGAGCCGGAATCGTAGCAGACAGTATCCCGGAAAATGAATTCCAGGAGTGTTTAAATAAGGCTGGGGCGGTACTTCAGGCTGTGGAAACTGCGAAAGGAGGATTGGAATGATACTATTACTTGATAATTATGACAGCTTTACATATAACCTGTATCAGTTTATCGCAGAAGTAGAATCAAAAAGAGGTGACATGCAAAAAGATCAGATTGATTCAGAAGTGAAAGTAATACGAAATGATCAAATCACACCGGAAGAGATTCTGGAACTTGCGCCTGAGGCGCTGGTAATCTCACCGGGGCCGGGAAAACCTTCTGATGCCGGAATCTGTATCGAAGCAATTCAGAAGCTGAAAGGAAAGATTCCAATGCTCGGGGTATGTCTCGGACATCAGGCGATGGCGGAAGCATTTGGAGCAACCGTAGGTCACGCCGGACAGCTGATGCATGGGAAGACTTCAAAGCTGAAAGATGTAAAGACAGACAGTGTCCTGTTTCAGAATCTGACATTTCCAATCCAGGTGGCAAGATATCATTCGCTTGCAGTAAAGGAAGAGACACTACCGGAAGAACTGGTTGTGACAGCGCGAAGCGAAGATAACGAGATCATGGCGATGGAACACAGAGAATATCCGATCTTTGGGTTACAGTTTCATCCGGAATCTGTGATGACACCACAGGGACTTCAGATGATAGAGAATTTTATTAACTATGCAAAAGTATTGAAGGAGAATTAAGAAATGATCAAAGAAGCAATTATAAAATTATCAAAGAAAGAAAATCTCACCTATACAGAAGCAGAAGAAGTAATGAATGAGATTATGGAAGGAAAGGCATCGGATGTTCAGAAGTCAGCATATCTGACAGCACTTTCCATGAAAGGTGAGACAATCGATGAGATCACAGCATCAGCAGCGGGAATGCGTGCACACTGCATCAAGCTTTTGCATGACATGGATGTGCTGGAAATCGTAGGAACAGGGGGAGACGGAGCAAATTCATTTAACATTTCAACAACATCCTCCCTTGTGATTGCGGCAGCAGGAATCCCGGTCGCAAAGCATGGTAACCGTGCAGCATCTTCTAAGTCCGGTGCGGCAGATGTACTTGAAGCACTTGGAGTGAAGATCGATGTCGCACCGGAGCGCAGCACACAGCTTCTCAAAGACATTCAGATCTGTTTCTTATTTGCACAGAATTATCATATTGCGATGAAATATGTCGGACCGATCCGTAAAGAACTTGGTATCCGTACCGTATTCAATATTCTTGGGCCACTGTCCAATCCGGCAGGAGCGAACATGGAACTGATGGGAGTTTATGATGAAAGCCTTGTAGAGCCACTTGCAAGAGTCATGGCGAATCTCGGAGTCGTCCGCGGAATGGTCGTTTACGGACAGGATAAGTTAGATGAGATTTCCATGTGTGCACCGACTACAGTCTGTGAGATTAAGGACGGAACATTTACAAGCTATGAGATCACACCGGAGCAGTTTGGTTATGAGAGATGCGAAAAAGGTGTACTGACAGGAGGAACACCTCAGGAAAACGCACAGATCACATTGGATATCATTTCCGGAAAAGAGCTGGGAGCAAAGAGAAATGCAGTTTGCCTGAATGCAGGAGCAGCAATCTATCTTGCAGGAAAAGCAGATTCAATTGAAGCAGGTGTAAGAAAAGCGGAACAGATCATTGACGAAGGACTTGCACTGAAGAAGCTGGAGCAGTTCAAAGAAGAAAGTAATAAATAAAAAGTTTGATCCCCGGCTATGCAGGGGAGAATGGAAGAAGCAACTTGAAAGAAAAAGAGGAACAAATAGTATGAATATACTCGAGAAAATTACCGAGCGCACGAAAGAGCGGATCGAAGAAGAAAAGAAAATAGTTCCATTAGAAGAGGTTCGAAGGCAGGCGGAAGAAAAAGGAATTAAAGATCAAATCCCAGATCGGATCCATGAATGAAGAGATTATGATCACAAAAGAGGGAAAAGATCTGCTGATCGGATTCAATCCGAAATTCCTGATCAGGCACTTCGGGCAGAAGGATTGTCTTTTATCTGCGAAGCAAAAAAAGCGTCTCCTTCCAAAGGATTGATCGCACCGGATTTTCCATATATAGAGATCGCCAGGGACTATGAAGCAGGCGGCGCGGCAGCAATCTCCTGTCTGACAGAACCGTTTTGGTTCCGGGGCAGTGATGAGTATCTGAAAGAAATCGTGCAAAATGTATCCATTCCGGTACTCAGAAAAGATTTCACCTGTGATGAATATATGATCTATCAGGCAAAAGCAATGGGAGCCTCGGCAGTACTTCTGATCTGTTCGGTATTAGAAGATGGCAGGTTAAAAGCGTATCATCAGCTGGCAGACGAACTCGGACTATCTGCTTTGGTAGAAACACATAACGAAGAAGAAATCTTAAGAGCACAGAAGATCGGTGCAAAGATTATCGGTGTAAATAACCGGAATCTGAAAGATTTCACAGTGGATATCAAGAATAGCATTCGGCTAAGAGAAATGGTCAGTTCGGAAGCAGTTTTCGTATCTGAGAGCGGTATCCGCGGAGTGGAAGATATGAAAGCACTTTATGAAAATGGAACCGATGCGGTACTGATCGGAGAACTTCTGATGAGAAAATCTGATCGGAAAGCAGCACTGATGGAGTTGAAGCAGCAGACAGGAAGGCAGCTAGATATGAATTAGCGGAAGATATAGTATGAGACAAGAAAAAATGAACATGCCCAAGATTAAGATCTGCGGTTTGAGCTGCCCGGAAGATATTACCTATATAAATGAGGCAAAACCGGATTATTGCGGATTTATCATCGATGTGCCAAAGAGCCGGAGAAATGTATCCGTTTCGAAAGTTCGTGAACTGGTTCAAAATCTTGAATCGCAGATTTGCCCGGTCGGAGTATTTGTCAATAAAGACTGCGGCGAGGTCGCACAATTATTAAATGAAGGAACCATTCAGATCGCTCAGCTTCACGGGCAGGAAGATGAGGCATATATAAAGAAGTTGAAAAGTCTGACAGACCATCCAGTGGTGAAAGCATTTTCGATTCAGGAGAAAAAAGATCTTGATGCGGCGGCAGCGAGCAGTGCAGATCTGATTCTTCTCGATCACGGAAAAGGCGGAACCGGCGAGACATTTGATTGGAGTCTTTTGGAAGGCTGGACAAAGCGGCCGTATTTCCTCGCAGGAGGACTGAATTCGGAGAACATACCGGAGGCAATACAGCGAATACACCCTTGGGGAATTGACCTGAGCAGTGCAGTGGAGACAGATGGAAAGAAAGATCGTGAGAAAATTCTTCAAGCTGTGAAAGCTGTGAGAAATTTTGAAAGCAGTAAACATTTTTTAGAAAATAAAATAGTGTACAGATGAATGAATAAATTTACCAAAACAATAGAAACAAGAAAGAAGGAGAGACAATCATGACAAAAGGAAGATACGGAATCCATGGTGGACAGTACATTCCGGAGACACTGATGAATGCAGTGATCGAATTGGAAAAGGCGTACAACTACTATAAAAATGACAAAGAATTTAATGACGAACTGAATACATTATTAAATGAATATGCAGGCAGACCGTCTCTTTTATACTATGCAGCACGTATGACAGAAGATCTTGGCGGGGCGAAAATTTATCTGAAACGAGAAGACCTCAATCACACAGGTGCCCATAAGATCAACAACGTGTTAGGTCAGGTTCTTCTTGCAAAGAAGATGGGAAAGACAAGAGTGATCGCTGAGACCGGTGCAGGACAGCATGGGGTTGCAACAGCAACAGCAGCGGCTCTGATGGGAATGGAATGTGAAGTTTTCATGGGAAAAGAAGATACAGAGCGTCAGGCATTAAATGTATACAGAATGCGTCTTCTCGGAGCACAGGTACACGCGGTTACAAGTGGAACTGGTACTTTAAAGGATGCTGTTTCGGAGACGATGCGTGAGTGGACAAGAAGAATTGATGACACACATTATGTACTCGGATCCTGTATGGGACCGCATCCATTTCCGCAGATCGTGCGTGATTTTCAGGCAGTTATATCTAAAGAAATCAAGGAGCAGATCCTTGAAAAAGAAGGAAAACTCCCGGATGCAGTGCTTGCCTGTGTCGGCGGTGGATCCAATGCGATCGGTGCATTTTATAATTTCATTGAAGATGAAGGCGTGCGCCTGATCGGATGCGAGGCGGCCGGACGTGGTGTGAATACAGCAGAGACAGCTGCAACGATCGCGACCGGTAAGCTTGGAATCTTCCACGGAATGAAATCTTATTTCTGTCAGGATGAGTACGGACAGATCGCACCGGTTTACTCAATCTCAGCCGGACTTGATTATCCGGGAATCGGACCGGAGCATGCAGATCTTTATGATAAGGGAAGAGCAGAATATGTAGCAATCACAGATGATGAGGCAGTCGATGCATTTGAGTACCTTTCTAAATTAGAAGGAATCATTCCGGCGATCGAGAGTGCACATGCAGTTGCATATGCAAGAAAACTTGCGCCGACAATGGGAAAAGACCAGATTATCGTAATTAATATTTCGGGACGCGGCGATAAGGACTGTGCAGCAATCGCACGTTACAGAGGGGAGGATCTTCATGAGTAGAATACAGGAAGCATTTAAAGGGAAGAAAGCATTTATACCATTTGTCACATGTGGTGATCCGGATCTTGAGACAACAAAACAAATCGTCTATGAGATGGAGAAAGCAGGGGCGGCGTTGATTGAGCTTGGAATTCCATTTTCCGATCCGACAGCAGAAGGACCGGTTATACAGGGAGCAAATCTGCGTGCGCTGACAGGAGGCGTGACTACAGATAAGATCTTCGATATGGTAAAAGAAATCCGCAAGAATACACAGATTCCGCTTGTTTTTATGACATATGCAAATGTTGTGTTCTCTTACGGAACAGAAAGATTTCTTGAGAAAGCGAAAAATGTCGGAATGGATGGTCTGATTCTTCCGGATGTTCCATTTGAAGAGAAAGAAGAATTTGACACCGTGTGCAAAAAGTACGGAATCGATCTGATCTCATTGATTGCACCGACTTCTCATGACCGAATCCGGATGATTGCAAAAGAAGCATCGGGATTCGTATATTGTGTTTCTTCACTTGGTGTAACAGGAACAAGATCCGCGATCACGACGGACATCGGAGCAATGGTGAAACTTGTAAAAGAGGAAAATGATATTCCGTGTGCGGTCGGATTCGGAATCTCCACTCCGGAGCAGGCGGCGAAGATGTGTCAGAGCGCAGACGGTGCGATCGTTGGAAGTGCAATCGTTAAGTTGTGTGAGAAATACGGAAAAGACTGCGTGCCGTATGTTGCAGAATATGTAAAGAGTATGGTTGAAGCTTGTAAATAAGTGAAAAGGATATGAGATTCGAAATCCGAGTCTTCTTTTGATAATAATAGGAAAATACCTCTTTTGATAAGGAGTCAGATGTGGTATCATAGATATTAGATTTGTTGCTTGATCTATGATACGAATCCGAAAGGAGACTACGAATGAAGAATCGAAAACAGCCTTTATTCAAAAGCTTTGGCTATGCCTTTGAAGGAATCTGGACAGGGATTTCAAAAGAGAGGAATATGAAGATTCATTGCCTTGCAGTGATTCTTGTAACAGCAGTTGGAACCTTTGTAGGATTAACACCAATGGAATGGTGTATCTGTCTTCTCCTTTTTGGAATGGTGATCTCACTGGAACTTGTGAATACGGCAGTGGAAGCTGTTGTCGATCTTGTGACAGAAGAGAGAAAGCCACTTGCTAAGATCGCGAAGGATACGGCAGCTGGTGCAGTGCTTTTTACGGCAATCATGGCTGTGATCATAGGGTGTATCATATTTATACCTCATTTTATTGCACTACTGTAATATAAAGAAAAGCAACCAGAAAGGAAAACAAAGAGATGGATGAGAATAAAGTAATTGTCAGTACAGAGATGAAGCAGACATTGGTGAATCTGCGAAATCTGGAAGAGATTTATGTGATCATGTCAGGTGTGACGAAGATGCCGTTTGTCCTCTGCGATGAAGAGACATTTGATGACGAGGTTCTGGTTTATTATCAGGAAGAGTCTGCAAAGGAAAAGGCAAAGACGCTTGCAGAAGATCGTTATCATGTAGGAATTGCCAAGATTGAAAAGAATGCCAGACTTGGATTTTTTACAAACCTGTATACAATGGGCGTGAATGCACTGGCAGTGAATGTTGGTACAGAGGAGGAAATCAGGGTTCAGCTGGAACAGCTTGTAGTTCGTAAGAATAAGGAAGAACTGCCTGACGGAAAGAAACTGATCGAGAATCCGGAGCTTCATCTGACAGCAATGTATCTGATGCAGGAGATGCACCGCAATATCGGACCGGAGATGCCGGAGAATGTGAAGGAACTTCAGGAAGAGATGATGGCGCATTATAAGAAAGGAACCTTTATCGTAGGAGTTCAGGAAGATAATCAGGTTCCACTTCTGAGACAGCCGGACGGAAGTCTGTATCAGCCGATCTTTACAGATATGATAGAATTTACCAGATTTGCACAGGGCAAGAAGATGAAGACAGCAGCAATCCCGGCGGATAAGATTCCGGAGATACTGATTCCGGATGCAAAGGGAGTTGCAATCAATCCATTTGGTGTGAATGTACGTCTGGATATTACAAAAGCAAATAAGCAAAAGCCAGAAGCGTAAAATGAAGAGAAGTTAATTTAAATCAAAAGAAAAACTTTAATTTACTGGAATGATCACTAAGTAACATATTCAACAAATAA
>OMDC01000478.1_pt1 | contig 17906 bp, 14 predicted proteins | sample 1674201 | NCBI WGS metagenome assembly OMDC01 (sample SAMEA103958152, study PRJEB25191) | human gut metagenome | biome: human-associated habitat [ENVO:00009003]; feature: intestine environment [ENVO:2100002]; material: feces | place: Germany | collected 2013/2015 | reverse complement strand
GTTGTGTTCGGAACAACGGGCGTAACAAAAGGCAGTCCTTACGATGACAAATAAACTCGCAAGGTGATTTTCAACTGAACAGAAACTCCGCCGCAGATCGTGCAAATTTGCGGCGGGGGATTGTGTGTTTTATAGTAATTATAACTGATCCGCCGTAAATGAATACGGCCGGATTATATTTAACGCAGAATTATATTCAATAATATGTTACATAATAACACTAGCAATTTTTTCAAGTTATGAAATAAAAAAATCCCCATTCCGCAGAACGGGGATTTCAACCTGAATTGTTAAACAGATTATGTAAGCAACGGGAAGATATCTCTTATTGCCCATGTTGCGAAAAAGCCGATCACAATAGCGAGCATAAAGCCGTCGAGCAACCTGCTTTTTACTCTGTCGCCGATCAGGAAATATATTCCCATAAACGGAAACGACCAAAACATCGGATGAAAATGAAACGCACTTGTAAAATCAAGATGTAACGCACACAAAATCGACCGTGTAAAACCGCAACCGGGGCATTGTATACCGAAAAAATGCCTCCATATGCATCCGATACCGGTAACAGATGAAATCAAATAACCGATCCCGAGCAAAACAATGAAAAATAATTTCGGCAAAAGTTCTTTGAACCGTAGCTTCACTTAGAACAGCTTCTCGGGGTCAACAACATAGCTGTCTGTAAGAATCTTAACAAAATCAATGATAGCAAGAATGTAACCGATGCCGAAGCAAAGGCTTGCCACAATTTTAACAATACCTTTTTTGTTTTCGCCCATCATGAAGTTGTGAATACCCAAACCGCCCAACAAGAAGCAGATAATTGCCATTGTGGTCTTGTCTTTGCCGTTGAGATATTCGCCGGATACGGCGCCGTTCTGCTGACCGTTTGCAGGGGGAGGAGTTACGGGAGGCGTCTCGGGATTGTTTACGGGAGCGCCGCACTTCTCGCAAACGTTAGCGCCGGGCATGAGCTCTCCTCCGCAGTTCTGGCAGAATCTTCCGCCGCCGCCTACCTTAACGCCGCAGTTTGCACAAAATTCCTGGTTGTCGTTGAGCATAGTTCCGCAGTTTTTGCAATACATAAAAATTACCTCTCCAAAATAGATTATGACATATCGGTATGCTATACCAATGTCATTGTAACATGAGATTTTGACTATGGCAATACTATTTTTATTTATTTTTCATAAATTCTACGCGATTATGGCAGGTTTTTGGCGAATTTTCAAATTTTCTGCCAACAGCTGCGATAAAAAACACCTCAACTATGACAAATTCACGGTGCGCTTTTATGTATTGTCTTGTCAAAAGTTTTTTCTGAGGTTGTATTTATGTATTTTGACAAGTTTTTGGATTTGTTAAAGCTCGCTTTCCGCCAGAAAGCCGCCGTGTATGATGCCGTTGAATTTTTCAAAAATTTCTTTTTAAACGGATTCTCTATAAAAAAAGATTTTTGTCGGATTCATGGTTGTTATCGAACTGCTCGGCTGTCTTGTGTTTGATACGCCGCGCACGCCGAGGGGACAAGAATTGAATCTTGACGGCTACAGCCTTGTTTTCTTTGATAACTTCGACGGCGGCGATATCAGACCGTGGGTGATAACCGTGACTCTGGCGGTCGTGCTCGTTGTGTTCGGAACAACGGGCGTAACAAAAGGCAGTCCTTACGATGACAAATAAAATCGCAAGGTGATTTTTAACTGAACAGAAACTCCGCCGAAGATCGTGCAAATTTGCGGCGGAGTTTAAATATATGTAGACATCGGGAAAAACAGCAGTTATAATAAAAACGGATAAAAAACAACAGAAAAGAGGTCCTTTATGAAAGTAACTTTTATGGGTGCCGGAAGCACCGTGTTCGCAAAGAGTGTCCTTGGCGATATTATGCTTACTCCCGCTTTGTGCGAGTGCGATATCGCGCTGTATGACATCGACCCCGAGAGACTCGAAGAGTCCTGTCTAATGGTCACGGCGCTCAATAGGAATATAAACGAGAACCGCGCGTCGGTCAGCAAATATCTCGGCGTCGAGGAGCGCAAGGACGCACTTCGCGGGGCTGATTTTGTTATAAACGCCATCCAGGTCGGTCTCTACGATCCGTGCACGATAATCGACTTCGAAGTGCCGAAAAAATACGGACTTCGCCAGACTATCGCGGATTCGAACGGCATCGGCGGAATTTTCAGAGCTCTGCGCACTATTCCCGTCCTCAAGGATTTCACCGACGATATGAAAGAAGTCTGCCCGAACGCATATTTCCTTAACTATACAAATCCCATGGCTCAGCTTGCAGGCTGGCTCGGCAGGTATTCCGGCGTGAAGTCGGTCGGACTCTGCCATTCCGTGCAGACCTGTTCGAGAGGACTTCTCGATAAGCTTGATATCAAATACAGCGAGCCTATCCGCGAGCGCATCGCGGGAATAAATCATATGGGTTGGTTGCTTGAAATAGAGGATGCGAACGGCACGGATCTCTATTCCGAGATAAGAAAAAGAGCTACAGAAGTGCTCGAAAGCGGCGTTACAGACCATAACGACCTCGTGAGATTCGAATACATAAAGCGCTTCGGCTATTACTGCACCGAGTCGAGCGAGCACAACGCCGAATATAATAACTTTTTTATCAAGGCAAAGTATCCCGAGCTTATCGAGAGATATAATATTCCGCTTGATGAGTATCCGAGACGCTGTGTCGAGCAGATAAAGAACTGGAAGAACGAGAAAGATAATTATATCCACGACAAGGTTTCACATGAGCGCACAAAGGAATATGCATCTTATATTATGGAAGCCATTGTTACAGACAATCCCTATAAGATAGGCGGCAATGTCATAAACAGGGGACTCATTCCCAATCTTCCTGACGATGCCTGCGTCGAGGTCGCGTGCCTCGTGAACAAATGCGGAATCCAGCCTTGCCGTCAGGAGCCGCTGCCGCTTCAGCTCGCCGCAATGAACAATCTGATGATAAATGTCCAGCTTCTTACTATCGAGGCGGCTGTGACTCAGAAGAAGGATTATATCTATCAGGCGGCCATGCTCGACCCACATACTTCGTCCGAGCTGTCAATAGATGAAATCGTTCACCTGTGCGATGATCTCATCGAGGCTCACGGTGATTATCTGCCGAAATATTTCTGATAAAATCAACACCTCCCGTGTGACTTACAAAAGTCTGCGGGAGGTTTGTTTTTAGTTTATAATGCATATCGCGATGTTGAGATACGCCGCGAATGTCACCCATAAAAGATACGGGATAATCAGATAGCCTGCGGTTTTTGATATCCTGTAAAAATACAGAAGCGTCAAAAGAATGAGAGCCCAGAGAATAACGATAAGAACCGCCGCGGCGGTGCAGAGCCCGAAAGTGAAAAACAGTATCGGCCAAAGAAAATTGAACCCGAGCTGGACGAGATAAAGTCCGAGTGCTTTCTTCTTGCTTATCTCCGGCGCATCCGAGCTGTAGACTATATACGATGCCGTGCCCATGAGAATATATAATATGCCCCAGACGATTGGAAACAGCCATCCGGGCGGGGAGAGCGGCGGCTGATTTAATGCGGAAAATTTGTCCATGCTGCCCGCCGAAAACAGCGCCGCAAGACCGCCGACCGCGAGCGGAATCGCCAAGAATATCAAGGGCTTGAGCCGCGATGATTTCATAATATCACCTCGGTGTTATCCTATTAATTTATGTGTGTATTTATGCAAAAACGGAGCCGCTGAAATATGGCGGCTCCGTCAGTGTTTATTTTATCTTTGTTGTTATAGCGTCGATTATCTCTTCGTTGCTGTATGTCGGATTCAGCGCGGGTGAAATATCTGCTTCGCCGATTGTACCTACGCATTCAACGGACAACGCAAACGGTAAAGAAACATCGCCTGTTTCTTTTGCCGACTGCACGGCGGCGAAATCAAAATTACCCTCGGAAGTCTTGCCGCCAAATGAGATAACAGCCTTGATTTTTGAAAAATCAATCGCATCCGAATCGACTGCGCCGAGAGAAGCAGCCTTTTCACGGTTTGCACCGATATAAAAATCCGTGCCGAAGATTTTTTCAAATCTTTCGCAGCTATCTGCGCTGATATCCCGGTCAATATTGCCCATGTCAACAAGAGCGCAGCCGAGCTTTTGGCTGAGTTCTGCGGCTTTTTCAAGCTCGTTGTCTGTCATATTTTCACACACCGTGACGGCAATCTCGGCGGGCGAGAAGCAAGCTGTTTTATCTGATATTATTTCCGCGGCGCATTCAAGAGAAATGGTCTCTTCGCCTGATTTGCAGACCTTCAGTCTGCCCACATTGGCAAGCTTGCTCAAGCCGAACTTGCCGTATGTGCAGATGATATTTCCGTTTGCCGGCTCGCACCGCGTTATCGAATTGCCGTTCGAAAAAACATTTATCGCGCATTTTGCGGCGCAGCCGGTGCAGTGCGTCGCGGTGCAAATTTCGCGGAGCGGAACATTCTTTTTGAATGGAACTTTTTCAACAAGTGCGCCCGTCGGGCAGAGAGATACGCACTGTCCGCATGAGATACACTGTGAATCCCCGAGCGATTTATAGAATTCCGGCGATACAACAGTTGTGAAGCCTCTTCCGGCAAGACCGATTGCGCCGACTCCCATGACCTGCGAGCACACACGCACGCAAAGCCCGCAGAGAATGCATTTGCCCGAGTCGCGCAGAATGTATTTGTGCCCGGTGTCTTTCTTCGCAGGCGATTTCTGACCCGCAAAGCGCTCGAATTCAGCATTGTATTTATTCGCATAGTTTATGAGCTTGCACCTGTAATAGTCGAGACAGCCGCATTCAAGGCATCGCGAAGCCTCGCGTCGCGCCTGCTCGTCAGTGAGTCCGAGTGCGACCTCGTCAAAGCTGTGCTTTCGCTCTTCTGCAGGGAGAACGCGCATCTTTTCGCGCGCGATATGTTCTCTGTCCGCAAGGTCGCTCTTGTTTATTTCGCGCTCGACAAGTATCGGTTTTTTGTAGCCGATAATATTGCCGCGAAGATAACTGTCAACAACCGCTACGCTCTTCTGCGCTTCACCTATAGCGGATATGGCTATGTCCGCGCCTTTGTTTGTGGCGTCGCCGATTGCAAAAATGCCGTTTATATTCGTTCTGAATGTGCTCTCGTCTGCGCTTATCGTGCCGCGAGAGGTCTTGTCAAGCTCTTCAAATCCGCCGAGCTCCGGTTTCTGACCGATAGCCATTATTACACTGTCAACTTCAAGAGTTTCGAATTTTCCCTCTATCGGAACCGGCTTTCTTCTGCCGCTCGCGTCGGGTTCGCCGAGCTCCATTATCTGGAGCTTTATTCCGCAGACCCTGCCGTCCTGCGTCAATATTTTATCGGGATTTGTGAGAAACCTGAAATCTACGCCCTCTTCCTGTGCCTCATCGATTTCGAGTGCATCTGCAGGCATCTCATCGCGGGTGCGGCGGTATATGATATAAACTTTCTCCGCGCCTAGGCGGACTGCCGTGCGGCAGGCATCCATCGCCGTGTTGCCTCCGCCGCATACGGCTACGCGCTTTCCGATATCAACGGGTGAGCCAAGTATCACGGAACGCAGAAAATCTATTCCGCCGAATACTCCTTCGGCATCCTCGCCGTCAACCCGCATTTTTGTGCTCGACCATGCACCGGGCGCGGCAATTACCGCGTCGTATTCTTGATTAAGCGTATCAAGAGAAATATCTCTGCCGATTTTTATATTATTTCTGAACTCAACGCCGAGTTTTTCAACGAGCGCCAATTCCTTGTCAAGCACTTCTTTCGGCAGTCTGTATTGCGGTATGCCGTAGCGGAGCATGCCGCCCATCTTCGGCATCATATCGAAAACAGTGACGCCGTGTCCTTTTATCGCAAGATAATATGCCGCCGATATTCCGCCCGGACCGCCGCCTATAATCGCGACCTTTTTGCCCGTTGATACAGCAACCTCAGGCATGAATATATTTCCGCTTTCAAGGTCGCGGTCTGCCGCATAAGCCTTGAGCGCGGCTATAGATATAGGCTCTTCAACGAGTCCGCGTCTGCACTTTTTCTCGCACGGATGCGGACACACTCTGCCTATGGAAGCGGGCAGAGGAATTTTGCCCTTTATTACGGACAGCGCCTGTGCGTTTTCGCCGTTTGCGATAAGCCCGACATAGCCTTGGCAGTCGGTGCCCGCAGGGCAGGCGAGAGAGCATGGGGCTTTGCAGTCTCCGGTGTGATCCGAAAGCAGCATTTCGAGCGAAAATCTTCTTGCCCTGTTTATTCTGTCTGACTCTGTTATAATTTCCATCCCGTCGGCGGCTTCGATTGCGCATGAGCGCATTAGCTTCGGGCTGCCCTTGCATTCCACAACGCACATTCCGCATGCTCCGTATGGCTTGACCCGCTCGTCATGGCAGAGAGTCGGGATATCCGCGCCCGCCTTTCTTGCGGCTTCGAGCAGTGTCGAACCTTTCTCGATTCTTACGCTTTTTCCGTCAACGGTCAATGTAATATACTCTTTCATCGTCACACCTCCTTATTTTATAAATATCGCGTCAAAGCGGCACGCAACCTTGCAGCTGCCGCATTTTATGCACTTGCCGCTGTCTATTTTATGCGGCTTTTTTACTTCTCCGGATATCGCGCCGACCGGGCATTTCTTGCTGCACAGCGTGCATCCGCGGCATTTGTCAGAGTCTATGTGATAGCTTATAAGCTCCGGACATTCTCCAGCGGGACAGCGGTGTTCTTTTATGTGAGCCTCGTATTCGTCGCGGAAATATCTGAGCGTGGTGAGAACGGGATTCGGAGCCGTCTGACCGAGTCCGCAGAGCGAGCCGTCCTTTATCTGAGCGCACAGCTCTTCGAGCAGCTCGATATCTCCGTCTCTGCCATTGCCTTGGCATATCCGCTCAAGAGTTTCTCTCAGGCGCATAGTGCCGATGCGGCAGGGGACGCACTTTCCACACGACTCGTTCGTTGTGAAATCGAGAAAGAATTTTGCCATGCGTACCATGCAGGTGCTCTCGTCCATAACGACCATTCCGCCCGAGCCCATTATCGCGCCCGTTGCCGAAAGAGCCTTGTAGTCTATAACCGTGTCGGCAAGCCGCGCGGGGATGCATCCGCCGGACGGACCGCCGAGCTGAACGCCCTTGAACTTTTTGTCGCCGCGTATTCCGCCGCCGATATCAAAAATAACATCTCTGAGCGTCTTGCCCATCGGTATTTCAACGAGTCCGCCGCGCTTAATCTTGCCTGTCAGCGCAAAAACTTTTGTGCCTTTGCTGGTCTCGGTGCCTATAGCGGCAAACGCCTCTCCGCCGTTGTTGATTATCCATGTTACATTCGCAAATGTCTCAACATTGTTTATGTTCGACGGCTTGCTCATATATCCCGACTGCGCAGGGAACGGCGGCTTGAGGCGCGGCATACCGCGCTGACCCTCAAGGGATTCAATAAGAGCTGTCTCTTCGCCGCAGACGAATGCTCCCGCGCCCGCCTTGATTCTGAATTTGCATGAGAAGTCGGAAGAAAGAATATTTTCGCCTATATAGCCTTTTTCCACAGCCTGTTCAATGGCGTTGCGAAGCCTTTTTATAGCCAGAGGATATTCGGCGCGGACATAGACTATTGCTTCTTTTGCGCCTATAGCATACGCCGCGATGAGCATACCTTCTATCAGAGCGTGCGGGTCGCTCTCAATAACGGCTCTGTCCATAAATGCACCAGGATCGCCTTCGTCGGCGTTGCATATCAGATATTTTTCGTCTCCTGCGCTCTGCCTTGCGGCGTTCCACTTGAACCATGTCGGGAAGCCCGCGCCTCCACGTCCGGCGAGTCCGGAAATTTTTATCTCTTCAATGACCTGCTCGGGTGTCATAGTTTTCAAAACTTTTGAAAGCGCCGTGTATCCACCGTACTTTTCGTAATCTTCAATGCTCTCCGGCTCGGTTATTCCGCACCCGCGCAAGGCTATCCTGGTCTGCTTTTCGAGAAAGCCCTTGTCCTCGTCGGATATAACAAGGGAGCTTATCTGCGACATGTTGCCGCTTTCCGTGAAGCTTATGATTTTATCCACATCATCAGGACTTACTTTAACGAGCCTTGCTGTGAGCGCATCGCCGTTATAGATATCAACAATAGGCTCAAGAAAGCACATTCCGATGCATCCGACTGGGTGAACCGTATAATTTCCGCTGTTCTTCTCGTCGAGCAGTTTATGTATCTTTCCGGCTCCCGCCGATATACCGCAGCTGCCTTCTCCGATTTTAATTTTATACATCGGCGTTTGCCTCCTTTGCCTTTTCAGCGATTATTTCTTTGACCCTCTGCGGAGTCAGACTGCCGTAGGTCTCGGAATTTATCATCATAACAGGGGAGAGCGAGCAGCAGCCGAGGCAGGCGACTGTTTTCAGTGTGAAAAGCCCGTCGGGCGTTGTCTCTCCGTTATGTATGCCGAGAGTTTCAAACACGGCCTTTTCTATCATCTCGGAGCCGTTGACATGGCACGCCGTACCCTGACAGAGCATTATAAAATACCTGCCGACAGGCGTGAACCGAAACTGCGCGTAGAATGTCGCAACGCCGAAAACGGTCGCCGGGACAATGCCCATTTCTATTGCCGCATGGCACAGCGCGTCTTCGGGCAGATAGCCGTAAATATCCTGAATCTCCTGCAGGACGGTTATAAGCGAGCCTGAGGTGTTCTTATATTTACTTATGACAGGCTCGATGAGACTTAAATCGCTTGCCTTTGCCGGATTTTTCATATCTTCTCCTCCGTTGACATGGGTTTATTCAATTATACGCTATGAACATAAGCTTTTCAATATCGTGCGGGCACTTATCTGTATGTAAAATCAGGCGGCGTTTTTTTTGTATATTATGTGCGTTGAAAAAGAGCATAGCTTGTTGTACTATTATATTAGGTGTCTTACATAGGCGTTTTGTGGGTGGACAGAAAAATCACGCAAATAATCCACAGATTGCTTGATTTTGTCGGTTGAACAGCATGACAAAATGTGATAAAATGTAGACATAACATACGCGCCAATCGGGCGCGTGCGGCAGAGCCGCAAAAGGGAGATTTGAGTGGTGGAAAAGCTGGTTTCAATTATAATGCCGGCGTATAACTGCGCGGACTATATCGCAGAGAGCATAAAATCCGTACAGAATCAGTCTTACCGTAACTGGGAGCTTATCGTTGCCGATGACAATTCCACGGACGGTACAGTTGATGCGGTTCGCAGTATGGCAGCAGACGACAACAGAATACACCTGCTTGAAACCGATATCAATCTCGGTCCCGCAGCGGCGCGCAACAGGGCGATAAATGCGGCGCAGGGCGATTATATCGCATTTCTTGACAGCGACGATATCTGGTATCCGGACAAGCTGAGCCGTCAGATAAGCTTCATGGAGCAAATGGGATATGATTTTACATACACCGCATATGAAAAAATAAACGAGCGCGGCGAGCATATGGGCGTCGTCATTTCAGCGCCGAAAAGCGTAAATTATTCTTCAATGCTTTATCAGGGCGACCCAATAGGCAATTTGACTGTTGTCTATAACGCAGAAAAGCTCGGAAAATTCTATGTCCCCGATATAAAAAAGCGCAACGATTTTGCACTTTGGCTTAAAATAATGCACGACTGCGACCGCGCTTACGGACTCAACGAAGTTCTCGCAAGCTACCGCGTCCGCGCCGGTTCCGTTTCATCCACGCGCAAGAGCAAGCTGATAAAATATTATTGGGAGCTTTATCGCGATATTGAAAGGCTCTCAAATATAAAATCCTCCGCCGCAATAGCGTCTCTGGTGTTTTTTAAATCCATAAGACAGACCGATGAAAGAATTCAGAAGGTCAGAAATAATTTCAATTCAAAACAAACATCAAAACTTGATTTGACAAATATTGAGAAGAATCCTGAAAATGCTGTGAAAATAACGAATGCTTCGGAAGATATAACGTTCGAACGCACAAAGGAAAATAACATTCCTGCGACTGCTGATAACAGCAACGATGCTGAATATGCACAAAAATAATATGCACAAAAATAAGAGGAGCTTTTAAAGCTCCTCTTATTATATACGCGAAAGAGCCGGGTCTGCGGGCTGTCAACCACACCCGCAGAGCTCCGACTCCGTCAAAGGCAGCAAATGCTGAAATGCGCTGTTGAAAAGACAATAAACAATAGCTTCTTCACTTAAAAGCGTCCGAAATAATATCAGCTCCGGCTGCCAGTATCATTATGTGTATCCTGCGGCTTAAAATACATAAAAGCCGCAGGGAATTTTTTCTTATTTGCCAGATACCGTGACTCCGTCGAATTCAGCCCATGGCATGAAAGAAAGTCCGTCCGTGGTCTGCTCTTTGGATATCGCGACGATGTTGTTGAGCATGTCGATAATGTTACCGCTTATCATCGTCTCGCTGACTGCACTGCTGACTTTTCCGTCTTCAATAAGAAAACTGTTCTTCGCGACGCCGGAAAAATCTCCGTTCGACGACGGCTGGCCGCCGGAGAATCGGTTGACTATCAGACCTCTGTCTATTCCGGATATCATTTCTTCGAGCGTCTTGTCACCGGGGAGAACTTCGAGGTTATTGCCGCCGTTGAGAGCGCGCGGGAACCCGGTCTTGTTCGCTCCGTACTGCGAAAGAATAAAAGTCTTGAGAACGCCGTCAACAATAATGTCCATGTTCTCGGCAGGGTAGCCGTCGGAGGTAAAACGCTGACCGACCACCGTTCTGCCGTCAAGCGGAACGCTTCTGAGATTCAGTTTTTCGCTCGCGACTTTCGTGTTCAGCGCGTCTTTCCAGGGAGATGTGCCGTCAATAAGCACGCCGGATGATGCAAAATTTTCGAGCGCCGTCTGCAAAAGCTCGTTGAAACAGTCGGGGGAATAAATTACCTTGCCGACGAACTTTTCGCTCGGCGAGACTGTGTTGAGCTGCTTTTCGCTCTCTTCGAGAAGCTGCCTCTGCATACCTGCATCCATAAACGGCTTGTCGAGATTGTCAAGCGCGCAGAAATATCCGTTAAATGACGAGGCTTTTTCACCCTCATGTGCGGAGAACATCGTGTTGAACGAGTATTCGCCGTGCTCATATCTGAGGCTTGTTCCGTTGGTGTTCATGTAGAGCTTTTCGCTGTGCTCATAGTCGGAGATAAGCTGCTCGAGAATGACTTTCGGATATTCTTTTTTAGTTTGGCTCATGAATTCCTCTATCCTGTCAAACAGCTTGTCAAGGTCGGGTTCAAAAACTCCGGTTTTGTATTCGACTTTTGCAGTGAAAGGCGCTATCTGCTCGGCTTCATCGGGAACGGAAGATTCCGCCGCGGCGATGCACTGAGCCGCAGCTTCGTCAATCGCTTCTTTTGTCGCCTGATTTATGCTTGTGACGCCTTTTTTGCCGTCCTTTATTGCTTTCATCGAGATGCTCGTGTTGAATGTGGAGCGCATCAGGCTGAATTTTCCGCCGTCAACATTCAGCTCATCCTTTTTGCTTCTGCCGACGATGCACTGAGCCGCATCCGCGCCGCAATCTTTAAGAGCCTTGAGTGTGTATTCTGCTATCTCATATATATCAGTCATTTTCATCGCTCCTTTCTCAGCGTCCGCCGATATTTACTTTGCATTTGACGGCAGGGCCGCCCATTCCGACGGGCATCGGCTGTTTCTTGCCGCACATACCCGAGCAGGTCCACACCATGTCATCTGAGAGCATATCGACAGTCTTGAGCATGTCAAACGCTATGCCCGATATCGTCGTGTCTCTTATTGCTCTGCCGAGCTTGCCGTGTTTTATCTCATAACCCATGCAGACGCCGAACATGAACTCTCCGGTCGTGTCTGCCTGACCGTTGTTGGTCTCCGTTAGAAAATATCCGTCATCTATCGAAGCTATCATATCTTCGAGCTTGTCCTTGCCGGGGAGAATTGCGGTGTTTCTCATTCTGATAAGCGGCTCGTCCGAGAATGCATAAGCTCTCGCGTTGCCCTGCGGCTTGACTCCGAAATGCTCCGCGCTCTCTCGGCTGTTCATGTATCCTCTGAGAATGCCGTCTTTTATGAGAATTGCGTCCTCCGCGGGCGTGCCCTCGTCGTCGACAAGAACGGGCAGGGGAGCCGAGGAGCCGTCCGGCAGTGTGTGAGCGAAGTCGACCATGGTTATAAGCTCGCTTGCGACTTGCTTGTTCATGCAGTGCGCCGCGACCGAACCGCCGAGCACTAAATCGGCTTCAACCGTGTGACCGACCGCCTCGTGCGCGAGTATTCCCGCGAGGTTAGGATGCATCACGACATCTCTGTATCCCGCGTCCGCATATACGCCATCAGCTTTTTTCATAAGGTTTTCATAAAGCACATCTATGCCGCCGAAAAGCTTATCGGGGGAGGAAAATACTTCAGTGAAGAATCCGCGCCCGCCGAATACTTTATAAAGCTCAACATTTGTTCCGTCCTTGGCTTCGGCGGTCAGAAAAACATAGACAAAGCTTCTCGGCACGAGTGAATATGAATCGAATCCGTCGTTGACGCAGAGCCTTTTCTCCATCGAATCCGCCCGGATGCTTATCGAGCGGCTGACGAGATCTGGATATTTCTTTGCGATATATTCGTCGATCTCTTTTGCAAATTCAATATATACTTTCTGCTCGCAGTCATTTATGTCGCCGTTCATCGTTTTTATTCCGGCGGGAATCGGTCTTATTATTTTCGCCTCGTGGCTGACTCTCGAACTCAAAAATGCGGCGTTGTCGCTCGCGGCCTTGAGCACGCTTTTTATGCTCTCTTCCGAGTATTCCGCGCTTGAAGCAAAGCCGTAAACTCCGTTTTTATAAACTCTTGCGTTGATGCCGCTCTTCTCGGCGCGCGTGTTGCCTACGAGATTTCCGCCGAGCATAGACACTCCGCGCGAGGTGTTCTTCTGCGCACGCAGCTCTGTGTGGTCGCTGAGCAGCGCCCTGTGCGGCGAAAGAATATCCTTTATCATATGACTTCTCCTTTGCAAAGAATTTTTCTATCTTCATCCCTGACTATATAGTATATCACTATTATCAGATTTTTCAACTTCGCGCAAAAAAGAAAAGCAAAAAGACAGGCGTTTCAATTGACTTTGATATCCTTAAATGTTATCATTTTAGCGCGAATTTTATTGTGCGGAGGAAGTGCTTTGGGAAAGTTTGAAAAAGTGCTCATAGCGAGCGATTTTGACGGCACACTCAATAATGACGACGGAATAATAACCGATGATGTCCGTTCGGCAATAGCCTATTTTATATCCGAGGGCGGATATTTTACGGCCTGCACCGGCAGGACATATCAGGGCTTTCATCTCTATGATCCATCTTATATCAATGCGCCCGTTCTGCTGACAAACGGCTCCATGGCGTATGACTATGAAAAAAACGAGCCTGTGTTCGTAAACGGTATAGATGCCGAACACGGGATCCCGTTCGTCAGGGCTATAATGGAAAAATTTCCGGATGTCTCAATAGAGATGTATCCGTTTGACAGCACCTATGCAATACATCTTGATGACACTTCTCATCGCCATTTCACAAGTCAGGGTATACCCTATAAAGTTGTCAGTGATCCGTCCGAGACGGAGTTCCCCTGGGCGAAGGCTATGTTTGACGCGGAGGGAATATCGCAGGAAGTGCAGGCGTTTATGCGCGAGAATTTTGATGATCCCGCGTTTTTGCCGACAAACGGCGGATATATAGAAGTCATGAAGAAAGGCTCAGACAAGGGCACAGGTCTGCTTTTCCTCGCCGACGCTCTCGGCGTTCCTCACGACAGGACTTTTGCCGTGGGCGACGGATATAACGATATCGAAATGCTCGTCGCGGCAAAAGCGGGATTCGTCCCTGAAAACGGTTCGCCGGAGGCGCTCGAGCACGCCGACTATGTCGTACGCTCGAATAATGACGGCGCTGTGGCAAATGTGATAGAGATACTCGATAATATTCTCTGAAAAGCTGTTTATTTTTGCCAATCACTTGAAGTATCATTAATAAAGTATTATAATAACATTCGACAGAAAAGGCGAATGTGTTGTAAAAGATATCCCCACGGAGGAATCGGATATGGAGATAAAACAGACCAACTTTGCAATAATCGGTCTCGGCGGACGCGGTCAGGGCAACCTCGGCGAGCTTATCAGCATTGACGGCGTAAAGGTTGTTGCCGTCTGCGATAAGTACGAGGACAGAGCACGCCGCGGAGTTGAGATAGTCAAAGAGAAAACGGGCGAGGAACCAGAGATGTATCTCGACTATAAAGAACTGCTAAAGCGCGACGATATCAAGGCTGTTATGGTTGCGACTACTTGGATAACCCACGCCCGCATAGCGGTCGACTGCATGAGAGCAGGCAAGCATGTCGCCATGGAAGTCGGCGGAGCAGCGTCTATCGAGGAATGCTGGCAGCTCGTCAGGGCTTCCGAAGAGACCGGCAAGTTCTGCATGCTTCTTGAAAACTGCTGCTATGACCGCAACGAAATGGCTCTTCTGCGCATGATGCGCGAGGGTATTTTCGGCGAAGTTGTGCATATGCAGGGGGGCTATGAGCATGACCTCAGAAACGAGATAGGTCTCGGACGCGAAAACCGACACGGCAGAATACATAACTTCAAGAACCGCAACGGTGAGCTTTATCCCACTCATCAGCTCGGCCCTATAGCTAAGGCGCTGCATATCAACCGCGGCAACCGCTTCCTTACTCTTACTTCAATGGCAAGTAAAGCGTGCGGACTCAACACCTGGCTCAAGAACACTCAGGGCGAGGATTATGACCTCGCGGATTACAAATTCAACCAGGGCGATATAGTTACAACTATGATAAAATGCGCCCACGGCGAGACGATAACGCTCGTGCATGACTGCACGCTCCCGCGGCCTTATTCGCGCAATTATAAGATTCACGGCACCCGCGCGGCTTATAACGAGGATGCAAAGGGAATATATATCGACGGCGTGACGAAGCACGAAGAAGGCGACTGGATGCACAGCTGGGAGCCGTTTGAAAAGTATCTTGAAAAATATGAGCATCCGCTTTGGAAAAACTACGCTTCCGAGAGTGAGAAGCACGGCCACGGCGGTATGGATTATCTCGTTTTCTCCGCATTTGTCGAGAGCGCTATGTATGACCTCGAGCCTCCGATAGATGTTTACGATGCGGCAACATGGATGGCTATAACCTGCCTTTCGGAGCAGTCGATAGCAATGGGCAGCATGCCCGTGCCCGTGCCTGATTTCACAAACGGCATGTGGATCGACAGAGCTCCGGCAAGACGCAGCAGATATAACGCAGAGGAAATCTGCGAAGAGTTTTTCAGTGATGAGGAGAAAGGTGAATGAGCTTTTACATCGGTGTTGACGGAGGCGGAACAAAAACGGCGTTTTCCCTTTTTGATGAGGACAAAAATGTAGTCAAAACGGTCTACGGACCGGGAAGCAACCACGAGAATCTCGAGGGCGCGTTTGACGAGGCGAGCGCGGTTATCTGGAACGGTATAACCGAACTTGTCGGCGAGGCGGGAATATCTCTTGACGATGTTGCTTTTTCGCTGATGGGTCTTGCGGGAATCGACCATCAGTTCCAGCATGATATCATGTGCGAGAAGCTTTCGGAAAAGGGGCTTCGGAACTTTGCTATCTATAACGACGGCTTTATCGTCGTTCAGGCGGGCTCCGAGAGCGGCGCGGCAATAGGCTATAACTGCGGAACGGGTACTTGCTGCAACGCGATTGATTCAAAGGGCAATATGCTCCAGCTCGGCGGACTCAGCGAGTGCACCGGCGATATGGGCAACGGCAACTGGATAGCCCAGACTGCATTCAGGCTCATATACGATGAAGTCTATCTCGGACTTGAACCCACTCTTATCACGAAGATGTACTACGATGCATTCGGCATCACTTCGCGCGAGGAGTTCGTCGGAACCGTTGCAAAGCTTGAGACGGAGGAGGCTCCGCTCTATATCAAGACTCTTATCGGCTCGTTCTTCAAGGCGGCTGCAATGGGTGATGCCCCTGCACTCGCCAAAACAGATGAGATGGCAAAGCGCGGCGCGCAGTTCATCGCGGCGCTTGCAAAGCAGATGGAGTTCGACGGCGACGAGATCGAGGTCGTTCTTTCCGGCTCAATGCACACGAAGCTTCCGAACGATGCTTATATCGAAAAGCTGCACGAATATGCGCAGCAGATGAGCGGAAGAAAGCTGAAGTTCATAAAGCTCGATAAGGAGCCTGTCACCGGTTGCATAAACTGGATATTCAGGCAGTATAAATAAGGATTTTACAGAAAAGGGAGTAATATATATGAAAGAAATTACAGTAGCAGTCATCGGTTCGGGCAGCACATATTGCCCCGAGCTTGTGGACGGATTTATAAAGGCTCAGTCCTCGCTCAAGCTCAAGAAGATATCCTTTATGGATATAGACGAGAGGAAGAGAACGATAGTCGGCAACCTCTGCCTGAGAATGCTCAAGAAGGCGGGCATAGAGTGCGAGACTCTTCTCACCGATAACCTTGACGAGGCTCTTCAGGGCGCAGACTTTGTTGTCACCCAGATAAGAGTCGGCATGCTTCATGCCCGTTATCTCGATGAGACTATCCCGCTCAAATATGACCTCATCGGTCAGGAGACCACCGGCATCGGCGGCTTCTTCAAGGCTCTGCGTACTATTCCGGTCATGCAGCATATCTGCGACCGCATCGAGGCTATCTGCCCCAACGCATGGCTCATTAACTTCACCAATCCCTCCGGCATCATCACCGAGTTCGTGCTCAACCACACCAATGTCAAGTGCATGGGTCTTTGCAATGTCCCGATCAACATGATCGACGATACAAAAGAGGCTATGGGCGATGACTGCGATATTACATATGTCGGTCTTAACCACCTCAGCTGGATAACCTCCGTCAAGAAGGACGGCAAGGAGCTTATCGACGATATGCTCGCTCAGGGCTTCTCGACAAAAGTTATGGCGAACATAAAGGACGACGGCTTCTCGCTCGATTGCCTCAACGCCGTTCGCGGAATTCCTTCGTCTTATCTCCAGTATTATTATTGCAGAGATGCGAAGCTTAAGCATCAGAAAGAGGATGAGAAGTGCCGCGCCCGCGTCTGCATGGAGATTGAGGAAGAGCTGCTTGAGATGTACCAGAAGATCCCCCGCAAACGAATACCTGATTTCTTCCTTCGAAAGCCCGCTCTTCTCGATCAGCGCGGCGGTCACAAGTATTCTCTTGCCGCAGTTTCTCTTATCGATTCTATCGCCAACGATAAGCGCGATGTCCAGATAGTCAACATCAAGAATAACGGCACTGTTGATTTCATGGACGATGACGACGTTCTCGAGATAGCCGCTGTTATCGGCAAGGACGGCGCAGAGCCCGTCGCTATCGACAAGGTCGATAACAGACATATCATCGGTCTTATGCGCGTTGTAAAGGCGTATGAGAAGTACACCGTCGAGGCAGCGACAACCGGTTCCGAGGCAGCAGCTATCAATGCGCTGCTCGTGCATCCGCTCGTCGGCGACTGGGAGAAGGCACACAAGTGCTTCGAGGAGATGAAGTGGGCTCACAAGGCTTATCTTCCCGAGTTCTTCCCCAACGATGTTGTCATCAAGTGCTGAAATTAAATATTTTTATCCCGCCGCTTAATACGGCGGGATTTTTATATGCATGAAAAAGAAACGAATTGAAAATTATAAGAAAAATCTATATAATGTATATAATATCAATATATTTGAGATAAAGTGAAAAAATTGCATATTATTCAGCTTTTTTGTCTGTTTTTGAAGTAATATACCAATTGTTACAGTTTTGTTATCGTATGTAACCATTTTTTCATTATGTTGTAAACAGGAATTAATTGCATTATATTTACACTT
>OMDC01000449.1_pt1 | contig 18558 bp, 10 predicted proteins | sample 1674201 | NCBI WGS metagenome assembly OMDC01 (sample SAMEA103958152, study PRJEB25191) | human gut metagenome | biome: human-associated habitat [ENVO:00009003]; feature: intestine environment [ENVO:2100002]; material: feces | place: Germany | collected 2013/2015 | reverse complement strand
CATTATACTGACAGTCCGATTAGATGAGGGATAACCATAATCCGGCCGGGCTGTTTTTTTATTTCCTGATATGCTACAAATCCCACAACTATAAAGGATAAAGACAGTAGCAGCCAAAAATATAGCTGAATCTGCTTTTCTTGCATAAGCAATTTATTCTCCACCACCAATTTATCTGCCTCATTTTTTTGCTGTATTTCAAAGATTTTGTGCTGCAAATTCATCTCCTGTGCTATTTTTTGCAACGAATCAGACTTTTCTTTATAAAGCAGAGCCTTAGCATACTCAGCACGTTTCTTTTCCAACAAATAAAGATAATGATAAGCACCGGATTGTGTATAGCAATCTTCCGAAGACAAAGCATTCCTCACATACATTTCTGCCCTTTCCAATTGCCCTAACTGCAAATAGGCATCTCCCAATGACAAATTATAATAAGGAATAAGAGTAGAAACTTGCTCATTCTTTAAGGCTGAATGAAAAAATTCAACTGCTTTCACATAATTTCCTTGTCGTTTTTCTTGTTCGCCCAAAAAGTGCGCCAAAGAAGAATATACCGGAGACAAACTATCCTGCTTTAACAAAGACATTCCCATCTTCGCATATCGTGCAGCATTAACATACTCTTTCCGAACCTCATAAATCCAGGCGATATTACGATAGCTATACACCATTTTCAAGGTATCACCGACTTTTTTATTATAAAAAATAGATTTTCGATAGTTGTCAAGTGCCATATCATACATTTCCGAGTCATCATTCAGCCTACCTACATATTGGTGCACCAAAGCCATCATCTTATACTCTTCTGTTTTCTCCAATTTAGCCAAAGCGCTCAAATAAGCTTGTATAGCCAATGTATCATTATCTTGCAAAGCTGCCACTTTACCATAATAAAACAATGCCTTTCCTGCTTTTACACCATCATCCTTATAATAATCTACCGCAATTTTTATCAACGAATCCGACTGCAAACTATCCAGATAGTTTTTATCACGTGCTTGCGTCAGCAGCAATGCATAGTCCGCCCGCTGCTTCCCACGAAGCTCCTCCGGATGAGGAATTTGCTCCAACAGCAGCAATGCACTGTCAGGATATACATCCATATACCTCTCTACCTTATCAAAAACATTGGATACGTTCTTCTCTACGCAAGAACCTAACAGTACACAAACGGACAAAAGCCCAAGATATAACAGTTTTTTCATATGAACATGTTCTTTACCAGATTATCATTGCGTATACACAGAATCCTTTTGGAGATAAATATTCACACCAGCCAACGGCAATCCTTTTTCCCCATCAGTCACAATGCCATTTGTCTGCGCATTAGAAACAACTGCACAGCAGAATGTTATGAACAGTACTATACATCGCTTCATAATCCATGTATATATAATTAAACTTTGGATGAGAATAAGCTTTTTTACGGCCTCTCCCTTCAAAGATACAAAAAACCGCTTCAACAATGTACAAAAACAAGATAAATGTGACAAACAAAACAAATAGCTCAGAGCTTGTTTCCCCTTACATAGGCTTCCTTTCCATTTTCTGTACGGAGTTATCAGCGCCTATCGGCCGTGATGCGCTCTGCCAACGGCCGTCAACCACTCGACTAACGACCGTCAACAAGGTGCTTCATAACCGTTGAACACCTATTATACTCATAGTTTCCCCATACTGTGCACCTATCTTATTCCTATTATGAGCCCAGCTGCAGTCTATCGGTAAACGGTCTTTTACGAAGTTAATACCGTGTTTACACGAAACGCATATCGTGTAAACAAGATATTTGCAAAATGCTGTACATTCTATTAATACACTAACAAACAAGATATTAACTTACTTTTCGGCGTATTTCCGCTGTGGAAGCAAAAGTTGCTTCCACCTTTTTGAGTTGCTTCCACAGCACTTGTAATGCCGATGAATAAAGGGATGCAGGAAGTAGGTGGAAGTGTGGAAGCAGAAATGATAAAACTAAGCAGAGATAATTTTCCCTTAAAAGCAATAAAACTCCAGAATCTGCTGGAGCAAAGCATCCTGCTTTCCCAGACCTTTTTCCAACTCCACACTTTTCAGGTTATAGAGTTGTGCCAGCAAAGCTGACGACTGCTTCTCGCAAAGACGGGAATCATGTACCTGCTCCATCCAGCAGACGGTCTCTCCCCAAACATCTACCGAAAGATGTGACAAGACTTCTGTCGGGGCTCCCCCCTTCTCCACCTTACGGAAGATTTCGACCAAAGCACACAACAAGCTGGACATTATCTGTTTACAACGGGAATGGGAACGGGATTCCCGGTTTCTGAAACGTAGCAGGAAATAGTACCCCAGCCATAAATAAACGGTGGTGACTTCTGCATGGATTTTCTCTATCCTCTTCCAATGCGCAACCAAGGCAGCATCAATTTCTTCCAGAATCGCATCCGTATCATCTTCTATGTAGTATTTCTGCGCAAGACACTCTATCACGCACCCCCATTTCGCCATATCCACACACTCTTGCGTACGCCCCATCCATACATGGGCTTCCTCCAATATCCGGAATGCCTTTTCTCCACATTCCGGAGCATCATAAAACCGATACTGACGAAACAACAGAAGAGACTGACATAATAACTCATCCAAAGAGTACTCCGCACTTTCCATATTTAAAATTCAAGTATCCATTCAGGTAACAAAATCGAGCAAAAGTAATCATTTCCTAAGAAAATCACGCTGTTTCAACACAAAAACCGGCAGGAAAAAGAAGATACCGATGACGGACATCACCAGTCCGCCAATGGTACCCGCCGCCAATGGAAACCAGAAAGCCTCCTTGTCCTCACCTATCATGAAAGGGATAAATCCCAGAATGGTAGAAACTACCGTGAGGAAAATAGGAACGACCTTCGCATTCCACGCCTTGACGTAGGCACGAAGAGCGGAAAGACGGGGGAAACGACGTCGGATGCTGTTGTACTCGTTCAGGACATAGATGCTGGCATTCACCGTGATGCCGCACAGCAGGACGAACGAGGCAAAACCGCCCTGGTCGAAGTTCAGCCGGAACCAATAGAAAGTAAGAAATACCCCGATATAAGAAACCGGAATCACAAAGATGATGGCAAGCGGCTGCTTCAGGGAGTTGAACAGAACGCTGGTCGTAAAGAAGATGATGGCTATCACCACCAGCAGAAGCAGGTATTGGCGGTTGTCCTTCTCGCCCCATGACCAACTGTTGCTGTCCGACTCGGCTGTATAACCCATCGGCAACAGTTTGTTGAACTCCTCCAGGTCACGTTTCTGTATCTTGTTGCCCATCTCATTGGAGCCGATATATTCGTATTGCAGGCAGAGGCGGTACTGCTGGTTTTCTTTGGCAATCTCCTGCGGCATCTGTCCCTTTTCCACAGTAGCCAGTTCGGAAAGTTTGTAATGCTTGCCGTTTCCTACTCCATAGGGAAAGAACTGCATTGCCCAGATGTCATATTCGGCAGACTGGCGGGAAGAGAGCTTGATTTTCTCCGTTCCCTGCTCGGCCGCTACCGAGCCAATCTCCAGATTCTTGCCGAAGATGGGGCGCACCGCAGAGAAAAGCACTTGCGCGTCGATGCCCTCTTGCGCCATGCGCTCCTTGTTCAGGTTGAAGTAGAATTCCTGATAGTCATCCTTCCACCAGGAGAACTCCGAATTGATGAGCACTTCCTTGATACGCCGGTGCGTCAGCAGCTTGGCCTTCAGCTTCTCCGCCCACTCATAGAGTTCGTCGTAGTTGTAGCCGTACATCCTGATGCGGTAGGAGCCGGCACTCTCGCGGACGTCATTACTGAACCCCTGGTCCTGCAATCCGTAGATGCCCCAGCTGCCGCCTCCCAGTTCCAGTGCCTTGCTTATCATATTGGCTTTCAGTGTATAGGGAAAACCGCTGTTCCGGGCTTCCTTCTTAAAATAAATCTGCATACTGGCACGCCGGGGGCTGTAAATGGAAGTATGAAACTGCCTGATTTCCTTGAACCGGCTGAGGTAGGTCTCCATACGTTTCATCAAAGTGTTCATCTGCTCGAGGGTGCTGCCATTGGGAAGGTTGGCGTTGGCATAGAGCACCACCTCCTCATTACGGGTGAAGTAACTGCCTTCGTACACCTTCTGTATGAAAAGCCGCAAGCTGCCGCCCAGCGCCTTGTCCACAACGGGTTTCACCGACTCCTTATAGGTATCCGAACCGAATACCTTATTGTAAGCAGCTTCCCATTTTCCCCCTCCTTCCAGTTTGCCGGGCAACAGAAAAACGGGCAGACCGAAACCCAACAGTAACAGCAGGCATACAGCCCAGCGCCAACGGCATAGAAAACGGATGAGAGCAGAGTAACAGCAGGAGAAATAAACGGGGAAACGTCTGAAAATCCGTCCCAACCTTGTTTTGAATGTTTGCGTCAGCCCCGGCAAGACAAGACGCCTCTTCTTCCCCGTAATCCGCCTCACCAGTCCTATCTTCTCAATCATCGACGGAACAAAGAACAACGCCACCATCAAGGAAACAGCCAGATTGATGATCACTACCGCTGCAAAGTCCTGCAGGTTGAGCCGTATCTTCTCGTCAAGGAAGAAAATGATAACAAGCGCACCCATCGTAGTGAGGGTTGCCGCCAACACCGACAGGAAGGCCTTGAGATTACGCCGATGCAGAATGTGGTCGGTCATGACAATGGTGCTGTCTATCACTAGATTCAGCGAGACAGTGATACCCGCCAGCGAATAAAGCTGCATCTCAAGTCCGAAGAGGTAGTAGAAGATAAGTGCCACCGCTATATTTACAGCCAGGCTGGTAACTATCAGAAAAAGATATTTCAACTTACGAGTAATGAGCCATACGAATACAAGCAGGATGAGTACCGTCAAACCGGTACGGAAGTAAATCTTGTCCAGTTCTTCCCGTATGTACTCGGTCGCATCATAGCTGGTATGCACTTCATATCCGACAGGAAGTACCTGCCGAACAGCTTCCATCTCGTCCATCACGGCACGGTTCAGTTGCAACTGGTTGGCAGTTTCTTCCGCAGTAATGGATAGATAGACGGAATTCAGCCCATTGATGCGGTAATAGCTTTGCGGCTCCTCCTCCATACGGACAGCCGACACCAGTTCGTCCAAGCGGAGCAGTTTCCCGTCGGTAGCCGTCACGGTGATGGCAGCAGGATTAAAACCAAGGGAGTTGCTCTCCGGCACCAGTACCAGGCGTATCCATTCCCGGCTACCGTTACCTGTATCCACATTGTGCGTACCCAGAAATTCCTTCCGGTAATGCCGCTGTACTGCCTCGCTGATGTCCGATAGGGTCACACCCAGCAAGCGCAACTGTTCACTGTCATATTCCAGTCTCCACTCCATGGGCGTGGCACCGCTGAGTTCCACCTTATAGATACCCGGAATATTTGCCAGCCGCGGCTTGATATGCTCCTCGGCATACTGCTGAATCAATATCGGAGTGGAAGGGGCATTCAGTGTGAAGGACATGAAAGGGCGTGAGGCGTTCTCGTCGGGCACTTTCATGTGAATGGTGGGATAGCTGACACCTTCGGGCAATTGGGGCCACGTCTGCCGGATGATGGTGGAAGCTTCGAAGCGGACTGCCTCGACATCGGCATGCTTGTCCAGCTCCACAGTAATGTTGCCGTAGCCGTTGCCCGAGGTGGAGTTCAGCCGCTTCACTCCGCGGATACGCGCCAGCATGGATTCCAGCTTGCTGGTCACTTCCATCTCCACCACCCGCGACGAAGTGCCAGGCATGCTGAAACCCACCGTGAAGCCGGGCAGGCTGCGTGACGGATTCAGCTTGACGGGGAGCAGCGGTATCAACGCCACCCCTACCAAAGCAAGGCAGACAAACGCCACTATGACGGTGAAGGAAGAAACTCGTTTCATCAGTTATTATAATCAAATTTTTCCGACAGCGAAAATCCGCTGGCAAAGTCGTGCAACGTCAGTTTCCGTATCTTGTAATAATTCAGCCAGTAGTCCTGCAAGGCGGAGATGTAATTGCGTTGCGCTTCCTGCTGGCGGTTCAGCGAGAGGGTCAGGCTGTTGATGTCTGCCTTGCCGATAATGAAGCGCTGGCGGGTTTCGTTATACGCCAGGATGGCAAGGTCGAGGGCCTCTTCGGCACTGGCGACGAGGGCTTGCTGGACGTTGAAGTCGCTGACGGTCATGATAACCTCCTCCTCAATGCTGATTTCACTCTGCCGGGCAGAAGTCTTCACCACGTTCAGATTGTTCCTCGCCATGTTGTATTTGCCTTTCCTCACGCCCCAATCCACCAGTGGAATGGAGACACTGACCGACACCATCTCCTGCTGCATGGGATGCCTGTATGCTTCACCGAATTTCTCTGCCACCTGGTTGAAGCCGACGCTGGCGTTGATGCTGGCGTTGAAGCGCGATTCCTTCTTCGTCTTGTCTACTGTCTGCTCGGCTTCCAGCACTTCCTGACGAAGCCCCAGAAATTCCGGATTGTTGGCTTGAGCGGCCAGCAAAGCCTCATCAACCGGTATGGTCAGCGCCCTCGGACGTCCCGGAAGCGACACCCTGATATCCGTGTTCTTCTCCATATTCAGGAAAGATGCCAACGAAAACATGGCGCGCTTCAAGGCACTGGCGGCATTCTGCAAAGTATTGCGGGCATTCACCACGTCGAGTTTCAGCGTCAGCAGGTCGGCACGGCTGATGGCGGCTATTTTCAAGCGCTGCATGCCGATGCGGTAGAGGGTATCGGTGGAGACGGCATTGTCCTTGGCCAAGTCATATTCCGCCTGTGCCATGGCAAGCGCAAAGAAATAGGTAGTGGCCTGCTCGGATACTCGCTCTGCATTGTAAATATACTCCTTCTTCACCTTTTCGTACTTCAGCGGCTCAATCCTGCGTTCCCAACGGAAAGGATTGTAACCGACCAGACTCTGCGAGTAGCCCAAACGAACCGGAACACTGGTGAACTGGGTATACTTGTTTCCACCGAAGCTCCGCATATAGCCCAGCTCCGTATCCAGATAGAACGTACCGCCCGTCAAGTCGAAATTCTGTCTGACGGCAAGATTGCCGTATGCATAGAAGGATTGCTGGCTGCGATAGATGTCAAGGTCCTGTTCGGAGTCGTAACGCTTGGTGATATCGCGGTTGTACTGTGCCGGAATCATGTTCAGCGTCAGGCTGGGAAGGCGGTTTGCCTTATAGGTGCGGTATTCCCAATAACCGGCCAGATACATGTTCTTGGTGCGGAAGGCTTCCAGCGAACTGTCATTCGCCAGGGCAATGGTCTGCTGCAAATCGAGCGTTATCCGCTGTTGGGCAAAAGCGGAAAGGGCTCCCAGACTGAACAAAAGTATAAGACTTAATTTCTTCATGCTCTTTCTTTTCTATAAATAAACCAATATATCAACGGGATGATGAACAGACTGACCAGTGTCCCCACGAACATCGCCCCAATCATTGCTATGGAAAGCGGCTTCTGCAGCTCCGAGCCCATGTCGAACGAGAACAGCAGCGGAACCATAGCGAAAATGGTGGTGAGCGATGTCATGATGATGGGCCGGAGCCTTCTGCGCCCCGCCTCGTGGATGGCCTCGAGCAACGGCATACCAGCCCTCCGTAATTCATTAATGGCATCCAGCTTCAAGATGGAGTCGTTGATGATGATACCGCACGTCACAATCAGTCCGATGGCAGACATCAGGTTCAGGGTATGCCCGCATATCCACAACAGAAGCAGGGCAAACGCCACATCTATCGGAATTTCCAGCAGCACGATGAGCGGCTGCACGAAGCTTTCGAACTGGGCGGCAAGAATGAAATACATCAGCAGGATAGAGATGAAAAGAATCACCACCAACTCGTCCAGCATCTGGCGGTTGGAGAAGAAACTGCCGGAGAAAGCCGTATCCCAGTCACCCGTGGCATCTGCCTCCCGCTTCACCTTTTCCATCAACTCCGGAGCATCGTCCACTTCATAGAAACGGAACGGTATATATTCACCGTTGCGTCCTGCCGTAATCGTTTTCAAATCCTCGGCCGGACGCACCTTTACCAGCTCCCGAAGCGGAATATGCTCCACTTCGCCCTTACTGTCCGGACGGGTCTGTATCAATGTCTGCTGCAGCACCTCATTCACTGTCCGCTCCTCGCCCACAATGCTGATAGGCAGGTATTGCTGGTAGGAATGGAGCATAGCTACGCTGTTCTCCTTGAACGCTGTCCGCAACGTACGGTAAAGCTCGTCATACGAAACGTCATAGAGCAACAGCTTTTCCTGCAAAATGCTTATGTCAAGCTGGTTCTCGAAAGCGATACCTACGGGCGCTGTCCCCGTAAGCTCCGCAAACTGTTGTTCCAGTCCGCGCAATTCTTCCGCCGCCGGCGCCTTCTCCTTATTGCGGGCATAAAGTTCCGCCACCACATCGGCCTCCCCGGTCACGAAAAGCTTCTCGAACACGGTTTCGGGTGGAGAAAAGGAGACTGTCGCCAACGGATATTCCCGTGTCAGCCACTCGCCCGCCTGCTTCTGCAAGGGAGCAATCCCGTCAGGCGAGGAAGTCTTGAAATACAATTCTGCCTCCGAAGAAGAGAGAGCCTGCTCACGGTTCAGCAGATAGTCCTGCTGGCCTATGGCAGCCGTCTGTTCCACAGTCTTGTCCAACAACTGTCCGAACAGCACATTCACACGATGCCGGTTCTCGTCCACATGTATGTTTTCGTTCCATTCCACGTGGACTATCAGTTCATTCTGGTCTATCTGCGGCATACGCTCCTTGCCGACGGAATAGAACAGAAAGACACAAAGAGGTATAGAAACCACACAGAATACGCTACTTACCGTCTTGTGGGAAAATACCCAGTCGATGCCCGCATCATAAAAACGGTCCAGCGTATGTTCCTTCAACGGATTGTTGATGCGGATGCGGGAGAACCACGACCTGCCGCGCAACCCTGTCCGGTAGACCAGCATATAGAGGACCGGCAGCAGCATGATACCCGTGAAGTAGGAAACCAGCAACCCTACCGTAACAGAGAATGCCTGGTCATAGAACAACGCCCCTGCAATGCCGCTCATAAATATCAGCGGCACAAATACGGCAATAGTGGTCAGCGACGAACTCAGCATGGGCGTAATCACCTCACTCGTTCCCGTCACGCAAGCCCGCCGCAACGAATAGCCCCGTTCGCGATACTGCGAAATGTTCTCCGTCACAATGATGCTGCTGTCAATCATCATACCCAACGCCAGGATTAATCCCGACAAAGAAATGATATTGAGTGACATCTTGAACAAGTAGAAGAACAGGAAGCAGATGACAATAGATACCACCATACTCAACCCGATGATGAACGGTGATTTGATGTCACCCAAGAAGAGTACCGCCACAATGCAGATGAACAGGAAACCCAACGACAAATTTTGCTGAAGATTGGAGATGGTATAGTCCAGCAACTCCGTCTGGTTACGGCTGATGCTAAAATCAATGTCGGGATATACTTTCTTGAAGTAGTCCATCGTGCTGTTGATGGCAAGCTTCATGTCTTCCATATTCTCGTCCGCCTGCTTGATGACGGCAAGGGTAACGGCACGCTTGCCATTGCTCATGGAGACACCTTTCTCCTTGGCAGGAACAATCTCTACCCGGCAGAAGTCTCCCAAGCGGATGATACGTCCTTCCTTTCGCAGCAGGATGCCCTTCACGTCCTCCTCTGTCCGCAGCAGGGTGGAGAACTTAATGTTGTATTCGTAGTAGCCGTCGCGCACGGTCATGCTGCCCGGCTCCACGTTGTTTTGCGCCAGCACGTTTTCTATGTCTTCAATGGAGAGCCCCAACACAGCAAGCTTACCCGGGTCGGGCACAATCTGTAACTGGCGTTCGACCAAACCCGTGACATCCACCATTGCCACTTCTGCCAACTGCTCGATGCGACGCTTTATGACATTTTCGGCAAACTCGCACAAATCAAGAAACGCGCGTTCGTCCACCTTGCCGTATGCACTGTCGTTTTTTAGGGTCAGATTGAGGTAGAAGACAGGAATGTCCGTCGCACTTGCCTTTATCACCTTCGGGCGTTCGGCATCCTTGGGCAGATAGTTCATGGCGGCGTCAATCTTCTCGTTCACTTCTATGAAGGCAAGGTCGGTATTCGTACCGAAGTCGAAGCCCAGGCGGATGATGCCTGCACCATCGCGCGTCTCGCTGTCCATGTCCTTCAGTTTCGCCACCTGGATGAGCTGCTGCCGCAGAGGTTTCACCACCGTATTCTCTAATTCACGCGCCGAGGTATTCTGCGCCGACACCTGCACTGTAATTTCCGGGATGGCAATATCGGGCAGCAAGGATACCGGCAAGGTGAAGTAAGTCACCAGCCCGACAATGAAGCATGCTGTAAATGCCATCAGTACGGCAATAGGCCGCTGTATCAAAAACTTTATCAATTGAACTATGAATTTTGAATTACCACTTATCACTCATTATCTATCAACCACCTTCACCGATGCTTCATGTGCCAGATTCACATTTCCCGTCACAATGACCGTATCGCCTTCTTTCAGGGCATCGTCGGCCATACTATAGCTTTCCGCATTCTCCAGACCGGTCTGCACATAGTTCCACTGCGCCTTTCCGTCTTTCAGGGTAAACACCACCTGCTTGCCCGAACGCAACACCACGGCACTCTTCGGGATTACAAGCTGTCCGCCCAGAGAGCGGTGCACGTTCACCCTCACGTTCATCCCACTGAACAGCCGTCCCTTGCCATTGACGGCAGCCTTCACCTTAACCATCCCCTTGTCATCCACCAGAGGATTGATTTGGGTGATGCGCCCCTCCTGCCTAAAGCCGGCATCCGAATAAGGGGTAACAATCACCTTGTCGCCACTCTTTATCAACGGCAGTTCGCTTTCCAGCACCGTGAAGTCCACCTCCATACCTTGAGTGCCGATAATGGAGCAGAAGGCTTCCGAGGTACTTGCCTCGTTGAACGGTTTGGAGAACAGGTTCGCCACTACCCCGTCAAAAGGCGCAACCAGCGTGGCGTGTTCCTCTTCATACGCGGCAAGCTCGTACTGGGAGAGACTTTGGTCGTAACCGCTCTTTACTCGTGCCAGCTTCATGATGTCGGCAGGAATTTTGGAAGTATCACCCACCGGATAGCCTTGCCCTATCAATACGTCCTGCAGCTCAAGTTCCGCTTTGTCCAGAGCATCCTTGGCTTGCGCGGTCTTGTTCTTCAGACGGAACTTATCCAGTTCGGCAAGTTTCTGCCCTTTGCGCACCGGGTCACCGTTCTTCACGTAGATGTGTGCCACTACACCGGTGGTCTCAAAACGCAAATCCGCCATGGCACCGGCGGTAACTTTTCCGTTGCTCACCAGTTCATGCTCAAAGGTCGCCCGCTTCAGGACTTTCACGGTCACTTCATTGCTTTCACTTGGCAGGACGGTTGCCACCCCTTCCTCGGACTCTTTTCCCTTTCCGGCATCGGAGCAGGCGGCAAGCAGGGCAACGGCCATGCATAGCAGGTATCGATAGTTCTGTGTCTTCATATTCATACTCAATTATAAATTGATAAAATTAATCGTTTCAAAAAAACGAACCGATATTTGCATGTGGACACTTTTTTCATAGCACTTTAGCAATTAGTTCGCTCATTATTAACACTTTCCGTTTTTATTTATCTTTTTTGATATGGACAAAAATAAGCTGAATCTTTTTTATTTCCTCCCTCATCTGTCGTATTGCCGTAGAATGCACTTTCGGCTCTTTCGTCAATACCATCCGCTTCATTTTTTCAAACTTGTCCGGTTGTCTGAATCCTGGTTCCGCATAAAGCTTCGCAAGCAGATAATAGGGATAAATACGCCCCGGCAACCGATGGGTGGAACGGATAAACCAGTCTTCCGCTGATAAGCAGTCACCCATCTGCTGATAATTCTTGCCTATCACATTCAGTATCATCGGATCACAGCTGCGCTGTAAAGCTTCTTTCAAAATACGGTTGGATTTACTGAACTGCTGCTGCTTGTGCAATCCATGCCCATATTCGAACAAGAAAGATGCCCGGTCCCTCAACAGAGGATAAAGGCGCCCGTACTCTTTCTCTGCCGATTGATACGCACCTGCATTATACAGCACCCGCGCATTCATCCACTCCCGACAGGCCTGCTCCACTTGCAAGTCATTCTTCAGGCGAAAACCGCCAATGATGCCTACTGATACAGCCAGCCCCAACCATTGCCAACGGTCGGCACCGGACAAGCACGCCACAAGCAATCCTCCAAATGTAACGATAAATACCGGAAGTTGTAGCGGATAGGAGGAAAAAGAAAATATCATCAAGGAAAGAATGGCCCCACAGATACCATAACGTCCTTTACGGACTCCCCTATACAAACACAGCACGACCACAACCAATAGACATACAGCCAAAGGAATACCCAGTTCGACCGCAACCTGCAGATATTCATTGAATGCATATTCCGGACTTCCCGCCACACGTTCCTCCCACGGTTCATAATCACCTGCTGCAAAATAAGTTTCCTGCGCATTTCCGTAGGCTGCTGCGAAATTATGAATCCCATATCCGGTCAACGGCTTTTCTGCAATGGCACGACAAGTTATCTTCCACATGAAAAGACGGCCACGTGCAGAATCGGGTTTCAAGACAAACAGTAAATAGCCCGCCAATAGCAAGACACAGAATCCACCGACCACTACCATCACCACACGCTGCCTTTGCTGCTGCCATAATAATCTGAACTTATCCGTCCAATCCATATGCCAAGCATATACACACAGACAGGAAACTCCTGCCGCCAACCATGCCGAACGGCTCATTCCTGCCGGAAGCACACAAAGGATAAGCAGCATCACACCACCAGCGACCATAGCTCCAACTTTATCCATCACCTTTTTCCATCCTTTCCCGTCATTCCGGTCAGAGCAGAGAATCTCCCCCCTCTTGGTCAGCCATTGATGCAGACAGACCGGAAGTATCATGGCCAAATAGCCGGAATAAGGCCCCGGATTGAAGAAAGAACCTGTCAATACATACAAGGAATGGTTGGACACAGCATAACCATAAAGCTGCCTCAATCCCCAAACAGCCTCAATGCCCCCCAGCATTACCAATACCCACGAAACCGGTATAAAAAGAAAATACCTTTTTTCCATCATCAATCCAGCCATCAACAGACATCCTGCAACTACCAATGCACTTTTATCGAAATAGAGCCATTGCCCTATAACATCAGCTACAGGAAGTCCGGAAGAAACGTTACATGCCAAAGACAATAAAACTATACAAGCAATGTAGACCAAACTTCCAGTCAATAGATTACGTACATTATTCATTCTATCTATCAAATATTCAATAGTATTCTATAATTCACCAAAAGATTTGTTTCCCGTCTTTATATTCAAAAATCCGTTCATCTTTACCGGCTGTGTGATTCTTCAGATAAAATAAAGCACCTTGAAACCCTGAATAGACAATAGAATCTGACACAGCCATTTGCCGCCCGACAGAATTCCATTTTCCTCCACCCCAATAAAACAATTCATACAAATTACCTTTATAAATAAAATTCACCTCATTACGAGGAGTATACACCACCTTCTCCACACGATGGGGACTTCCAAAGTCCATCCCGGTCCATCCTCCATCCGGATGTATATAATCAAATGAAGTATCCGGATTACCGTCAAATGCGTTCAAATATTCATGTGTATTGTCTTCAAAACTTCCCGGAGTACCTATGATTTCCCCATATAGAGGTATGGTATCTTCCGTATTCTCATAAAAAGCCAGTTCCGAGATATTACAGAAACATCCGTCAGCACCCTTATAGCGCATATACCGATACGGTTTATCAGACTTCAACCGGGCCACAGTATATAGCCGATACGGAGCCTCCTTTATCAAAAGTAGAGTATCCTTCCACCCAAAGTCTGCCCGGTCGCTTCCTTCCACTACTCCCCCAATCATCCGGTCATTGAAAAGAACACTCAAAGTAAGATGGCACTTCCTATACAAGACCAATTCCTGCTTTTCAGCTTCCGGAACAATGAACCGTATCTTTCCGGTTTCACGCTCCAGAAGAAAAGGAGAAGATACTGCAGCGTATTCCTTTCCGTTCCAGGCAGCCAGCGTAAAGACCGCCCCGCCTCCCACATCCTCAAAACGAGCCTCCCGCTTTTTAAAGAAAGTATATCCTATAGGTTGCCATTGTAGTCTGTTGGCAAGGCACAAATACACCATATCCCCCTCACGAAACTGTCCGGAAAGCAAAGAATCCGGAAGAGCTACAGTCCAATTCCTGCTACCGGTATAAAGTGCAGTGACATCGCGGAAGAACGGACGTCGGAATGCCGGGTAAACATCGGAATATTTCCCCAGTTTCCGTACCGCCTCCTTATCAATACTATAGGTTGCCCGGTACATTTTTCCCCTCGAAATGCTATATTCTTCCGCTTTGCTCCATACTTCTTCATAAGGAAGATTTGCAATGTATGTCTTTCCTTCCTTATCCAAAACAAAATTCCAGAAATGAGAGGCATTGTTGTCTCCTAATACCATCACCCTATCTACTCCGCACGGAATGCCCAATGCCCGCAACACATATATCATGGCATCCGTAAACTCTCGGCAACTGCCCGTATGCCATTTCAGTACATCCGGTCCCAAATGAGGCCCCACCGGAAAAAGAGCCGTATTCCGGTAGTTCGCTTTCCGCAACGTATCCATCAACAACTGGGCGGCAACCTTAGGATTATCAGCCTCATCTGTCTTCCTGAATTCATCCAAAATCGGGCTATAGCACTCATAAATTTCTTTGCGCCAGAGAGAAAGCGGCTCATCCCCTATTCTATAAGGCAATATATATTCGCAGAAAGTATCAAAATCAACATGCTTTCCCCAAGGTTGCTCCCGCCAGACTTTGAATGCCCATTCTATATGATTGACCAAAAAAGCGGAATCCACCGTCATAATGTCCCTCTTATAAGTCAATTGATTTATAGAAAATTCTCCATCTGCTCTTTTCAAGGAATCAATCAACTCTTGCACATGCCTGGAATAAGGAAATGAAACGTATTCACTGAAATACTTCCTGTAATTCTCCAAGGCCTTTCCCTCGTAAGCACCATGAAAAGGCATATTCTCTATCAGAAAACAAGCAGCACGATATTTGTCACCGTCCTCTTCCTTGTAACGGTCCAGTACCTTTTGCAACTCCGCACGGTTATCACCGGCAAGATTCAAAGCTGTGTCCAACCACTGATTTTCCGAAGAACAAGCCATAAACAGACCTGCTGTAAACCATACCCATACACACCAATGTTTCATATCACTATTCCATTTTTTTCTATTCCAATCTGAAAGACAATCCAATCAATCCTTACAATCCGATACAAATACCTGCTTACCATCTTCCATATGAAATATCAGTTCTTCTTCTCCACGGGTACTGTCATGCAAATAGAGCAAAGCTCCCGATGGTATCCCGTCATATGGCAGAAAAGGTTTTTCTGCCATTTTCTTCCCCAATGAGTTCCAACAGCCCTCTCCCCAATAGAAGAGTTCATAACAATCCCCTATCCTGACAAAGTTATCATCGTTACGGGGCATATACATAAAATTGTCTATAGTAACAACCTTTCCAAAATCCACCGTTACACTTGCACCGGGTTTTGATGAAATGAAATACGACAACGGCTCATTATCATAGACCTGATGGGCAAAAGTACCCACTGTAGCCGGAGCATCTCCCCAACTGTCTATAGGGACAATTTCTTCCTCTCCTTTATAAAAATGCATTTCGGCAACTTCCGCATATCCCTCTGCCGAAGAACAAAAACGGGCATAGCGACCCCTTACCGGTTTCTCAAGAATAACGTGATTATAATTGATACCGGGCGTATCTTTCACAGTACACAACAACTCCGCATTTTTAAAATCCTTATCACAAGCCGCCTCAAAATGCCCGTCTTTTATCCCTCCCATATAATTCCTGATACGTTCCGAAAGAGGGTATTTCCGATACAATTCAGCAGAATAGCACTTGGAGGTATCTGCAACATAAGGATGTATATCCTTGCCATCAAAATAAAAAGGATTTCCAATAGGGCGATACTGCCCGTTTGCGAATGCCAACAATATATAAACCTGCCTCGAAGCCAAATTCCTGAAAAGCGCTTTTCCACTTTCTACCTTAGTAAAATCTATTCCCCGCCACCCATAAGCACTGAACAACCCCACATAAACATAATTCCCGTCCATCCCTTCTACCGGCAGTTCCAGATTCGAATCAAAATAATTATCCGACACTTTTCTTGCAAACACATCCTTAAAAGCAGCCGGTACGGACCGGTTCCGCATAAAATCGCCATCCATGTCCCATTGTCTGCCAAAACACCGGCGGTAAACCACGCTCGGGCGCCGACTGTCAATATAGAAACTTCCCCGTTCCGGCTTCCGGGAAGGGAAAGTAAAAGGAAGGCAGACACCCGTTACATCCCTCACCACATTCCACACATGCCCTTTCCGTGTTTCCGCATTGAAAGTATAGAAATCATAGGCTACCGGGACGCCGATGGCCCGCATCACATAAATCATAAAATCACAAGCATCCTGACACTTGCCGATACGATTATGCAGCAGGTACTCTCCTCCCAAATGCGGATAGTTAAAGACCCATGTAAACCGGTAAGGGTCTTCCTTCTGCAAATACTCCCAAACTACGCTAATCGCCTCCACTACATCGATACCCGTATAAACCTCGTCCAGCAAAAAGGAATAACGGTCATGGTATATCTGCCGCCAGTTGTCCGGAGTCTCATTTCCGATACGATAGGGAAGCAGCCATTCACAGAAATCTGCAAAAGAAAGGGAAGCATTCCACGGACGCTTTTTCCAACCATCAAAAGCCAAATCAATGTTATTTATCAAGAATTCAGCCCTTATATTCAGTACATCCGGTTTTCTCTGCAATCCGGAAGGGGTATAATAATCCCAATCCGGTACGGCAGTATCCTTCAGCATCACCCCATAAGCATCTGCCGAAGCCAGCACTGTTTTCAAAGAATCCAGTTCTTCACCTTCAAGGGCATAGTGATAAGGCATATTTTCTATCAAGAAACAAGCGGCTTTATATTTTTCAGGCTCATCTTTATAATATTCCAGTACCTTTTCCAGTTCGCCTTTGTTGGTTGCAGCACACTCCAGTGCGTACTCCAATCTGCCGGAAGCATTGCAAGCCTCCAATATCCCGGCAATCAATAATATCCAGAGCAATTTAAACAGAACTTTCATCTTAGTCTATTCTTTTAAAGATACGTTTCCATCTCATTTTTCCAGTATTCGGGCTGACGGACTTCCATACCAGCCATGCCCTTCCCACTATAAATGGTTCCGGCAGTAATCCCCAGTAGCGGGAATCTTTTGAATTCACCATCTTGTCACCCGAAACGAAATAATAGTTCTCACAGAAGCGGTAATTGTGTATCACACTGTCCCCCAGCAGAACCGAATCTCCATGCAATGTCAGTTTCTTTTTCTGTTCCCACTCTATCACGTTCCGATACAGCAACCGTGTTTCCGGATTCATTCCTACCACGCTGCCTTTGGCCGGTATATAAAGAGGCCCAAACTCGCTGATAGTCCACCCATTACAGCCACCATCGGGAAAGCTCTTAAGAACAAGGCCCCGCTCCTCCGTCATTCCCGAAGATATCAATTCATCCAATTCCTCCTGCGCCTGCACATTTCCTGCGATACCATCAAATCCGGACACACGATAATGCGTATTCCTTATCTCCAACGTATCCCCCGGCATGGCGATACAGCGCTTCACGTAATACAACATCACGTCCAGCGCAATGCTGTCCCACCTGCCCGGATAAGGAAAATTGAACACCAACACATCATTCCGCTGATAATTTCTCCATCCGGACATACGTTGTATCTTCACCTCCTTTTTCTCCACGGCATCAAGCACATTGAATAGGCGTGCTCCACCCGAACATTTATCCACCAGAATACAATCACCCGCCAGCAACGACGGTTCCATCGAGTCCGACGGTATCTTGAAGGAGGTCACCACAAACACCTGCAATACTATCAGTATCACAACAAGCAGGCACAGACAGAATAATACGTTTGTTATTCCATTCAACCATTTTTTCAATTGCAGCCGCTCCTTCATCCCATCAATCAGTTATTTTGCATCCCCACTAATCTTCAAAACCAACGGAGAATTTTCTGTATTGCAATATACCGTTATCGTCTTGTCGAAGTGCTCCGGATGTTCGGCTTTATAAACCACTTCCAAAGCTATTTCCTTACCCGGTAATGCCGGTTCCTTTGAATAAGCTACGGTAGTACAACCACAAGAAGTGGCAACATCTTGTATAACCAATGGTTTGTCACCCACATTCTTCAATATAAAAGTTGCTTTTTGTTCCTCCTGCCAATCAAAACGACCCAGCGAAACAGATATATTGCTGGCATCCACTTCTGTTTTTATCACTTTACTTTCATCTCTTCGTTCTA
>OMDC01000442.1_pt1 | contig 18750 bp, 19 predicted proteins | sample 1674201 | NCBI WGS metagenome assembly OMDC01 (sample SAMEA103958152, study PRJEB25191) | human gut metagenome | biome: human-associated habitat [ENVO:00009003]; feature: intestine environment [ENVO:2100002]; material: feces | place: Germany | collected 2013/2015 | reverse complement strand
TAGATAGTATATAAACTTTACTTTTTAGGGGGGGGTAAAAAGTAACCCCTAAAAAAAAAACTGAATAACTGAATACTGAATAAGGTGCTGTGTTTTCTACTCTTTAACTCTATGTTTTCTCTTATGAAAAAGTATGAGTTGCGGGGCGCAAAACGGCGAGTTAGATTGTTTAACAGGTTTCGGATTGAAAGCGTGCTGAAAATCGCGCCTTATCACACGCTGAAATTTGGTGGTATCGGGAAATTGCCGTATCTTTGCATCGTGATTCAAGAAAGGCTTGCGCCCCACAAAGTCAACATTCAACATTCAACACTATTAATTTAACATTCAACATTCAACATTAAAACTAAAGATTATGGAACAGAAAGGAACATTGAAATATCGTAAAGTACAGCGCACACCTCAGACTGGTGAAAACGCAGGTAAGAAGAAGTGGTATGCTACTTCGGTAACCGACCGCGAGGTGGACTTCGAGGGATTCGTATCGCATATCTCCGACCACGGCTCTCCTTACTCTCGTGGTACCATCCACGGTGTGCTGATGGATGCACTCGACCATCTGCAGGAGTTGATTCTCGACGGCAAGAGCGTGCGTCTCTCTGACCTCGGATTGTTCTCCATCGGTATGAGCTCCAAGGCGGAGGATACCAAGGAGAAGGTGACGGCTGCCAGCGTAGAGGGCGTACATCTTATTGTACGTAACACGAAAAGTTGGAGCAATGCCGAGCTGCGCAAGAAGTGCAAGATTCAGGAGTACGGCGGCTATATCGGCACCGACGAGGAGGGCACCACAGGCGGTGGTGGCACAACTCAGGGCGGCGGCTCTGACACTAGCCAGGGCGGCTCGGGTACTACCGGTGGCGGAACCCAAGAAGGCGGCGGAGGCGGCTCTCAGGATAGCGGCGATGGGCTTGAATAAAGCCCTCGCCTGAGGGCCGCCCCGCAGGAGCGCCTAACGGGGGGGGTCTCTCCCTAACACCTAGCGGAAGCCAGCGCATCCCCCACCAAGTCAAAATTCAACACTCAACATTCAACATTAAAAAAGTCAACATTAAAATAAAGATTATGAAAGTAAACACTTGGAAAACGATTTTGCAGATTGCAATCTCCGTCCTTACAGCCATCGCTACTACGCTCGGAGTTACCAGCTGCACTCTTTAAAGGTAAAAAAGTAAAAAGGTAAAAAAGTAAAAAGGTAAAAAAACCTAGCGGGATGTTAAGCCAGCAAGGCTGCTCTTTAAAGGTAAAAAAGTAAAAAAAAGATGTTTTTTAAATTTTAATTCGACATAGCAAAGCCCTCGGTGCATAACGCATCGGGGGCTTTTTTATTTAGGTTTTAAAAACTGCTTTTAGCTATTTCTACAAAGAACAGAAGAAGGTAACCAGGAAGGGTACAGAAAAGTCGACACAGAAGCCATGGAAGATGGAAACGATGATGAAACTCTCGCCCGAATATCGGGTGATGATTGGCAACGTTGTATCCATGGTCGTGGCTCCACCTACGCTAATAGGTGCCAGTTTGCCGAAGTATTTTGCCAGCAGCGGAGCACACAGCAGGGTGAGAATCTCGCGGAAGATGTTGGCAAGAAGGGCGATGGTGCCCAGTTCGGCGCCCCGGTATTCGGTGATGAAGATACTAGAAAGTGAGTAATATCCGAATCCTGAACCGATAGCCAGACAATCGGTAAGCTGGCGATGGCTCAAGATGAGAGATACGGCGGCACAACCTGCCAATGTACCCAGAATGGTCATCACAGGGAGCATCATCAGACGGGGATTCACCTTCTTGAAACTCTTCAGCACTGAGGTATCACAACCGATGCTGATACCTACGCAGAACATCAGGCAGCAGAGTGCACAATAGCTCACGTCGCTATCCAGAAGACCTGCCGGAATCACATCACACAAGCCTACGATGATACCCAGAACAAAGAAGCTTACGATAATCAAACTGCCTTTCATGCCTTGCCTCCTTTCCCGGTTTCAGCGTGAGCCGACGATTTAGTCTGCTTTGCTGTAACATACTTCCACAATGCCCAAGCAAAGAGTGCACTACCCAGACTGCCTCCAAAGGTCAGGGCTATCGCCTCAAGTCCCAGGGTCTGAAGACCGCTGATGATACGAGGGTTAGAACCTACCTCGATACCGAGCAGGAACAGGAGTACCCATATCAGCGCCGTGATGATACGGCCGATAAAACTCATTTTCTTGTTGCGGAGCAGATAGCCGGTACCTATTCCGCATAGCATAATCATTACTATCTTGAGCATTGCTTCTTGTTTTTCTTCTTTTTATTGTTCGTTTTATGAATTACCTTACCATAAAAAACGGATTCCCGGTCGTATTATTGCTAAACAGACAAACTTTTCAAGTAATTGCGTCTGATCATAATGCTTACGTTTAGTTATACAAATAAGTTTCAAATAACCTATGTTTTCAGGTTTTGTCACAAGGTAATACAAACGTTTTCATAAAAAGTACCAAAGAATCTTCATCATTAACTCTCTTTAACACGAAGTCGTGTTCCTCATTCCATTTTTCTTTGTACTTTAGCACCCCGAAAAGAAAAAGGATATAAAATATGAGCAACGGTTTATTACTTTGGATAGACGACGAGATAGAACTTCTCAAGGCACACATCATCTTTCTGGAAAAGAAAGGATACGAGGTGCAGACGGTAAGCAACGGCCCTGATGCCATTGAACTTTGCCGCCAGCAGACCTTCGACCTCATCCTGCTCGATGAGATGATGCCGGGACTCAGCGGACTGGAAACCCTGCTACGCATCAAGGACATCCAGCCTGCCACACCGGTAGTGATGTGCACCAAAAGCGAAGAAGAAAACATCATGGACCAGGCAATCGGTTCAAAGATAGCCGACTATCTGATCAAACCCGTAAACCCGAACCAGATTCTGCTCTCGCTCAAGAAGAACATCCACCGCAAAGACATCGTGGCGGAGGTGACGCAGAGCGGATACCAGCAGGACTACCAGCAGATAGCCATGCAGATGATGGAATGCAGAACGGCGGAAGACTGGATGGAGATTTACAGGCGACTGGTAAGCTGGGAACTGAAGCTGAGCGATACGGCAAGTCCCATGGCTGAGATGCTGGGCATGCAGAAGGAAGAGGCTAACCAGGGTTTCGCCAAATACATAGCCAAGAACTATCTCGACTGGGTGAGTCCCGACAACAGAGACCGCCATCTGATGAGTCCCGACATCTTCAAGCGCAAGATATTCCCGCTGCTCGATGAGGGCAAGAAGGTGTTCCTGATTGTGATAGATAACTTCCGCTATGACCAGTGGCGCATGCTGGCTGAAGACATCGGCGACCTGTTCGACATCGATGAGCAGCTCTACATGAGCATCCTTCCTACCGCCACGCAATATGCGCGCAACGCCATCTTCAGCGGTCTGATGCCGAACAAGATAGCCGAAATGTTTCCTGACCTCTGGGTAGATGAGGACGAGGAGGAAGGCAAGAACCTCAACGAGGCGCCGCTGATACAGACCCAGATAGAGCGATTCAGAAAGCACTATACCTTCAGTTATCACAAGGTGAACGATTCGCAGGGTGCCGACCGTTTCCTGGAGCATTACAACGAATGCCGGAACAACGACCTGAACGTGCTGGTGATCAACTTCATCGACATGCTCTCTCACGCGCGTACCGAATCGAAGATGGTGCGCGAGCTTGCCAACAACGAGAGTGCCTACCGCAGCATCACGCAGAGCTGGCTCCACCATTCGGTTCTCTCCGAGCTCTTCAAGCTCCTTTCGCAGAGCGATTACCAGGTAGTGCTCACCACCGACCACGGCAGCATCAGGGCATCGAAACCAATCAAGATTGTAGGCGACCGCAATACGAACACCAACCTGCGCTACAAGCTGGGCAAGAATCTGGCTTACCAGAGCAAGGAAGTTTTCACCATCAAGGAGCCTCAGCGTGCCCAGTTACCGGCACCTAACCTGAGTACCTCGTATGTATTTGCCACGGGCGACAGTTTCTTCGCCTATCCGAATAATTACAACTATTATGTGCAATACTACAAGGATACCTTCCAGCACGGCGGCATCTCGATGGAGGAAATGCTCATTCCGCTCATCACGCTGACACCGAGAAAAAGGTAATGTCAGTTAATAGTTGATAGTTAACAGTTTATAGAAAACATATATGAAGATAAAAATTGACTCATTAGACACGATCCATGAAGCAGCCAAGGAATTTCTGCAGAACATGGGCGACGGCAAGGTCTTTGCCTTCTATGGCAAGATGGGAGCCGGAAAGACAACATTTGTAAAAGCTATTTGCGAAGAACTGGGCGTAGAAGATGTCATCACATCTCCTACCTTCGCCCTCGTAAACGAATATACAGCGGGCGACGGCTCACCTGTCTACCACTTCGATTTCTACCGCATCAAGAAACTCGATGAGGTATACGATATGGGCTACGAAGATTATTTCTACAGCGGCAACCTCTGTTTCCTGGAGTGGCCGGAACTGATAGAAGAACTGCTGCCGGAAGACTGCACCAAAGTGACTATCACCGTAGAAGAAGACGGAACAAGAAGCGTAGAATGGTAAGTCACCAACAGCAGGAAAAAGAACAAAAAAAGCATCTGGCTGAGAGCATGTTTTCTCAAGCCAGATGCTTTTATCATTTTCTATCCGGGCTGATTACAGGAGAGCCTGGAACTTCTCTGTGAGGGTTGCCTTAGAGGCTGCGCCAACAAACTTATCTACCAGCTGGCCACCCTTGAAGAAGAGGATGGTAGGGATATTACGGACACCAAACTCCATAGCGATGTCGGCGTTCTCCTCTACATCACACTTGCCTACTACCAACTTGCCGTCAAACTCCTCAGCAAGTTCTGATACGATAGGAGCAATCTGGCGGCAAGGACCGCACCATGTTGCCCACAAATCTACTACCAATGGCAGTTCGCCATTCTTGTAGCTCTCGAAATTCTCGGTTGTAATTGTTACTTCCATTTTTCTAAACCTTTTTATATATTAATACTGAAATTATCTCTAATTGATCTGATAGCTCATCTTAGGATGCTGCTCGATATACTGGATGAGGGCATGGCCCACACCCACCGTATGCTCACGGGCACGCATCAGCAGATAGGTATTGCTGTCTACATCATGTATCTGGAAAAAGAGCTGCGCCTTGCCCTCGTCATTCTCCAGAATGGTCTGCAGGTCGCTGACCATCGTTTCATCTATCGCATCGCTCTCCACATTGATGGTAAAGCGGTCGATGCGGTTCTCCTTGACCGTCTGCAGATACTCCACATTGCCTATCTGGAAATCGAGATAGTTGGCATTGCCGTAACGGGAAACGCACTTGGCGGTGATGTAGATGGTGCTGCCTTCAACCATGATGCCGCGCCACTTGCCCCAGTCCTCGCCAAAGAGAGCCAGCTCGCCTGAACCCTCAAAGTCTTCGAGCGTAACGAAACCGCACGGCTTGCCCGTCTTGGTAAACTTCGACTTCACACCCGTGATGATGCCGCCCAGCACCACATCCTCCTTCTTTGCCAGTTCCTGCTTATCGCCCAGTTCAGAGCAATGGGTATTGCAGAGGGAGTTGAGGATGATGCTGTACTCATCGAGCGGATGGGCAGAAAGATAGATACCCACAAGCTCGCGCTCACGGTTCAGACGTTCGATGGTGCTCCAGCTCTCTGCATCAGGAATAGGCGGCGTAGCTATCTCTATCGCCTCGGTACCGCCAAAGAGTGAGTTGGCAGCCTCGTGCTGTTCCTGCTGGAAGAGCTGACCGTAGCGCACCAGCGTATCGAGGAAGGTTTCGCCCTTGTTGTTCTTGCCGAAAAACTGCTCGCGACGGATGCCGAAGCTGTCGAAACCGCCACTCAGCGCCAAGGTTTCGAAAGCCTTGCGGTTCACGCTGGAGTAATCTACACGCTCGGCAAAATCGAAGATGCTCTTATAAGGTCCGTTCTTCAGTCGCTCTGCCACGATGGCATCGGCTGCCGGAGCACCCATACCCTTGATGGCTGAAAGACCGAAACGTATCTCTCCATGCTCGTTCACACCGAACACGCGGTAACTCTCGTTCACATCCGGTCCCAAGGTCTTGATGTCCATCGACTGGCACTCCTCCATCAGCTTGGTGATTTCGGTAATCTGTGCAAAGCGTCGGGTCATCAGCGCCGCCATGTATTCGGCAGGATAGTGCGCCTTGAGATAGGCGGTCTGGTAGGCTACCCACGAATAACAGGTGGCATGAGACTTGTTGAAGGCGTAGGAAGCGAACTTCTCCCAGTCGCCCCATATCTTCTCCAGCACCTTCGGGTCGTGGCCGTTCTCCTGTCCCTGCTTGATGAACTTAGGCTTCATCGCATCTACGATAGCCTTTTTCTTCTTACCCATCGCCTTACGCAGGGCATCTGACTCGCCTCGGGTGAAGCTCGCCAACTGACGGGAAAGAAGCATCACCTGCTCCTGATAGACCGTGATGCCGTAGGTATCCTTCAGATACTTCTCCATACACGGGATATCGTAGGTAATCTCCTGCTTGCCGTTCTTGCGGGCAATGAAGTCAGGGATGTAATCCATAGGTCCCGGACGGTAGAGGGCGTTCATGGCGATGAGGTCCTCAAACACCGTAGGCTTCAGCTCACGGAGATACTTCTGCATACCCGGCGACTCGAACTGGAAGGTTCCGATGGTCTGACCGCGCTGATAGAGCTGATAGGTCAGCTCGTCATCGATAGGGATGGTATCGAGGTCAACGACATCGCCCGTAGTCTGCTTGATAACCTTGCATGCCTCCTTCATCTCGGAGAGGGTCTTCAAGCCCAGGAAGTCCATCTTAATCAGACCGGTGGTCTCGATGACATGGCCGTCGTACTGCGTTACCGCCGTCTTCAGTCCCGGGAAATCAGGGTCATCAGCAGTAGATACAGGCACCCAGTTGCTGATAGGGTCGCGGCAGATGATGAATCCGCAGGCATGGATACCCGTGCCTCGGATGGTTCCCTCGAGCATCTTGGCATACTTGATGGTATTGCTCTCGCGGGGATCGTTGGAGAACTCAGCCTCGCGCAGCTCTGGGGTATATTTGATGGCATTGGTCAGGTTCATCTTGGCACCGTCAGGCAAACGGTCTGGGATAGCCTTGCAGAGTGCATTCGCCTTATCCAACGGCAACTTCTCTACACGCGCCACGTCCTTGATGGAGTTCTTCGTGGCCATGGAACCGTAGGTAATGATATGGGCACAGTTCTCATGACCGTACTTATCCATTACCCATCTCAGCACCTTGCCTCGGCCGTCATCATCAAAGTCGGTATCAATATCCGGAAGGTTCACACGGTCTGGGTTCAGAAAACGCTCAAACAGGAGGTCGTACTTCAATGGGTCAATCTTGGTAATGCCCAAGCAGTAAGCTACCACCGAACCTGCCGCAGAACCACGTCCCGGGCCCACCATCACGCCGAGTTCCTCGCGCGCCGCCCTGATGAAGTCTGACACGATGAGGAAGTAGCCTGGGAAACCCATGGTCTTCATCACGTGGAGCTCGAAGTTTACATGCTCGTCAACATTCTCGGGCAGCGGGTCGCCATAAAGCTTTTTGGCTCCCTCGTAGGCAAGGTGGCGCAGATATTCTGCCTCAAACTTGATACGGTATATCTTATCGTAACCGCCCAATCGGTCGATTACCTTCTGACCTTCCTCAGGTGGCAGCGGGTTCTTGCCGTTCTCATCAGAGGTAAACTCCTTGTAGAGGTCTTCTTCTGATACCTTCTGTCGCAACTGCTCCTCGGTACCGAAACTCTCCGGAATCGGGAAGAAAGGCATGATAGGACCATGGTCGATGCTGTAAATCTCCACCTTATCCAATACTTCGAGGGTATTGGAAAGCGCTTCGGGGATATCCGAGAACACATCGTTCATCTCCTGGCGGGTCTTGAACCATTCCTGCTTGGAATAGCGCATACGGTTAGGGTCGTCGAGATCCTTGCCGGTAGCGATACAGAGCAGATGGTCGTGAGCCTCGGCAGTTTCCTTATCCTCGAAGTGACAGTCGTTGGTGCACACCAGCTTGATGTTAAACTCCCTTGCCATCTTGATAAGTTCCTTGTTGGCACGCTGCTGCAACTCGTAAGCCTCGCGGTTGGCAAGCAGACTTGGATCATCGGGCACTTTATGTCGCTGGAGCTCGAGATAGTAATCATCGCCAAAGAGGTTGTGGTACCACTGGCAAGCCTCGCGGGCTCCTTCCAGGTCACCATGCAGAATCTTTGATGGTACCTCGCCTGCAATACATGCCGAACAGACGATGAGGTCTTCGTGATACTTCTCCAGATCGGCACGGTCGGTTCGTGGGCGCATGTAGTAACCATCCACCCACGAATTGCTCACCAGCTTGATGAGGTTCTTGTATCCATTATAATTCTTGGCAAGTACAATGAGGTGATAACCGCTCATATCGCCCTTATCCTTCTCTCGGTCGGCTTTGGTTCGGCGTGCCACATACATCTCGCAGCCTATGATAGGCTTGAAAGGTTCGAGTCCCTCCTTCTTGCGGTCTTTATTAATCTTGCTGCAATAGTCGGTGAGTTCCTTGATGCCGAACATCACACCGTGGTCGGTTACCGCCATACCCTTCATGCCGTCCTTGATGGCCTTATCTACCAGATGCGGTATCTTCGACTGGCCGTCGAGGATGGAGTATTGGGTGTGTACATGCAAATGAACAAAATCTTCCATTATCTGTTTAAAATTCGAATTTTGACAACAAAGTTACGGCGAAATATTGAAAAAGCCAAAAGAAATATGCGAAAATATTGAAAAAGGTAAAAGAAACCCACAAAAAATTTGCAAAAGTGATAAAAATGACGTACCTTTGCACCAATAAAAACTTAATCCTACTGTATGGGACAGAAAATAAAGAAATTAAAGAAGATAAGATTGCACCGCGAAGGTACCGATCAGCTGGTAACCGGAGCGATAGCGTTAGTAGCCATTGCGGCTATATTGTGGACAACCTTAGACAACAAGATTCCGTTCTGGGCTTTTGTTGTTGTGTTCGGTACGGTATATGGTATCGTGCTCAACTTCTACCGTTGTCCTGTCAGATACCTCAACGAAGAGGATACTTCGAAACTGGTAGTAGCACCAGCCGACGGAAAGATTGTGGTGATAGAAGAGGTGGAGAATGCTCCCTACTTCGGTGACCGCCGCCTGATGATTTCCATCTTCATGAGCCTCTGGAATGTTCATGCCAACTGGTTCCCGGTGGATGGTAAGGTGAAATTCGTGAAGCATGTGGACGGCAACTACCACAAGGCATGGCTGCCTAAGGCTAGCGAGGAAAACGAGCATGCCGACGTGATGATTACCACACCTGAGGGAGTGGATGTACTCTGCCGACAGATTGCCGGTGCAGTAGCACGCCGCATCGTAACCTATGCCAAGGAAGGGGAAGAATGCTTCATCGACGAGCACCTGGGATTCATCAAGCTGGGTTCACGCGTGGATGTCTACCTGCCTGTAGGTACAGAAGTATGCGTAAAGATGGGACAGTCAACTACTGGCGACCAGACCATCATCGCTAAATTGAAATAACATATTGACAGATAGAGGGCAAGCCGGAACATACTTCCGGCTTTCACTCTATCATAATATACTGTAAAGAAATGAGTATCAAGAAACATATTCCAAACACGATAACCTGCTGCAACCTGGTTTCGGGCTGCATTGCAACATCGTTTGCCTTCGGCGGGAACCCAAAGATGGCATTGTTATGGATTATCATCGGAGCCGTATTCGACTTCTTTGACGGCATGAGCGCCCGCCTGCTGCACGTTTCATCGCCAATAGGCAAGGAGCTGGATTCGCTGGCTGATGACGTAACCTTCGGTGTGGCTCCTGCCACCATCGTATTCTCACAACTCTTTGTGATGGAATATCCGGGTTTTCTGGAGCCTTTGCGCCCATGGCTGCCTTACGCAGCCTTCATCATCGCAGCCTTCTCGGCATTGCGACTGGCTAAGTTTAATCTTGATGAGCGCCAGACTACCTCTTTCATCGGTGTTCCTACACCAGCCAACGCCCTGTTCTGGGGTTCGCTGATTGTGTTCAATCCAAGCTGGCTCGAAGGATATTCATGGTCGGTATTCATCATTCTGGCTCTGATTCTCATCACCAGCTATCTGCTGGTTTGCGAGATGCCTCTTTTCGCCTTGAAGTTCAAACAGTGGGGTTTCAAGGGCAATGAGGTGAAATATGGCTTTGCCGCGCTCACCATCATCATCCTCGCTACTTCGGTAGCACTCGATGGTCTGACCGGTTTCCTCACCGGCTGGTGGCTTGTCATCGTGGCATACGTCATCATCTCGGCGATTATTTATCTGAAGAAGAAATAAGAAGAATTCCCCGATTTTAAGTTGATTATTGGGATATTTTAAAAAAATGTTATTAGGAAAAAAATCTTCCAAAAAAGTTGTTTTTAGAAAAAATGCGGCTAGATGTGAATCCAGTCGCATTTGCTTTTTCTTCCTGTTGAGAGAGATGATTAGTTGTGTACGAGCGTACCAATCTCCTCACCATCCATCACCTTCTTGAGGTTACCTACAACATCCATATTGAACACGTAGATAGGAAGGTTGTTTTCCTTACACATGGTGGTAGCAGTCAAATCCATTACCTTCAAGCCCTTGGTGTAAATCTCATCATAGGTGATGTCCTTGAACTTGGTAGCTGTAGGATCCTTCTCAGGGTCGGCGGTATAGATACCGTCTACACGGGTACCCTTGAGCATCACGTCAGCCTCGATTTCGATACCGCGGAGAGAAGAACCGGTATCGGTAGTGAAGTATGGACTACCTGTACCTGCAGAGAAGATGCAGATATAGCCTGCCTCCATCGCCTCAATCGCCTTCCACTTGGTGTAGAATTCGCCGATAGGCTCCATGCGGATGGCAGTAAGCACCTTGTTCTTAACGCCCAAGGCTCCGAGCGCGCTGCTCAATGCCAGGGAATTGATAACGGTAGCACACATACCCATCTGGTCGCCCTTGACACGGTCGAAACCCTTCTGGCTTCCACTCAAACCGCGGAAGATGTTACCACCACCAATCACAATGCCTATCTGAACGCCCATCTCATGGACCTCCTTTATCTGCTTAGCATAATCACTCAGGCGCTCTGGGTCGATGCCGAAGCTCTGCTTGCCCATCAGACTCTCGCCGCTCAATTTCAAAAGAATTCTTTTAAACTTTGCCATAATATAGTGTTTAATGTTTATTGTTTAATGTTTACTGAAGGGATTAGGAACTTGATTTCTCCGAACGCATACGAGCGTATTACTCCCTTCTTGTCATGAAGGATGAGATGACCATCGTCCTCCACCTCTACGAAGGCGCCCTCGAACTTACCGTCCTTATCCTCATACCAGTGATAGCCCTTGCGACGGTAGAGCGAAAGATGATAGATGCCCGACACATCCATATAGTCGGCACGACGCAGAAGTTCGTAGTATTTGCAGAAAGCCTCAATCACCTTCTGCAGCACCTCTTCCCTATCCACTTCATGACCCAGAATCTGAGCCAGAGATACAGGGTTGGGCGCATCGCTGTGGAACTCAGTCTGATTGACATCAATGCCGATACCGAAGATGCAGCGCTTGATGCCCTTGGAGTCGATGGCAGTCTCTATCAGCGTGCCACTGATTTTCTTGTCATACCAGTACACATCATTCGGCCATTTCAGCGTAATGCCGTCCGTATAGGAATCAAGAGCATCCTTCACGGCGAGCGCACCAGCCTCGGAAAGGAGGAACTGCTGGCGCAAAGGTACCCACTTAGGACACATCATCATACTGAAGAGGAGGTTCTTGCCCGGCTCACTCTCCCAGGTATGCACGCCCTGTCCCCTGCCTGCTGTCTGATAATCAGCAATGGCAATGGTCAGCGCATCTTCATCGTAAGTATCCAAATTCTTCAGGAAGGTATTCGTGGAATCCACTTCCTTTAATCGTATAATCTTCTTTTCCATATCTATATAATAATGTATAGCGAATCACAACGGGTTATCCAATCAGCAACGGGTTGAAGGCATCCACAAGATGCTCGATGCGTTTCACCTGATGTCCTACCCCTACCACGGTAACAATATCAAAGCGAAGTTCTTTTTCCACCTTCTGTTCCTTGACGTAAGTATTGGCGGCTATTGCCAGATTACGCATCTTCCTGACATCTACGGCTTCCTCAGGCTGCTGGTATTCTTCACCCGAACGGGTCTTGACCTCTACCACAACCAGCGTCTTACCATCCGGCGAAACGGCAAGGATATCCAGATCCCGCTTGCCGGCTTTCCAGTCTCTGTCGATGACGACATAGCCTTCATTCTCGAGATAGAGCGTAGCCTCGTCTTCTCCCCATTTGCCTAATTCATTATGCTCTGCCATAGTCTATTTCCTTTATTTTGCACCAAAAGATGCTTTTACCTTGCAAAAATAACAAAAAAAGTCCACACTTCAAACTTTTTTATGTAATTTTGCACGAAAAACAATGGAAGATATCAAGAAAAAAGACGAAGCATACATGCGCCGTGCCCTGATGGAGGCTCAGGCGGCATTCGATGAAGACGAGATTCCAGTAGGCGCCATCATCGTTTGTAAAGACCGGATCATATCGCGTGCCCACAATCTTACGGAGATGCTGACCGATGTTACGGCTCATGCCGAAATGCAGGCCATCACTTCGGGAGCCAACATGCTGGGAGGAAAATACCTGAAAGACTGTACCCTCTACGTTACGGTAGAACCCTGCGTGATGTGCGCCGGAGCGCTGGGATGGGCACAGATCAGCCGCGTGGTATATGGTGCCAGCGACGAAAAAAGGGGGTATACAAAATATGCGCCCGATGCACTGCATCCTAAGACGACAGTTACATCGGGCGTATTGGAAGATGAGTGCCGCGCACTCATGCAGGATTTCTTTCAGAGAAAGAGATAATTACTTAACGAGCACTACAAGATACTTGCTGGTGCTCCAGAAAATCTGTGGATTGGTGATGCGGAGAGTATACTGCTTGTTAGCATCACGTACCAATGCATAAGAGCTGGATGGGTGGGTAGTGAGCAACTTGGCAGACTTTGACATCAACTTGATTTCAGAAATGTTGCGGATATCAACCTTGGTGAAATAACTCTTGTTGAAATTGCCGGTCATTACCTTACCCTTTTCCATGATATGCTGCTCCTTCAACTCCTTCTTGGTACCGAATACGTACCAGGCAGTGTTGAGTTGCTTGTCCTGTGCATTGATTGTCTCTGTCTTCTGGCTGCTTTCAGTAGTAAGACGAGAGGTCTTGGTATTCAGATTGTTGATAGTCTCGTCGAGCGCTGCAATATGAATATCCTTCTTATCCAACTCCTCGCGAAGCACCTGGAGTTCCTTATCCTTCTGTGCAATCTGCTCCTGAAGGTTTGCGATGGTCTTCTTCAACTGGTCAGCCTGCAAAGAGCTGTTAGCCATCTGCTTCTGCAGTTTAGCCAGGAGTTCGCGGTTCTGCTGCATACGGGTAGCGATGAACTGAACATCCTCCTTGAGCTGCTGTCTCTTGCTGGCACCCTCACCGTTCTTCAGGAGAGTTACTCTATGCTCAGCCTCACTGATCTGGTTCAGACCATCCTGGATTTCATTCAATGTACCCATCATATCGTTAATTTCGCTATCTTTCTGAGCGATGATACTGTTTAGCGAATCATTCTGCTGATTTGCCAAATCCTGGGTGTTGTTCTTGCCGTTGTTGCAACTGGTCAAGCAAAAAGCAGCTAAACATGCCGCAAATAATAGCTTTTTCATAATCATTTTCCTTTTTAATGTTTGATTTAAAAAATTATCTTTTCGCGTAAAACGCGTCGCTTCCTATACTTTATTCATTACTTTCTTCATCCCTGCGAGCCCCGTTTTTCTTCTGCCGGCGCTCTTCACGCTTCTTTTCCTTCATCTCCTCCTTGAGCTGTTTGGGATCTTTTCCTGCCAATACGATGACAAATTCACCCCTTGGTTCTGTCTCCTCAAAATGAGCGATGACCTCGGCAAGCGTACCCCTCACACTCTCCTCGTGGAGTTTGGATATTTCACGACAACAGCTCACCTGTCTGTCATCTCCGAAAACCTCGGCAAACTGCTGCAAGGTTTTCACCACACGATAAGGCGACTCATAGAAAATCATGGTGCGCACCTCATCCTTCAATGATTCAAGATAGGTCTGTCTGCCCTTTTTCTGCGGAATGAATCCTTCGAAGCAGAAACGGTCGCATGGCAAACCCGATGAAACGATGGCCGGTATGCATGCCGTAGGTCCAGGCAAAGTCTGCACCGTGATGCCTGCCTTGGCTGCCTCGCGGGCGAGGTAAAAACCAGGATCGCTGATACCCGGTGTTCCGGCATCGCTGATCAAGGCGATGGTTTCGCCACCCTTCAGTCGCTCTACGATGGCAGAAGATGTGCCATGTTCGTTAAACTTATGGTGAGCCACTAATCGATTTCTGATATCGAAATGCTTCAGCAGAACACTCGATGTTCGAGTGTCCTCAGCGAGTACCAAATCCGCTTCTTTCAGTATGCGAATGGCTCGCATTGTCATGTCCTCCATGTTACCAACTGGAGTCGGAACGATGTATAATGTGCCCATACTGACCGCAAATGTAGTTAATTAATCTTTCATAGCAAAAAAAAAACGCGTTTCTTTGCATTTTTTAAAACCTTATTATTAATTTTGCCCCCGAAATGACAGAAAATCTAATTGGGGAGGCACACCGTCCCGGAAGAATTGAAGTGGTGTGCGGATCGATGTTCTCCGGAAAAACAGAGGAATTGATCCGAAGAATGAAGCGTGCGAAGTTCGCCAAGCAGAAGGTGGAAATCTTTAAGCCGGCGCTTGACACTCGTTACTCCGAGGAAGATGTAGTGAGCCATGATCAGAACTCTATCCGGTCTACTCCTATTGAGTCCTCTGGATCGATACTGCTATTGGCTTCTGATATCGACGTGGTGGGTATCGATGAAGCCCAGTTCCTGGACAATGGGCTCGTGGAGGTTTGCAACGAACTTGCCAACCGTGGCGTGAGAGTTATCGTGGCAGGACTGGATATGGACTTCAAGGGAGTTCCCTTCGGTCCGATTCCTGCTCTCTGTGCCATCGCCGACGAGGTGACCAAGGTTCATGCCATCTGCGTAAAGTGCGGATCGGTTGCCTATGTGAGCCACCGCTTGGTCAATAACGACAAACGGGTGCTCCTGGGCGAGAAAGATGAATACGAGCCACTCTGCAGGGAATGCTACCAGAAGGCGATTCTTAACGAAAAATTATAACAAAAGGAACAGCTATGGGAAAGGAGATTACATTTGATAAATTTATAAGATGGGCGGGTGTTACCCTCATCGTACTGGCCGTGCTCTACATGACCAATTATCTGAGCAGCGTACTGCTGCCATTCTTCATTGCATGGTTTTTCGCTTACCTGCTCTATCCGGTCGTGAAGTTTATCGAAAACAAACTCCACGTCAGAATACGTGCGCTGTCTATCCTCATCGCCATGGGAACTGCCATCGCTGTTATAGGAGGCGTGCTGTGGCTCATCATCCCTCCGATGATTGACCAGTTTGACAAACTCGGTGAGGTGTTGACACGATGGCTGCATCAGACGACTCATACCAACAACCTGACGGCGCTGATCAAAGACTGGCTGCAGGCTAACCAGGAACAGATAGAGCATTTCCTGAAAAGCAAGGACTTCAGCGATGCCATCAAGACCACCATGCCTAAGGTCTTCTCGGTAGTCAGCCAGACGGCAACGGTACTGATGAGTATCGTTGCATCGATGATTACCTTATTATATATGTTCTTCATCCTGCTCGATTATGAGACGCTGACAGCCAACTGGGTGAGAATCTTCCCTAAGAAGAACCGTCCGTTCTGGAGTGCGCTGATGAAGGATGTGGAGCGCGAGCTCAACAACTATATCCGTGGTCAGGGACTGGTAGCGCTGTGTATGGGCATCATGTTCTGCATCGGTTTTACCATCATCGGTTTCCCGATGGCGATAGGTTTGGGTATTCTCATCGGCATCATGGACCTGGTTCCGTATCTCCATACCTTCGCCCTCATCCCTACGGCATTCCTTGCCATGCTGAAGGCTGCCGACACAGGTCAGAACTTCTGGCTGGTATTCGGTCTGGCTGTTCTGGTGTTCTGTGTGGTGCAGGTCATCACCGACATGGTAGTTACCCCGAAGATTATGGGTAAGGCGATGGGATTGAATCCAGCCATTCTTCTCTTGAGTCTCTCGGTTTGGGGTGCACTTCTGGGCTTTCTGGGATTAATTGTAGCCCTTCCGCTCACAACGCTCATCATAGCCTACTGGCAGCGCTATGTAACAAAGGAAAAGCCGCAATATCATGAAAAAACGGGCGAAAATGTCCCGATTTCGGATAAAAATAAAGAAAATCAGTAAAAATATGGCAAAATATTTGGTTATTTCAGATTTTTGCCGTATCTTTGCACTCGCTTTTGAAACATAAAGCAGAAGATTGACTCGCTAGCTCAGCTGGTAGAGCACAACACTTTTAATGTTGGGGTCATGGGTTCGAGCCCCATGCGAGTCACAGATCTTCAAGAAAAAGGCTTTCCATTACGGAAAGCCTTTTTTTGTTATATCCTATTACTGGATACTGCAGAAATTCCTTTTTAAAACATTTCAGCCTTAGCCTCTACCCTCTTCTCAACATCATCCGGAAGCTGAGGGAAGAAATCATAGCCGGTGATACGCTCCACTTCATCTACTGAATTTACGAATTCCGTCTTCTTTCTGCCTTTCTGCGACTGGTTACGGCAGATAAAGCCGACGGCTTGCGGATTCTTGCCCGTATGAAGAACCACCTTGAAGAAGGCATCAGGCACTACCACCTTATTCTTACCCAACTTGCGATGCTCCTTATTCAGAAATATCGGTCCGCAGACAATATAAACCTTGCCATACTGCTTCGCCCAGTTGCGGCACTGCTGCTCTATCGTATTCCATACCCCCGCATTCAGACTGTGGTTCTGCGGACACATATTGGTCATCAGGAAACATTCATCCATCGCCTGCTGACTCCATTTGTTATCGCCTGCCGGACACATGTGTCCCCTGTCCAATCCACTGTTGTAATAATCCGCCAAAGTACCCACGGGTGCCGGCATCTCCTCATCATCAGCAAACTTACCGCGCGGCAACTTACCAGATGCATGCTCCCCCGTCAGCGCCCAGGCAACCCAATTCGGCTGTCGCGTATCATGATTATAAGATACCGTATAAGCCAACCGATGCTTGATGGTTTCAGATACATTAACCTTAGATACCGGAATCTCCAGGCCCTGCGCCTCCAGATTCGCACCCTCTCCAGCAGATTCCTGCTTATTCTCTGCAGACGATTCATCACCCGCAGCATCAGCAGCCTCCTGCATATTCTCCTTTACAACAAGTGCCTGATCTTCTGTTGCCAACGAAGAAACCTTCGGCAAGACAGGAAACGCCACTACTGCGGCAATCGCCAACAGCCAAATCTTAAATGTACCTACTTTCTTTTTCATATCATATTCATCATTAATTCATTTTCCATGAGACTCAGAGTCTACACTATTCATTCCGCTTTAAGGTGAATAATCCCTAAAATCTCCACAAAAGTAGTATTTTTATGCGAAAAAGAGAAAGAAAATCATAAATTTCTTGCGCATTTCAAAATAAAACACTAACTTTGCATCGCTATGTAGGATAAACCTAGACATAACACAGTAAAAAGCTCAAACAACTAAGAACTGAAAGTCAGAGGTTACAATACATTGGCAAAAGTGCTCTATGAAATGGACAAGTGAAGAGCATTAACAGAGATTAACTAAAAGTGATGCAAGTTTCCCGCCTTTTCTTGTTTTATACAAGGACTGAAGAGCCTCGAGCAACCATATCGGGGTACATTTAGGCTGAGAAATATGAGAAAATAAAAATCAAAACATAATAGCAAAATGAAAAAAATCAAATTATTCTCAATTGTAGCTGCCTTCGTTGCAGCTTTCGCATTCACTTCTTGTAATACAGGCGATGATAACAACAGCAATTATCAGCCGCTCACAAAAGCAGAAAAGGATGTTTGCTATCTCAAGACATATGGTAGCCGCATGAGCAAACTCACTTATCTGAGCGACGAGCATGTTACAGAAAAAGACGGCAAAAAGGAATATTACGACACCTTAGACGTTGCTACAGATATCTATGGAAATGGCAAAGACACTGTAATGACTGTTCGCAACTTCCCTGTAAAGATTCTCGCCCGTTACATTCCTGAAAATGCTGACACGAAAGACCTGAAGAAAGCATTGAAGAAATATGAGCTGCCGGTTAACTTCAAGAGTATTGTATACTACTATTCAGTTACACCAGTTATCCAGTTCATGCTCTTCCCAGATGCTATTTCTGTAAATCTGAAGTATGGTGGTGCTACACATAAGGTTAAGTTCTATTGCTATTCTAGCGGAAACAGCCGATATACTTTCGGACAAGTTACCCAGGATAAAAGCCAGGATAAAGGCAAGGTTGAAGCTTATTTGGTTGTTTATGGTTACGAAGTTGATCCAAAGGATGAGAAGAAACCAAATCCTACAGCATTCAACTTTAATATGGCAGGAACCCAGTTGTCAACTGGAACACAGATTAAGTTCTTCG
>OMDC01000438.1_pt1 | contig 18869 bp, 4 predicted proteins | sample 1674201 | NCBI WGS metagenome assembly OMDC01 (sample SAMEA103958152, study PRJEB25191) | human gut metagenome | biome: human-associated habitat [ENVO:00009003]; feature: intestine environment [ENVO:2100002]; material: feces | place: Germany | collected 2013/2015 | reverse complement strand
CACCTTCGAGCCGGTAGAGGACCGTGACGAGCATGGTGCGCGTCATGGGGGCGTAGGGGCTGAAGGTCGTGACCGTGGTGCCGGAGAAGAGGCCGTTTTCGTAGGCGAAGACGACGTCGTCATAGAACCAGTCGGTCTCGCGCACGTCGGTGAACGGCAGCGTGCCGTCGGTGAATTCCACGGTGATGCGGTCGTAGATCTTCAAGCTGCTGCAGGTGTAGCTCTCGACCGCGCCGATGGACTTGCCGTTGACCTTGACGTCCTTGACATGGCAGCCCTTGTCGGGCGTGAAGGTGAACTTCACGGTCCGGCCGAGGTCGCTGAGGGTCAGTGTGGGCGCCGCCTTGCCGTGCTTGCCGGCCGTGACCACATCGCCGATGTGGCGGCGGGCGTATTCCGCGGGAGAGATATCCGCGGCCGTGAGCCAGGTGGAGGTCTCCGTCGCGTAGTTGTCCACGTAGTGCCAGACGATGCGGTCGCCGTTCTGCAGCACGTGCTCATCCAGGGCGTAGTTGCCGTGCGTGCCGTTGACGGTGAACATCCAGCCGGAGCCTGCGCCGTTGTCGAACTCGCTCAGCGTGTAGCCGCCGAGGATGGATGGGGCGGTGATGCTTCTGACGTAGCCGGAGGCTGCGCCGGTGCTGGTCAGCCCGGCGTCCTGCAGGGCTTCGGTGAAGACGTCATAGACGGTACTGCCCTTCTTGACGGTGTAGGTCTCCGTTTCGATCCAGGTGACGTAGCCGAGGTGCTTGCCGGTGTAGGACTCGGGGAAATCGCCGATCAGACGGAAGCTGACCTCGATGGTGTCGCCGTTCACGTAGGCGTCGATGTCTGCCTTGGCCTGTTTGAGCGCGGCGTCAGCCTGCTCGGCGTACTGGGCGCTGCTGATGGAGCTGCGGCCGGTGCGATAGGCCTCGGTGATCTTCGTCCACTGGTCGGTGGTATAGTCGGTGCGCCTGAGCTTGTCGTAATAGGCGTCGAGCTCGGCGAGCTTGGCCTTGCGGTAGGCCTCGAGGAGCGTCTGGAAGGTCTGCTTCCGCTGCAGGAAGGTCCCATAGTTCGTGACCTCTGCCTGTTCCTCCGCCGTCAGCCCGGCGTAGGCCGCTTCGATCTCCTGCAGGGCAAGATAGGTCTCGCGTTTGCAGTCGGTGACGGTGCCGAGGGCGGTGATCTTCGCCGCGACGTCGGCTGCGCCGCTGGCTGCCGGGAGGAGGTCGACGGCGTCGGACATATCGTAGAGGCTTTTCACGCCGCGCTTGAAGCGGTCATAAGCGACGAGGGCATAGGCCGCCTGCTCGGTCGGACGCGGGGAGACTCTGGCGTTGGACGCAGTGGAGTCGAGGGAGAAGCCGCCGGAGGCCGTCTGGTAGGACAGGAGGCTGGTCAGCGGGTTCTTGCCGCCTCTGGCGTATCTGGCGTCCGTGCAGTCGATGCCGAGGGCCGAGTAGGCCGTGACGAGCTGCGCGTCGGTGCAGGCGTTGCCGTAGCCGGTCAGGCCCTCCAGATAGGTCAGGGCCTTGTCGATCGCGTCCTGCACGCCGGTCTCTCTCTTATGCGGAGCCAGGGCCGTGAGGACCATGGCGGTGGCGTCCACATTGTCGGCCGGGTTATCGTTGTTGATCTTCCATGCGCCGGAGGGGTTCTGCATGCTGAGCAGATACTGGATCATCGCCGGGACCGCAGCGGTATCCGCGACGGTATAGGGCGCGGAGTCGATGGCGATGATGGCGAAGGCGGCACTGGTGGTGCCGGGGACAGTCGCCTTGTAGGCGCTGCCGGTCTTCGCGGTCAGCGGGGTGACCAGATCGTAGGTTTCGCCGCCGACCGTATAGGCCTTGGCGTTCTGCCCGAGCGCGGTCAGCGCGAGGACGAGGCGGGCATTCTCGTTGGTGGTCTCAAAGCTGCCGCCGTTCGCTGCCAGGAGCTTCGCCAGTTCGTCGGCATAGCCCGCGTACCAGCGCTTGTCGGCGTCGGAGCTGAGCCCCGCGCGGGCCAGGGCCATGACGGCCCAGTCGCCGTTCGTGCTCTGGTTCGCCTTCGGGGTGACGGTGCTGCGGATGTAGGCCAGGACGCTCTGCAGCTGGGTCTGGTAGCCCTGCGCGTTTTTCAGCTCGTTTAGCCTTGCTTCTGCGGCTTCGAGCACGCCGAGCTTCGTGACATGCTCCTTGGCGGCGTCGCTCAGGCCTTCATATGCGCTGCGGGCAGCGGTGATGAGGCCTTCCTTTTCCAGCGTGACGGTGCCGATGGCTTCGATCTTTGCGTCGACGGCGGCGGCCGCGTCGCGGTCGGCCTGATCCTGCGCGGCGTCGGCAAGGACCTTCTTATAGTCGGCCTCGGCCTTGGCGAGCTTTTCTTCCGCATCGGGGAGCAGCTTCTTGGCCGCATCGGTCAGGCTCTTGTAGGCGCCCGAAGCCTCGTTGATGGCATCCGCGCTGTCCTTGGTGACCGGGAAGAGCGCGTCGATCTTCTCCCCGGCGGCTTTCGCAGCCGCCTGATTGGCCGTGCTGACGACGGTGACGGTCACGCTGACTTCCTCGCCTGCCAGCTTTTTGAGCGTATCGAGGACATCCGCGTAGCTGCTGTTGTCCTTGCAGGTCTCGTAATAGCCGCCGAAGCGTGCGCTCTTGAGGTTGGCGGTGATGGTAACGGTCTTGTCGTCGGTCGCATGCGGGGTGACGAGCAGGTTTTCATCGGCGATGACGGCGCTGTTGCTGCTGCGGAAAAGCCGCCAGGGCTGTGTGCCCATCGAGTCATAGCCAGGCAGATCCGTCGGGACGATGCCGGTGCCCAGCGTTTCATCGCTGGTGTAGACCCAGATGAGTTTTCCGTCGGCATCCAGACGGGCCTCATGGAAGGCGTGCAGGTTCTTCGTGACGGCATCGGCCGAGATGTTCTGGTCGTCGTTGATGCCGGTGAAGAAGTTCGCCTTGGCCTTCTCGAGCAGGGCCAGCTCCGCGGCGAGCTCGGAGGGCTTCAGCGGGGTGACGGTGATGATGCCGAGCTCCTTGGTCTGGGTGTAGCGGGTATCCAGATCCTTCCCGTTCTTCTTCGTGACGGTGAGGGTCAGCTTGACCTGACCGGCCGTCTCCGCGAGGCGGCAGATCTTCAGGCGGTAGCCGTTCACTGCCGCGTAGGTCGTCGCAGTGCCATCCGGCGCGGTCGCGGTCACGGTCATGGCGTAGCCATTGGAGCCTGTATCAAACTCGACTGTCGTGAAATTCCTGGAGCGCAGGAGCTGGATATCCCCGGTCACGTTGGTCGGGTCGATTGGCTCTTTGGTGACGAAGTCCGTCAGTCGGGCCAGCGTGTACTCCGCGCAGATCTTTTGGATGGTCTGCATGTAGTCGCTCGCCGCGCCGGGGATGGTGACTTCGATCGTCCGTGTGACGGTGATCGGCGCCTCGACGTCCTTATTATAGTCGTCGATGTTCTTGTTGAATGTGAAGGTGGCGGTCAGCTTGGCCGCGGTGGCCTCCTCGTTGGGATGGATCGTGCCTTCCGCGGGGGTCAGCGGGCCCTTGTCCTCCACGGTGACGACGACGCTGGAGCTGGTCCAGCTGATCGTCGACCAGCCGCAGGTATCCAGTCTCACCGGGAGCGTCAGGGTCTTCGTGACCGCGGTGCTGGTTTCGTTCTCGCCCTTGATGGTGCCGAAGGTCAGGGTCTCTGCCGCGGCGGTCATGGCTGTGGTGACCTTTGTGCGGTCCCACGGGATGGAGACCATGCAGCTGCCGGTCGTGACGCTGACTTCGTTCGCGGTGCTGAGGGTGAACGTTACGCCGTTGACCCGCGCGTCGCCGGTGCCGATGCTGCTCTGGGACGGATCCTCGTAGTAATAGGTGACCTTGCCGCTGTCGTCGATCAGCGTGCCCGCACCGAGGCTCGTCTTGCCCTTGTCCGCAAGGGTCACGGTGATCTGGTCGGCGGTCAGGGACGCGCCGCTGGCGGTGATGGCGTCCGCGAGCTTGGCGCGGACGGTATCGAGGACGTTCACGTCTCCTGTCTGATAGGCCACACGGAAGCGCGTGCCGAGCTTGGCGACGATGGCTTCCAGCGCGGCTTTGTCCGCGGAGGCGGCCGTCCTGACGGTGAGGGTGAATTCCTTCGTGTCGGAGACGCCGTTCTTCGTGATCGTGGCAGTCAGGATGACGGTCACGTCATTGCTCGTCGGGAGGGTGACGGTGCCGTCGTCGGCGATGATCGCCGGCTTGCTGCTCTTCCAGGTGATGATCGAGCCTTTCGCGCCGGCCGAAGCCAGCTCGAGCTTCCCGGCGGAGGTCACAGTCGTCGGGGTGACGGTCAGGGCCGCTTTATCGGCCGCGACGTCCTCGGCGTCCTGCGTGACCTGCGGGGCGCGGCCGCCCTGCCATTTGAGCACGGGGAAGCCGCCGTTGATGTTCTCCGCGTCGACGTTGAAGGTCTTGTCCGTCGGGCTGAGGGTGATGGCAAAGGCGTCGAGCTTCATCTCGGACGCGAGCTTGCAGTTTGCCTCGCCCTTGTCCAGCGGGTAGCCGACCATCTCGTCGGTGTGGATGGTGCTGCCGGAGGTATAGGAATATGTGCCCTTCAGGAAGTAGCAATTTTCAACGCTGCCGATCTGGTCACCATTGCTGTTTGCAATCGTGCCCGCGATCGTACCGCAGGCCGGGTTCGTAGAAGTACTGACGGAAACGATCTTGCCGGTGTTATAGCAGTTCTTTACGATCGCAGATGCAGTGTCGTTGGCAATGCTCACGATGCCTGCCGTACGGCTCGGGCCAGTGATCGTGCCGGTGTTATAGCAATCCGAAATCGCCGCGCTCTTCAGCACACCAGCGATACCGCCTACGCCGCCGTAACCCTTTTGTGCAACTGTCACAGCACCGGCATTGAAGCTGCGGGTAATTGGGCCAGAAGACGAACCGGCGATACCGCCGACCTCTGCAACGTAGGTCGGAGAATTTTGGTCCGCGCCGGTCCAATTGCTGCTGATCGCACCATAGTTGGCGCAGTCGGTGATATGACCGGCCGCATAGAGCCGCCCGACGATGCCGCCGACGACCGACCATTTTGCGGAGATGGTCATATGGCTGACGCAGCCCTCAAACGAGCCATAGGCCTGATTGCTGATACCGCCCTTCGGGGCCGTATCCTTGTCGTCTGCAGCGTGATTGCTGCCGTAGACCGTGACGTTTTTGACCAGAGCGCCTTCGCCGGTATAGCCGAAGAGCGCGGCGGTCAGACCGTAGACGGACTTGCCATTGCCGTCGAAGGTGCCGGTGTACATATGGCTGTAGTCGCCGATGGGGGTCCAGGTGTTGCTGGTCTGGCCGTAGTTGACGTAGATGTTGGCCGTCAGCCTGGCGTGATATGCGGTATTGCCCGCGTTGACCTGATCGGCGAACCAGGCGAGCTCCGCCGCGGTGCTGATCTCGTAGACGTCGTCGGTGGGCGTGACGGGTGTTTTGTCCGTGCCGTTCCAGGTCTTGTTGGTCTCGAGCTGAACTGCGATGGTCGCATCCTTGCCGCTGACGGTGAAGGTCGCTTCGACCTTGTAGTAGCGGGCGACGTCGACGATGTATGTGTACGTGCCGTCTGGCAGACTGTAGGTGAAGGAACCAGCCGCGTTTGGCTCGACGCTCTCATCTGCATGCTTGACCGTGACGGAGGCCGGAGTGACGCTTGCGTTCTCGTCATCGGTGAAGGTCAGCGTGACGGTGTACAGCTGCGCGCCTGCCAGCTCGATGGGGCCGACGGTCTGCGCCGCGCCCGCGACGGTGAAGTCGCCGGTCGCGCTCGTGCAGCCGAGCTTGGAGACGATGTAGTGGTATTCGCCGTTCGGCAGGCTGTAGACGTTCGCATTTTCCGCCGTGGGCTGGATCATCTCCCCGGCCGCGTCCGTGACGGTGATCTTTGCGCCGGGCGTTGTGACGTTGAAGGTCACGGAGAAGGTCTCAACGCCGAGGTTGACGTCGACGCGCTGGCTCTCGCCATTTACGGTGACGGAGCCGGTGGCGGTGTTATAGCCCTGCTTGGAGACGGAATAGCTGTACGTGCCGTTTTCCAGCACGAAGACGCCGGGCTCCGCCGGGGTCTGGCCTTCGATGGTGACAGCCGCGCCCTCGGGCGTGACGAAGGTCACAACGGGCTTTGCGGCAGGATCCTGCCAGTTCAGGGTCAGCTTGCCGTCGCTGCCCGCGGCGAACGCGCCGCCGAGCAGGCCGATCAGGCGCTTGCTGCCAAGTTCTTCAGCAGAAATAAAAGAGGCTTCGTCATCATCTGCCGCGTAGCTGCCGATGGTCGCTGTGCAGCTGCCAGCCAAGGCATAGCTGCCGCTGACCGCGGCGGCCACAGCATTTTTGCTGCCCACAAGCGCGCCGCCGTAGATCTCGCTTGTTACCGTGCCGCTGTTCAGGCAGGCCGCAACAGCGCCGTTGGAGCTATTATACAGTTGTCCAGCGATGCCGCCGACTCCCTCCGGGACACCCTTGTAACCAGCCTTTCCTGCGCCCGCAACTGCACCTGTATTATAGCAATTCGTGACCTTGCTGCTCGAATATCCGACGATGCCGCCGATCTTCGAGGAAGCACCAGTAATCTTGCCGGTGTTATAGCAAGCAGTGATGGGAATCGATGCTGTTGCCGCAATACCGCCGATCGAAGCTTTGCCGCTGATATTGCCGGTATTGGCGCAGTTCGAGATACCGGGGCTGTTGGAAGCGCCGCCGACGACACCGCCAACGTTTTCACCGGTCGTCCCGCCATCGATCGAGCCTTCATTCCGGCAGCCGATGATCACAGCGCTGTTGTCCGTGTAGTTCGTCATGTAACCGACAACGCCGCCGACATAATAGAGGTAAATACTTTCGCTGCGCGGCGTGATGTTCATGCGGTTGACGCAGTTTTCCACTCTGCCGCCAGCCAGGTATGCCACAACGCCGCCGCAGTTCCATTCGGCCTTCATTGCACCTTCCACAGTCACATTTTTGACAGTGCCGCCAGTGTACACATAGCCGAACAGGCCTGCGCCTTTGTATTTTCCGCTGATGAGCTCGCCGACCGGATTCAGGCCGGAGATGGTCTTGCCGTTGCCGTCAAAGGTGCCCTTATAACCGGTCTTGGCGCTGGTATCGGTCAGCTTGCTGATTGCCGTCCAGGGGTGGCCGCCGAGGTTGATGTTCTCGGTCAGCCTCGCGTTCAGGGTGTAGCTGCCCTTGTTCACCTCGTCGCGGAACCAGGCGAGCTCGTAGCTGTTGGAGATCAGATAGGTCTCGCCGTCCTTCTGCGGTTCGACCGTGGTCGAGCCGTCCCAGTCGGTGGTGTAGTGCATCGTGAGCGTGACGGTCTGGTTCGCAGTCACGTTCAGGGTATCGGTCAGGGTGGCAAAGGTCTTCGCCTTGACCTCGTAGGTATAGGTCCCCTGCGGGATGGTTTTTGCCGTGTTGTTGGTCAGGGAGAGCGTCGTCTTGCCGTCCGCCATGGTGAGGGTGATGGCGGGCTCGTCTTCGGCAAACGCTCTGCCCTCCTCCGCCGTGACGGCGAAGGTGACGCTCGCGGTGTTGACCGTGATGGTAACGGTATTTTCCGCGGGGTCGGAATTTCCGTAGGTCTCGCCGTCGCCGATGGCGATGACGGTGATGGTATAGCTGCCGGTCCCGGCGAGCTCAATTTCCGTGGTGTAGTCCCGGGTCGTTTCGATGAGCGTCTCGGTCACGAGCGTCTCACTGCCCTTCGCAAGCGAAACGAGATAGCCGCGCGCGTTCGGGACCGCCGTCCAGCTGGCAGTCTTGTCCGTCCACGTGATGACCGGGGACGCGAGCTTCTGCGGCTGGATGACCGGGAGGGCGGGCGCGTTCAGAAGATACGGGAATCCCGCGTTTTTCAGGCCGTCGGCCCCGGCGTAGATGCCGAAGGCGCTGCCGAGCTTCGTGAGGATGGCCGCATCCTTCAGCTCCGCCGTGGTCTTGGGCGTGCCGGTGGTGTTCTTGCTGCTGTCCTTGCCGGTCAGGGCGCTGTCCTCGCAATAGAAGGCTTTCGTGACCGAAGCATAGCTGCCGCCTGCGATTGGGCCGAAGGTGCCGGTATCAGCCGTCACATCCACGACCATATAGGAGTTCTGGATCTTTGCTCTGGAGCTGCTGGACACGCCGTTACCGATCAAACCGCCGACATAGCCGTCGCCCATGACTGTGCCGCGTGCAAAGCAGCTCGTGATCGTGCTCGCGCAGTAGCCGCCAACCAGGCCGCCGGCATAGTCGCCGGCCGCTGTTACGGTGACATGCAGCGCATAGCTCTCATTCACGGTCTTGCCGGTCATACCGATCAGACCGCCGATCTTGCTCGTGCCGCTGACCCTGGTATCCATTACCGCGCAGCGATTGACCGCTGCCGCGCAGTTGCCGATCAGACCGCCGACCGTACCTGTGCCGGTGACTGCAGCATTCTTCACCACGCAGTTGGTCGCGCTGCCGCTGCTATACAGACCGCCGACCAGCACACCGGTGTTGATGGATACACTGGTGACCGAAGCGGTATCGATCGTCAGGTCCTTGGCGATAACGTTGGCATGGCCAAACAGGCCTGCAAATTTCGCACTCTCCGTTACCTCTATCTTGAGGTTGGAGATCACATTTCCCGCGCCGTCGAACGTACCGCGGAACGAATGGCTCGAATCCACGCCGATGGGCGTAAACGGCTTGTTGTTCAGGTCAATATCTGCGGTCAGCACATAATAGGCGTCATTGACTGCCTTTTTGTCCGCAGCGAGCTTGCTCAGATACGCCAGCTCTTCGCCGCTTTCGATCTGGTACGGATCCGCCGCGGTGCCGGAGCCGCCGGAGAAGCTCTCTGCCACGCTGCCGTCCCACGCGGTGAGGGCGGTCCATTCCGCGGCGATGGTCTTTGCCGTGCCGTCCATCGTGACGGTGCCGCGGATGCTCTTATAGCCCTTGCGCTGGATGCGGTAGCTGTAGGTCTCGGGCACGAGCGTGAAGGTATAGGTCTCCCCTTCCCGCGCGCCGGTCTGCTCGCCGCCGGCCGCATGGGTGACGGTGACGGCGGCGTCCGCCGGGATGTTCGTGAAGGTCAGCTTGCTGCCGGTCTTCGCCGTCAGCTCGACCGTCGTATCGGCAAGGCCGGTCGACTTGGCGACCGTGACGTCGCCGGAAGCGTCGGCGTAGCCGAAGCAGGACGCAGTATAGTGATAGCTGCCCTTCGTGAGGGAGTAAACGATCTTGCCGGTATCGTCCTTCGCCGTCTTCGGCGTGATGGTCTTAGCGTCTTCGCCCTCGCCCTGGGTCAGGGTGAAGTCCGCGCCCACGGGGTCGACAATGAAGTTGACGTCATAGGTCTTCGCCGCCAGCGTCACGGCGTGGGTCACGTCGGACGTCGCGATGGTGAAGGAGCCCTCCTGCTTCAGATAGTCGTTCTCGCCGTCGTCACAGGTGACCGCCCAGCGGTAGCTGCCCTTATTGAGGCCGGAATAGATGTAGGTCGCCTCGTTCGTTTCTTCGTTTTTGCGCACCTCCGGGGTGCCGACGCTGGCTGCGCCGGTCACCGTGACGGAGGCGTTGGCAGGCTTGACCGTCAGCGTGATGGTAAAGGTCGCATTCGGGTCTTGCCACTTGAGGGTGGGATAAGGATCCGCGTCTGCAAACGCGCCGCCGAGCGAGGCCGCCAGCGTTTTGAATTTCTCCGCGGTCTTCGCGGTGCCCTTCGTATCTTCGGGGCCGCAGCCGGTCAGATAGAAGCAGGCGGTCGCTTTCGCGCTGTAGCTGGTGCAGTGGCCGAACAGCGCTTTTGCATAGGTCCCAGTCGGGACGCTGCCGGTGGAGTAGCAGTTCGTGGCCGTGCCGCTCAGATAGCCCGTAATGCCGCCAAGATAAGCGCCGGTCTGGATATCTCCCCGGTTATAGCAGCTTTCGATCGTGCCGGCACTTTCATTCTTACCAGCAATACCGCCAATATGGCCAATGTTCTCGTTTCCGCCTGTGACCCGCGCCAGGTTATAGCTGAGCGCGATCGTCCCGCGGTTCTGGCCTGCAATACCGCCAGCCAGCGCATAATAGGAACTGGTGGCTTTTTCATTATGTGTTACGGGTGCACTTTCATTTGCGCAGCCCGTGATCGTGCCATCATTGAGAGCTGCAATGCCGCCCGCATAGCCGCCGCTGGAAACCATAGAGTCTTTCAGCGCAACATTGCTGATCGTACCGGCGTTGGAAGCTGCCACCAGTGCGGTATAAACGCCGTAGCTGGTTTTCGTGCTCTTGACGCTTGCGTCCGCGATCGTGAGGTCATGGATGCTGCCGGTCTTGCCGACGTAGCCGAACAGGCCGGAGATCGCGTCTTCGCCGTCCATGTACAGGCCGGTGATGGTCTTGCCGTTGCCGTCAAAGTCGCCGGTGAAGGCGGCGGAGCTGGAAGCGCCCATCGGCGTCCACTTCTGCGCATAGTCCCCCGGCTCGTTGAGGGTGATGTTCTTCGTCAGAATGCCCTTCGCGCCCGGTTCTTCCCCGTTCACGAGGTCGGCAAAGCCCTTCAGCTCTGCACCGGACGTGATCTGATAGACGTCGCCAACCTTGGTCGGCACAACGCTGTCGCCTTCCCAGGCATCGCTGGCCGTCAGCGCGACGTTGACCGTCTGCGCCGCCGCGCCGACCGTCAGGAGCTGGTTTTTGATCTTCTTATACCCCTTGGCCTCGACCGTGTAGGTATAGTTGCCGGCGGGAAGGTCATAGACGGTCGGGTTCGCTTCCCGGGCCGTCATCACGGTCTTTTCGCTGTTCCAGACAGTGATGGTGATGGCCGTATCCGCGGCCGCGCCGGTCACGTAAAAGGTAACGGCGATCTTGTCCGCAGCCGTCAGCGTATCCTGAATCTCAAGGTTTGCGCCTTTGACCTGGAACGGGACATTTTCCTTGCTCTCATAGCCAAACAGCTCTGCGGAGTAGGTATAGCTGCCGTTCGGGAGGATCCAGGTGTTCGCCGTCTCCGAGACAGGCTGGACGGTCTCGCCCTGCTTGACGGTGATGGCCGCGTCCTTGGGCATGTTGGGGAACATGACGTTCCAGACCTTCGTCCAGACGGCATAGAGGTCGACATCCTTGCTGTTCAGCGTAATGGACGCGCCGTCGGCGTATTTGACCGCGCCGCCCGCCGTCTCGGCCCAGCCGTCAAAGCGGTAACCCGCGTAGGTGAAGGTGTTCTTCGTCAGGTCAGCCGTACCGAAGACGCCCTGCTCACTGGTCGCGTCCGTGCCGTTGTTGGCGTGGAAGATGACCTTGTTCGGAAGGGTGACGGTGAAGTTCTTCAGCCAGACACAGTCGCTCGTCCCATCGCCGCTGAAGTCCTTCTCAAAGCGGATCCGGATCTTTTCGCCAGCCTGTACCTCCACACTGTAGGAGGCATAGTCGCTCATCTCTCCGCTGAACGCTTCTTTATCCGCCTCATTGAGCAGCGTCTCCGTTTCCTTGCCCGCTGCCTCCGTGATCCGGTAGACCTTCAGATAATCCCACTTGGCTTCCGAAGAAGTCTTATAGGAGAAAGTCAGCTTTGCTGTCTTCAGGAAAGAGATCGTCAAACCGGATTTCGATTTGCCGATTTTTTTGTTTGTCGTAACCAGCGCTGTACCGTCTTCCGCTACTTCCAGCGGGTAGATTTTCTCTTCAATGTCTTTCGTATCATTGGCAACCGTTGCTGTGCCTGCCAATGCTGCGAAGAAGTTCTTGAACGCAGCGTCGGAATCCGTTACTGTCTTGACTGCGGTAACGGTGTAGACGCCCGGATTTACCTTTTCCGCACCGCCGTAGGTGCCATTGTTCTGGCTCGGCCAGCTCTTCGCACCGACCACGACGGTGAACGTGTCGCCCTCTTTGATCGTGACAGTTTCGTTTCGGCGCACGAGCGTGGTATTTGTGTACCAGCTGTTTTCGTCGTTATTCAGCGCATCGATCTGCGTATCCGTCAGCGTGCCTTTGAACACGCAGGCGAGGAAGTTCTTGTTGTACGCCGTCGGAACGATCTTGACCGACTTGCTCTCCGCGTCGCCGAGCGGGATCTCATAGTGGGTGGAGTCGACCTTGTTCAGATCAACACCGGTCACGGTGAGGCTGGACAGGGTCTTGTTTGTATCATACGCGATACTGCCAACGTCCGAGCCGCCGAGGCAGGTGTACTTCATGCAGATCTCATCGCCGCTGCGCAGCTCTTTTCCTGCTCTGTAATACGAAGACAGTTGATTCGGGAACCAATCGTTGAGCGTGAACATCCAGCCGCCAGCGCCGCCCTCTTTCAGCCCGTTGATCGCCGAAACATAGGAATCCGAATGGGTCATGGAATACCCCTTGAGCGCTTCTTCCAAGCAGGTCATCGCCGTGGAGTTCTCGTAGAGCGTGACCTCCTTGTCGACGAGCTTCCCATGCCACTTTGCCGCACCGGCTTCCCAGGTCCCGTAGCTGGTATCCGCAGCGCCGGTATCCGCCGTGTTATTTTCCACGATCACGCGGACCGTACCGATCACTTTGCCCAGATCGACCGCGGTCTCGCTGTCGCTGCTCTGCGCGGCTGTCTGCGGCACGGCTTTGGGTGCCTGCCTGGGCTCCTCTGCCGGGATCTCTTTGGCCGGAGTTTCCTCTGCCGGGGTCTCTTTTGCCGGAGTCAGCTCCGGGTCGTTTGCCGGAAGCTCCTCTGCCGGGTCCTCCGCCGCGGGCTCGTCCGCGGACTGCGGCTGATAGACGATGGTCCGGCTCTGCGTCTCGCCCGCAGCGCTGACGGTCAGCGTATAGCTGCCCGCCGCCTCAAACGAAAGCTCATAGGCCGTCCAGCCGTCCGCGGCCTGCGTGCCGGTCAGCGCTTCGCCGTCCAGACTGGCGGTGTGCTCCACCGCCTCGCCGTCCGCCTCCGCGCGGATCGATACCGGAAGCGGCGACTGCGCCGCGGCATAGACGCCATCTGCCAGTGCGCTGTCCAGACTGGTCTCGATCGTGACCGTCTGCTGCGCGGGCAGCTCGTCCGCCGGTTCCGCCGCCAGCATGTTCACCGGCAGAACGCCGATGAGCATGACCAGTGCCAGGATCAGACTCAATACTCGTTTTTTCATGTGGTTCGCTCCTTTTTCTTTATTTTTCTTCGTGGTCGTATCTGCAGCGCCGATAAGGGGCGCATATACGCAAAAAAGCCGCCGTCTGAAACAAGTCAGACGGCGGCCGTACCCGTGCGCCGGGCGCACGGAAAAAATGAACGCACTGCTCATAAGATCAGTGCGCACAAAAATCGACATTGCAGGGAGAGCTCGTCCTGAATGTTTCACATCCTGAAAGCGCAGGATACCTGCGCCCTGACAGCAATTCTTCTGACTTGCAATCTGGAGGATCCGGGATCCTCCGCGTCCGTTTCCTACCTTCTCACAGGGCTCAAGTCCCCGCAATGGCTACCTTTCGGTCACGCAGCACATGGCTGCTTTGGAACGTCCTCTTGCTCACAGCTCCGGTCGAGTGGATTGGTTACCTTTCCTTTTTCATCGCAGACTGCCAAGCCTGACAACCTGCGATTACACGTCACGGATGAAGCATATTCAATTTTCCGGCCCCGCCCCTCCTCCGGGCCCCGGCCGATTTCCCCTCCATTATACAAAACTCCCGCCAAAAGTCAATGCCGGCTTTTGGTGAACGCATGCAAACAGTGGGCGATGCCTTTTCATGCGAAGCATAAAAGGCGCTGCGGGCCAATGAGTTTTTCGCGGCACACTCCCCCGCTGTTTTATGATCTCAGCGTGGTCACGTCATTGATCTGGAGGGCGTCGGGGTGGAAGGGGTGGATCTTTTTGAGGTTTTCCGGGGTGGTGAGGCCGACTTCCGGGGTCCAGGTCATGATCCACAGCTCTTTTCCATATTTGCGTACGCTTTGCGCGGTATCTGCGTTCAGCCATCCTTCGATCAGACGGATAGCGTCCGCCTGCGTTTCACCGAAAGCGGAGATGCTTTCCACGTCCGGCAGGAAGCCCAGCACTTTGATCGTGCTGTCATACGCCTTGACCTTCTTTACTGCCTCTGTGCTTTGAACGCCAAGCACCACTTTATGAAGATAGTCATGGTTTTCGATGCTTTCCGGGAAGCTAACAAGGACTTTATCTTCTGCTGCATAAAACGTGCGGCAGCGTCGGATGGTTCTGGTGCTGCCGCATGTTTGCTTACGATCCTGTTTTGTCCATCAGGCGCTTTTCTCTGCTGCGCAGCGCTTAAGCAGCTGCTGGATGCAGATCGTGACGCCGGCCATGACGCATGCGGAGGCCAGCAGCATCGGCTGATAGGTGCCGAGACAGTCGAAGGTCAGATTGGCGATCGGCGTGCCGACGGCGTAGCCGGCCGTATTGACGGATACGATGATGCCAAGCATCTTGTTGTACTGCGGCCCCTGAAACAGGTCCTGTGCGATCAGCGGGAGCATGATCGTCTCCAGGGGCAGCGCCAGCGCGGACAGGATGCCGTAGGCCATCGCCAGCACGCGGCCCGCGGGCGTGGCTGTGACCTCTGCGAGAAGGATCAGGACCGTGATCGCCGCGCAGTCACAGAGAAGTACGGTCTTCCGAAGTCCCGCATGGTCGTGAATGACGCCCGTCAGGAATTTGCACACGGTCAGGCTGAGCGCATGCGCGCTCATGACCGCGGCAACATAGCCCGCATCCAGACCGACGTCCTTCATATGCGCCGCGCTGACGCCGGTCGTGCTCTGAAGGATAAAGCCGGTCAGGAAGACGCAGACAAGGAGCAGATAGAACCGGGCACCGCGCGCGGTGCTCTGCCCGCTTTCAGCCTGCTGCGGTTCTTTTTCTGCGCTCGTGCTTTCTGGGATTTTCTCCGGCGGCTCGCGATAGAGCGCGAGGACGATCCCGGCGGTCATGGCCAGGATCAGCGCCACGAGCTTATAGGCATTGCGATAGCCGAAGGCGTCGCCGGGCGCATAGATGATCGGTGTGACGATCTGCGTCGCGACTGCCGCGCCGACGCCGTTTGCCGCGAGGATCAGGCCCATGATCTTTCCGGCGTGCGCCGGACACCAGCGGTGCACGATGCTGCCGACCATCGTCGTTGTCGTCCACGCAAGGCCGAGGCCCAGCAGCACGCCGCCCAGATAAAACAGATAGATGTTCGGCGCATAGGCATAGAGCAGCATGGACGCGATGAGACAGGCGAAACCCGCGGCGATCAGCCGTTTGCGGCCGAATCTCGCGCACAGCGCGCCGAAGAAGAGATTCACGACGGCCGTTGCGATATAGCGGCAGCTGTCATTGATCGAGAAAAGGCTGCGCTTGATGCCGAGGGCCTCGGTGATGGCCGCGAGATAGAGGCTTTTACTGCTGCTGCAGAAGCCGAGACAGACAAAGACCATCAGAAAGCTTGCGGCGACAATGACCCAGCGATACCGCTGCGGGGAGATCTTTATGTGCTTCATCAGACGCCTCTTTATGGTACGAGCAGTTCCCGGTGATCCGCCGGAAGGAGGATCCCGTGCAGGACCTTTTCATGCAGGCGCGGCAGATCTGCACGCTCCCAATCGCAGAGGGGATAGCGGTATGCGCCGTCTGCATCCGGTCTGTCCGCCAGCACGTCGGAAAAACGGAGCAGGCGCACATCGTAGTTTTCCTCTGCGTCCGCCGCAGTCAGGATGTAGACCGGCAGGATCTGCAGGCCGGTGACAAAGGTCCTCGGCCTGCCGTCCAGCTCCCCCTTTGCGAGCGTATAACGCGGGACATAGGTGATGCGGCTGTCGCGGCTCTGCGGGTGAAAGCTGACGAAGTCACCAAGCGAGTAGAAGATCAGGCAGCTGCGCTGCTCACCGTTTTGCGTATAGGTGTACTTTTCCATCGGCTGTGAGACATGCGGATGCGTGCCGACGATCACATCAACGCCCATTTCTGCGAGCTTGTGCGCGTATTCCACAGTCTTGGGGTGCGGATACAGCTCGAATTCCCAGCCCCAGTGCGCATGCAGCGTGATGATGTCCGCCTTCTGCGCCTTTGCCGAGGCGATGAGCTGTTCGATGAGCGTAAAATCGCACGGGGTGTCGTTGAAGCGCACCTCATTCAGGAGCCACTTCTTTTCATACGCACGGTCGTTGAGGTCGAAGGTCGCGCTCAGCTCCGCGACGCGCACGCCGCCGACGTCCAGCACGAGCGCCTGCGTCTGCTCCTGCGGACTGCGGTTCGTACCGGAATGCGCCGCGCCGCGGCGGTCAAGCTCGTCGAGCGTTGCGAGCAGACCCGCCTCGTCATAGTCATAGCAGTGGTTATTCGCCGTGGAGAAATAGCGGATCCCGGCGTTCACAAACCGGTCCAGCATCCCGGCGGACGTGTTCATGCGCGGATTGCAGTCTGTCCTGGTCTGGCCGGGCAGGACCTTCGGCTGGTTGCGGCCGAAGGGCGCGGCGGGATAGACCGTCGATTCCAGATTTGCCGTCGGCAGGTCGGTGGTCAGGTAGAAGTCCGCGATGGAATCGAACAGGTGCGGCGTGTACGCATCGCAGATGCAGTCGACTGCCATGCAGTCCGAGCCGTGGCTGACGGTGATGCGCCGCTCCTCGCGGAAGCCGGCAGGCAGCGGGAACTGCAGATCCTGCTGCCGGAAAAACTCCGCGAGGTTAGATCCGGGCATGGGCTGCTCCAGCGCGTGCCCCCAGCATTTGTAGCACCAGAATTCCTCTTCCTCCCGCGAGGAATAGACGCCGGGGCACGGATGCGGCTGGCAGAAGCGCACAGGATCTTCGGCGGCCATCGCCTCGAGGCGGGCGATGGTCTCCCGCGGGATCTGACTTGCGTATTTCATTTCAGGCGTCCTCCTTACTTATGCAGCGAGTCCATCGAACGCGGCTTGACGCCTTTCGGGATGGGGCATACATAGCCCTCCGGGCCGACCAGACGGCGGTGCTCCTGCTTCGCCCGCTCCAGCAGCTCCGCGTTGACCATCAGCTCCGCGCCCATCGCGGCAAGGGATTTTGCGATGTACAGCATCATCTTGTGCGCGAGCGGCATGACGCCCTGCGTCACAGCCTGCCAGCTGTGGCACGGCGTGCCGAAGGCCCACGTCGCGGCCTTGGCCTGCACCGTGGGACAGACCCAGCTCACGTCGCCGACATCGGTCGAGCCGCATTCATACTCGATCTGGCCCGTGTAGGGCAGCAGCTCATCGTGGATGGGATGCACCGGATCGGCCTTCGGATACTCCATCAGCGCCGTTTCAGTCAGCTCGCGGGCGAAGGCCTCGTCGGCTTCGGTGATCTCGGGCACGCCGATCTGCGCCATTTTTTCATAGAGCACGCGCTGAAGCGTGTCGTTCAGGATCGTATCAGAGCAGGCCTTCACAAAGTCGATCTCGACCGTTGTGCCGGTCATGAGGGCCGCGCCGCGCGCGATGTCGTTGACGCGTTCATACAGCTCCTTGACCTGTGCGCTGCGCGGCGCGCGGATGAGATAGAGGACCTCCGCGTGCGGCTGCACGACGTTCGGGCTGAAGCCGCCTGCGTCGGTGATGGCGTAGTGGACGCGCGCCTGATCGATCATATGCTCACGGAGGTAGTTTGCACCGATATCCATCAGTTCTACAGCGTCCAGCGCACTGCGGCCCAGATGCGGCTCGGCGCCGGCATGCGCGGCCTTGCCGTTGAATTTGTAGAGCACCTGGCAGTTTGCGAGCGAGGTCTGCACGCGCACGCCTGTGTTCTCGTCCGGATGCCAGCAGAGCGCGGCGTCCAGCTCGTCAAACACGCCGTCGCGCGCCATGAACGCCTTGCCGGAGCCGCCCTCCTCGCCGGGGCAGCCGAAGAGGATGACCGTGCCGGGGCACTTCTGAGTCTCCAGAAAACGCTTGATGGCGATGGCCGCGCCGAGGCTGGCCGTGCCGAGCAGGTTGTGTCCGCAGCCGTGGCCGCATGCCCCGCCCGCGGTACGCTTTTCCGTCACACCGCCCTCCTGGCTCAGGCCGGAGAGCGCGTCAAATTCCGCCAGCACACCGATGACCGGATGGCCGGAGCCGAAGCGGCCGGAAAAGGCCGTGGGGATCCCGGCAAGGTTTTCTGTGACCTCGAAGCCCTCGCTGCGCAGCGCGCTGCAATAGCGCCCGGCGGCGTGGAATTCGGTAAAGGCGGTCTCCGGGTCCGCCCAGATGCCGTCCGAGAAGTTGTAGAGAAATTGCACTTTTTCGTCGAGAACAGACAAGAAATCAAGCTTGACCATGAATAAACCTCCCGAAATTTCTCTGTTTTCATTATAGCCCCGCATCTGGGAAAGTCCACCGCACCACGCACGGTTCCGCGAAGTTGCAGGAAAAGTTGCGAAAGAATTGCACGTTGGGACATAAAAATACGCCATAGCTGCGGCCGAGGCGCATATGTGCCCCGCCACAGCGGCGCTTTTAACAAATGATGTGATTTTTTTATTGCATGGAGCCCTTCGTTCTCTCCCGGCGGGCGCTGCTGACGATCAGGAAGCAGATGCTTCCTAGGATCAGCACACAGGAAAGCATCTGGCGGAGCGTCAGCTGCTCATGCAGGAGGATCGCGCCGATCACAATGCTTCCCAGCGGCTCAAACACACTCAAGATCGCGCACAGCCCCGCCCCGGCATACTGCACGCCGTATTGCAGGAAGACCGTAGCACAGACGTTATTCAGGAAGGCGATCAGCGCAATGATCCCGAAATTCGTCAGGATGCTCCGAAGCTGCAGCGTCGCGGTCAGCGCGCCGTAGATCAGGCCCACAACGGCCATGAGCAGGCAGATATAGAAGGTGAGCGTCTGCCGGTCTTCCTCCTCCAGAATGCCCGAGCGCTCCATGTACAGCAGCTGGAACGTCCACGTAAGGACGGACAGCACAGCAAACAGGAGGCCGCGCTCCGCGCC
>OMDC01000424.1_pt1 | contig 19198 bp, 16 predicted proteins | sample 1674201 | NCBI WGS metagenome assembly OMDC01 (sample SAMEA103958152, study PRJEB25191) | human gut metagenome | biome: human-associated habitat [ENVO:00009003]; feature: intestine environment [ENVO:2100002]; material: feces | place: Germany | collected 2013/2015 | reverse complement strand
GTTCTTCCTCGGTGAAAATCAGCCTTGGCGAGCGTTTTGCCATATTCATCACCTCCTGATGGGACTGCTGATGGGTTAAAAGCGTTATTCAAACAGAATTTCATCCGTTCTCTCCAGAAAATGCCGCTTGCCCGCCGGGGTGATGAGGGTATAGTGTCCCAGCTTGCCGCGCTCGGTGTAGAAGTCCTTCACCAGAAACAGACCGGCGCTCTTTTTGACCGCACGGGGAAAGAGCTTGCGGTTCTTGTCCCGGAACAGATACTTCTTTTCCTCCAGATACCGGGTAAACTGCTTTTCGGGAACGCCCAGCTCCTTGGCGGTGGTGCGGATATTGGTGCAGTCCGCAGGGTCAACAAAGGCGTCGTAATACTCCACCTTGGGTAGGGCAAGCCGGAGACGACGGTTCAGCTCCCGGTTTCGGGCGTTTTCGCTGCGCAGGCGGTTCAGGTACTCCGGCACGGCCTCGGGGTGCGCCTCCAGCGCATCCAACAGGCTGTCCGTCATATACGCGCCGTGCTTGCGGATGGAGGGAATGACCTCATGGGTGATCCAGCGCTTGAAGGCTCTCGCTTCCGGCTTTTTGGAACAAAGGATCAAATGATAGAGTCCGGCTTCACTTACAGCATTTATTTCAATCGTCTTATCGGCGTTCTGGGGGTGGGGTACTTCAAGTAACCCACCTTCATCCGAGTCCAATCTGGACATTGCGCGCGTAACCTGGTTCAATCCGAGAGCTTTGCACACATCAACCGCAACAAACCAAGGAGCTCCGTCTTTCAGCACGGAACGCACCCGACCAAAATCTGCGCTTTCAAAAATCATAAGGTGGTTATCCATATTCTTTTCTCCTTCCTTACTCTGTAATGGCGTCCTTCGCTTCCTCCCCGGTTTGTTCGGAGAGGTCGGACAATTTTGTCGTGATGATTTTGTACAGCTCCGTATCCTTGGGAAAGCGGTCTACGAAGGGCAGGATCACGCTGCCGTAGAACAAAAGCCCCTCGCCCTCGGCGGATTGGGTCACATACGAGAGCTGATGGGGCGAGATGTTGAGCTGCTTCGCCAGAATCTGCCGGTCGCCGGAAGCCTGGTTGAGCATATACACATAATCGGAGTTTTCAAAGATGTTCTCCACCTCACGGCTGGAGAGCAGGTCTTTGACGTTCTGGGTGATGCCCGTGGGAACGCCGCCCCACTTGCGGAATCGCTTCCATATCTCCACCGTATAGGCGGCGGTCTGCTCCTCCTTCAAAAGAAGGTGCATTTCGTCGATATAGTAGCGGGTGGACTTGCGCTGCTCCCGGTTGATCGTGACGCGGTTCCACACCGCGTCCTGCACCACCAGCATCCCGATCTTTTTGAGCTGCTTTCCCAGCTCCTTGATATCGAAGCTGACCACGCGGTTTTCGATATTCACGTTGCTGCGGTGGTTGAACACGTTGAGGGAGCCGGTGACGTAGATTTCCAGCGCCGTGGCGATATACTGCGCTTCCTTTTCATCCTGCCTGCGAAGCTCGTTGTACAAGTCCTCTAAAATCGGCATCTTTTCCGGGCGGGGGTCGCTCAGGTACTCCCGGTAAACCGAGCGCACACAGCGGTCGATGATGGTCTTTTCCACCGGCATGAGGCCGTCCTTGCCGCCCACGATCAGCTCGCACAGGGACAGGATGAAGTCGGATTTCAGGCTCAGCGGGTTTTCATCGTCGCTGTAATTCAGGTTCAAATCCATGGGGTTCAGGTAGTCGGTGGAGGTAGGCGAGATTTTTACCACCTGCCCATGCAGGTGCTCCACCAGCGGCCCGTACTCCGCCTCCGGGTCGCAGATGATGATATCGTCGTTTGTGACGAGGAACACGTTGGCGATCTCACGCTTGGCGGAGAAGGACTTGCCGCTGCCGGGCGTGCCTAAGATCAGACCGTTGGGGTTTTTCAGCAGCTTTCTGTCTACCATGATGAGGTTGTTGGAAAGGGCGTTCAGCCCGCAGTACAGGGCTTCCTTCCCGTCCTGAAACAGCTCCTGGGTGGTGAACGGCACGAAGATCGCCACGCTGGAGGTGGTCAGCCCCCGCTGGATCTCGATCTGGTTATATCCCAGCGGCAGCGCGGACATGAAGCCCTCCTCCTGCTGGAAGTCCAGCCGCGTGAGCTGGCAGTTATACTTCTGGGCGATGGAGCCCGCCTGAAAGACGTTGTTGCCGAGGCGCTGCCTGTTGTCCGCCACGTTCACCACAAGGAAGGTCAAAAGGAACATACGCTCGTTGCGGCTTTGCAGCTCCTGCAAGAGCTTTTTCGCCTCCGTGCCGTAGGTGGCAAGGTCGGAGGGAATAATATCCATATCGTAGCCGGAGCGCACCGCCTTTTTCTGCTCCTCAATGGTCATCTTCTGCAAGTCGGTGATCTTGCGCTTAATGGTCTTGATTGCCTTTACCTGATCCACGGACTGGACGTGCATACTGACGATGAGGGAGCTTTCCATATCGAGAAAATCCGCCAGCATCCGGTCGTTGAGTTCGGGGGCTAAAATCTGCAAGAAGGATACGCAGCCGGTCTTGCTGCCCACGCCGAAGCTGCTGCCGGTCTTGAACTCAAAGGCGCTGGGCGCGATGAAGTCCTTCACCGACAGCCCGGAGGGAGCCAGCCAGTCCCAGGAGAAGCGGAAGGGCTGCGGCTCGTCCATGTGGAGCATCCCGTGCAGCAGGCGCAGGCGCTCCATTCCGTTCAGGCTCTCCGCCTGCACGCCCAGACGGCGGAAGTTGTTGAGGATATCCGTCTCGATGCGCTCCAATCGGGGCTTTGCGGCTTTCAGGCTGTCCGCCTCCACGCCGAAGGTCAGGTACTTGGTCTTGATCAGCCCGTTGTTGCCTCTGGCAAGCTGGCTTTGCAGCATCCCGGTGTACTCGGTGCGGAGCTTGTCGAAGCAGTCGCCCTGCAAGGGGATGGCGATGCGCCGGGCGTAGGTATCCCGCGTGGCGGAGAGGTTGATGAAGGAGAGCTGGAAGCGGATGGAGGAATCAAAATAGTTGAGGAAATCGCACCAGCCGTCGAAAATGGCGGTCTTGTCCTCGTTCTGGTTGAGCTGGTAGTTGATATCCTGAAACTGCACGGTCTTCGTGTAGTAATTGTCCGTCACGCGGCACACGCCGTCAGGGTACATCCGCTGAAAGGGGATGCTGTCCTGGGCGGACTTCTTTCGCTTATCCTGATGCCTGGCTCTTGCAATCGCCGCGTCGATCTGCTTTCGCTCGGCTCGTGTGAGCTTTCTTGCGGGGGTTTTGCTTGTGGACAATCGCGTAGACCTCCTTATCCAAAATATCCTGCCGGTTCAGCAGGTCGTAGAAATTGTTCGTCCTGTACGGGCGCTGTTTGGGGCGCAGGAAGCATACCCGCACGATGTTGCGGATGAGCTTCTCCGGCGGCTGACCGTTCTTTTCGTACATAGCCAGCAGGAAGAAGGGCAGCATGACCAGCATCATGCAAAGAGCCGCCGCGCTGCTGCCGATATGCCCCTTGAGCAGAAAGAAAAGCGGTACGCCGATGAGCGCGCCGCCGCCGAAGCACAGAATCTGCCGTTTTGTTAAATTGAACATGACCTTGGTTTTCACCGCGTTCAAGTCCTTGGGTACGGGAACGTATGCCAAATTTCATCACCTCCGTCAGTGGGCGTGGAACAGGCTCCTGGCAAGGGAGCTCGTCTTAAACAGCGTGAAGCACAGCAGCACCGTATACCCCATGCACGTCCATATGGCCGCCGAGACGCTGCTCTCCACCACGATGTTCTGGATCAGCACCGCGTAAATCGCCACGCAGACGATGATGAGGAAGCCCTGAAAGCCCAGCGCCAGCAGGCTTCTGAGATAATTCTGGCCCATCTGCCCCCATTCCCGGTTGGCCATGGTCGCCATGGGGATGGGCGCGATGGAGGTCACGCAGTAGATCTCGATCATTCTGCCGTAGCAGATGATGAAAATGCAGATGGTCAGCGCCCACATGGAAAGATGCACGACCACGGACTCCAGCCACAGTCCCAGCAGCGACCAGACCTCCATTTCCGCAAGCGCAGCTTCAAATCCCGCGATATGCTCGTTGAACGTCAGGGACGTGTCCGATATGATAATGCCCGATGCGCTGTTTATAACGCTCTGAGCAGCTTCGAACACGCCCATGACGATGTTCCATGTGTTGGTGACGATGAGCACGGCGCAGGCGGTCTTAAATATCCACTTGAAGAACATCCAGGTGTCCACGTCGTGCATATTGTTCTTTTCCGTAATGAGCTGAATCAGCTCCAGCGTCATGACAAAGGCGAGAATCACGCCCGCGATGGGCAAAATCACATTGTCCGACAGCGTTCGGATCATGCCGTAGACGCCGCTGTTCCAGCCCTGGGGCGTAGCGCCCACCTGTCCGGCGATGCCCGCCACGCGGCTGTTCACGTTGTCAAACAGTCCGTTCACGTTGTCCATGATGCCGCTGACCAGCAGCTCCTTCAGCCATTCGGTGAATTTCTGCCATATCAAATCCAATGGGCTTTACCCTCCTTTCCCGCAGCGCCCGCCCCGAGGGGCGGACGCCGCGAAGGATTTGTGCGGGCGATTAACCGAACAGGCCGGAGAGCAGGGGAACGAGAATGACGCCGATGAGCGCCACGCCGCCGCCCGCCATGAGCTGCTTCATGCCCTGCGATTTAGCGCCGGGGTTGTCGTTTCCGTAGCCTTCCAGCAGGTTAATGGCTCCCCAGATGCCGAGGCCTGCGCCAAGGGCAATAACCAAAGTTTGGAGAACACCGACAGCAGAGTTGAAAAATTCCATATTTGTGTTGCCGGAATCATTGGGTGTTAGTTGTGTTGAAATCTCGCGGATACAGCAGGAGCCGGAGCGAAAGCTGCGATGCAGCCCCGATTCCGGCTTCTCCTTTCAAATTTTCGTTCGTGGATTCGTTCCGACCCTGCAAGCGAGGAAGCGTCTTTTCTCATCCGTATCTATATGAAAAGCCGCCGCATGAGGGCGGCGGACTTGTGCGCTCAGACGCGGCCCGCGTCGAACACCTCGTAGACCTCATCCGCTTTCGGCACCAGCCTTGTGGAGAGGTATTTCTCGATATCAAAGGCGTTCCTTGGGTTCGCGTCCGACAGATACTTATAATTGGGGTGACGGGTGATATCGTACTTATCCGAGAGGAAGGGGCGCACGCCCCGAAGCTGCAAGATGCACTTGCCGCCGTCCAGCACCGCCAGCTCGTCTATCGTGGCAAGGTCTTTTCCAAGCTTCTGATAGTTCAGGCTGTGGGACACCTCCCGTCCACGGCTCTCGCCGGTGTTGAAGGTGTCGATGGTCTCTTTCCCCAGCGCCTGATTCAGCTCCTTCAGCGTACCGGGCTCCTTGCCGCCCAAAAAGATGGAGCTGTCGCAGTTGCCGATGATGGTGTCGGCGTTGTCCTTGTACAAAGCCTTTAGCTGACTTTGGGCTTGCAGCACCAGACAGGCGGAGATCTCGCGGCTGCGGATGGTAGCCATGAGCTTTTCCAGGTTCGGTATCTGCCCGATGTTGGCGCACTCGTCGATGAGGCAGCGCACATGGACGGGGAGCCTGCCGCCGTACACGTCGTCGGCCTTTTCGCACAGCAGGTTAAATAACTGGCTGTAAATCATGGAGATAAGGAAATTGAAGGTGCTGTCGGTGTCGCTCATGATGAGAAACAGCGCCGTTTTCCGGTCGCCCAGGGTATCCAGCTCCAGCTCGTCGTACATGGTGATTTCCCGCAGCTCCTGGATATCGAAGGGCGCAAGGCGCGCGCCGCAGGAAATATTGATCGACTTAGCTGTTTTGCCCGCGGCTAATTTGTATTTTTTATATTGCCGCACGGCAAAGTGATTCGGCTCACGGCTTGCCAGTTCCTTGAAGGCCAGATCCACGTTGTTCTCAAAGGTCTCATCGTCCTCGCGCACCTCCATGGCGTTGATGAACTCGATGAGGGTGGCGAAGTTCTGTTCCTCCTCGGGGGCTTCGTAGTGGATATAGCCGATGAGCGCCGTGTAGAGCAGCGTCTCGGCCTTCTGCCAGAAATCGTCCCCGGATTTCCCGTCCCCCTTGGTGTTGGCGATGAGGGTCGTGACCAGCTTCAAAATATCCTTCTCACTGTGGATATACGCAAAGGGGTTGTAGTGGTGGGACTTCTTGAAGTTGATGGAATTGAATATCTTCACCTTATAGCCATTGCGGAGCATGAGCTTTCCGCACTCCACGGCGATGCTGCCCTTCGGGTCGGTGACAACGTATGAACTGTGTAATTGCATGAGATTTGGCTTAATGAAAAACCGCGTCTTGCCGCTGCCGGAGCCGCCCACCACCAGCACGTTTTTGTTCCGCGCCGTTTTGGGGTCTTTGGGGCGGTTGGACATCATGAGCCGTTCTGTCCGGGTGAGAATGACGTTGTTCTCAAACTTCGGATCGACGTAAGGGGCGATATCCTCGGGCTTGCCCCAACGGGCAGAGCCGTATTCCAGATTTTTGCGGAATTTCTTGGCGTTTTTGCCCTTGACGTACACGATAAGCCGAATGAGCAGAGCGGCTGCAACGCCCACGCACAGGTCGATGGGGTGGAAGCTGGGCAGCGCCGATTGGAACGCGGCGGCGAAGCCCTCCATGAGGTGCAGCGCCTTTCCCGAGAATTCCGTGCCGGGGGCAAGCCTCCACGCCTGCCCCAGCTTGGTGGCAAAGAGGGCAATAAAGACATACGGGATATTGGGCAGCAGGAACTTCTTGATATTCAGAGGTTTCTTCATATCGTGATGCCCCTGTTCTGGTTTCGGGATTTACCCGGCGTAATAGCCTGAACCTTCGCCTTGAGTGCTTGCAGATGCGCCAGCACGGAGGGACGGTTCTGCGCTTTGGCGGCGCGTTTAAGCTCATATGCCGTGTATTCCTTGAACGCCGCCGTCAGTGCGTCCGCGTCCCTCGCCTTAAAGAACACAAAGTATTTCGGCGGTGAAACGCTGCGGTCTTTCTTAACGGCAAAATCCACGCCGTATTTCCGGGCTATGCGCTCAAAGCCTTTGATATTGCTGTTGGTGATCTCAATGTTGGATACACCCTGATTCTGCCCTATGAGCTGCCTCACCGTCTGCTTGCCGCTGGGCTTTTCAGGCGCGGCACGCGCCTTTTCCATGGCTTTGCTCTTCTTTTCGGAAAGATATTTATCCATCCCGGCCTTCAGCTCCCGTGCGGTCAGCTTGACGGCGGAGATGATCAGAGTGACAGTTCTGTTTTCAATTTCTTCCTGCATGGGTTTTTCCTCCTTCCGTTCGCATTGGGAGTGATGGTATCATCGCTCTGTCACCGGAGCGGTCTTGCCCTTGCCCGCTGCCTTGGCGGGCTCGGTGGGGATCGCCATGATCTTGCTGCCCATCTTCAAAAAGGCTTCCGGCTGACGGAACTTTTCCTCGTATTTCTGTTGCAGCTCCTTCGGCAGAGACGCAAAGTTCTCATCCCCCAGACCGCAGATGAAAAACTTACCAGCCACAATATCGTAGATATCGCCGTCCTCGTCCCGCAGGGCGCGGTTCAGGGGCTTGCCCTCCAGCTTGGCTTCCTCCCCGCAGATCAGCGCCACGGGGTCGTCATATGGGTAAATCGCTTCGATATAGCCGTCCACCGCCTTCTGCAAGGAGGCAAGGTCGGAGCCGATGCGCTCCACGCGCGGGTACTGTCCCGGCTCCACCATGAGCACCTCGATGGTGTTGTCCTGCGCTCTTTGGGCGGAGATTTCCTTGCCGTCATTGCTCTCAAACTCCACCTCCACGAAATTGTCCGCATCCAGAATATGATCCCCGGCGTGCCACTGGTCGCTTACCATCTGCTGTGCTTCCTCTTTGGAAGAAGCCTCCACGGACACGGTGAGCTTCAGTGTTTCGGTGATGGTCACGTCAAACTCCTTCATGCGCGCCGCCTCCCTCGTCGGTCTCCTCCGAAAAAAGCGGAAGAAAAAACGCCGCCAATGCCTTTACCGCCGCTTCCGCTTCTTCGGCGGTCGGGCCGATCTGTTCGCCGCCGTCCTCCGCATCCGGTACAGCTTCATGCGGCGCTTCGAGGGCGTCGTCGAAATTGTCGTCATACACGCCGCACCCGTCGCAGCAGTCGCAGTGGATGTGTACGTCGCCGTAGATGTTGATGGTTACGTTCATGGAAAAACCTGCCTTTCTCAGCGCTCGTTCCGGCGCTGCTGTTTTTTCTGCCACTGCTCCAGCAGCTTGATGATGGTCTGCTGCATTTGCAGGGGAGTGTAGCTTCGGGGGAAATATTTGCGGAGGGTATCGCGGCTCAGCGTGATACGCTCCTGTTCCTCCTTCTTTTCCTCGGACATGATGGAGCGCATGGCCTCCTTCGTGCATTTTCCCTCCCGGCTGAGCTTCTTGAGCCGCTGTGCCTGGGAAAGAGAGGGCGTGTTCTGGGAATAGTCCATTGCGTCCAGAAACTGCTTTTGCTCGTCACGGGTGAGGTATGACAGCTCCACAGCGGGGCTGAACGCGATCTCCTTGCTGTCCACCTTTTTCTGCACCTCCGGCAGAAGCTCGGTGAGACGGATATATCTGTGTACCTGTCTTTCACTTTCGTTTGCATCAGCACCGACTTTGGCAACAGCCCATGACTTCTCGCCAACTTGGCGAGAAGTTGACTTTCCCTCCAAATCCACCCGTTTTCCCTGATGCTTCAGCGCTTCCAACTTCATTTTGTACGCCTGCGCCCGTTCCATGGGGCTGATGGTTTCCCGCTGCAAATTGCTGTCCACCATGAGGATCACCGCCTCGTCGTCGTCAAGATTGCGGACGATGGCCGGTATGGTTTTCAGCCCCGCAAGGTCTGCGGCATGGAGCCGCCGGTGTCCGGCTACCATCTCGTATCCGCCCTCCGGTGCGGGGCGGATGATGGCGGGGTTGAGAACGCCCACCTGCATGATGCTGTCGATGGTCTGCTGCATGAGCTCGTCGTCCGCCACCTTGAAGGGGTGGTTTTTGAAGGGACGAATCTCCGACAGCGGTATCTGCTGTACCTGTTCGTTGGGTTTCTGTTTCGGCACGGTCGCATCACCTCCTGAAAATGCCAAAGCCGCAGGCAATAACCTGCGGCTCAGATGAATCCCTCCGACATATCGTGGCTGACAAGGCTTCGGTAGTAGTTCCCGATGGTCAGAGGGGCGTTATACAGCGTGGCTAAGAGATACTGGCGCATATTGCGGATGCGTGTGGTGTTTTCCTTCAGCCCGCCCACCACAAAGCGGATGTGCTCACTGTTCAGCTTCAAAAACTGGCTCCTGACCACCTCGGCGGGCTTATCGTCGCCGGAAATGCGGACGGAGCTTTTTGTCGTACAGACAACATCCACCAGCAGCTCCAGGATTTCTTCCAGCGTGTCCTGCTCGTATGGATAGTCTGTCAGGAGTGCGTCGTAGGCGATGTTCTCCGCAATAAGCTCTCTGTACCGCTCTCTCAGAGCCGCTTCGTTTCCTTTCGCTTCCCGCCCGTGATCCCTCCTGAACGAAGTGAAGGGAAAGGAATCAGTATCACTAAAATCAGTATCATTATTCTCAGTATTATTAGATCGTGATTTTAACGATTCTTGATCCGTGATTTTCACTGCTCCTGAATCGTGATTTTCACGGTTCTGGAATCGTGATTCCGGGGAGGGCGCGGTGCTGCCCGATGCGTTATCCACATCCTTATCCACAAAGTTCTTGACGTAGATGAGGTTGGGCTTGCCCAGCCCCTGCCTCTTGCGCTCGATAAGGCGGCATTTGCTCTCCAGCTCATGCAGCAGCTTTCCGGCCTTCTGGTCGGCGCAGCCCAGGGCGGTCATGACCTCCTCGATGGTGAAGATGATATACACACGCCCCGCCCGATCCAGCCAGCCGTTCTTGCAGCTCAGGCTCATGCGGTCAAGGAGCAGACCGTAGAGCACCTTGGCTTCTGCGGAAACGCTTCTGAACCGTTCCTCCGTGAACAGCACCTTGGGGATGCGGTAAAAGAAGAACTGTTCCGCTTCCGCACCGTAGAAATAGTCATACATGGCTTCTGTCACACTCCTTTGGAAGCCCTGCGGCGCGCATGACCTCTTTGGTACACCATCCGATGCAGGGGGCAGCCTTTCCGTAGGGACAGCCCTCGCACTCCGAAACGGGAGCGGCATTGTCCGCATTTGCTTCGTAAACTTGCTCTATGCCGTTCCGTCTTGCGGGCTTCTGCGGGACGGGACAGCAGCAGCCGTCCGGGTAGACGCAGCCCTTTAGCTTCCATTTCCGGTACAGGCAGTACCGGCAGTCATATACGTTGTAGCCCCACGACTTCCCATATGCTTTCACAATAACACCTCCTTCGCCCGCATCTGGGCATAAAAACAGCGCGCCTGCCGACCCAAGCGCCACTTTGGGTAAACAGACGCGCTATGTACTGTTTTCATGATTTTATGTTGTATTGTTTTCTGAACTCTGTGACAAACAGCTTGTACCTGTACGACTGTTGCGGATTACGGCACATTGCCGCTGAAGCTAAATATTTGATAGCACACTCTTTGGGGATAAAATATTTCCCTCCAATCTTAAATGCCTTCATCTTTTTGCTGCTGCACCAGTTTACTACAGAGGTAGATTTGTATCCAGCAAACACGGCAAGCTCCTCGATTGTAATAAGGTCCGCCATCTCCTTCATTTCCGCTTCAAAAAACAGCTCAAACTGTTTCGTCTGCTCAGGAGTCAGCGTTATCCAGCAGCTTGGAGCTATTGCTTTTTTAGCACCTGCTGTCCCTGCGTACCATCCTTCACTGGCCTTGTACTTTTCCGGGCATATTTCCCTCTGACGCAGGTACTCGATCACATCGTCTGTCTTAATGGTATAGCGACGTGTTTTTTTACCCGTGTCCTTGCATGGAATTGCACCGCTTTGAAGCAAATAGAGTGCGGTTGCCTTGCTGATGTGGGCCACCCGATATAGCTGATCCTTGCTCATGGTTTTTGGGTATTGCTTCTTGATCTCTTTGAAATGCGCTTCTAAATTTTTCATGTTCAAACCACCTTTTCATATTGGTCAACGGCAGGTGGTTTCCCATGAAAGTCTGTTCAAAACGCAGTCGTAGGAACTGCGATTTTTTCTTGTTTGGTCTCCCCAGTTCTCCCCTAGTTCTCCCCAAAATGCTCAGTTCTCCCCTAAAAAGCAGTAAAACCGCTAATTATTCGAACTCATTGATTTTTGGGCGTTTTTCCATTTTCCGAGCTTTTACCCTTGAAAAACCCTTGAAATACGGGCTTCTTCAAGTTCCGCCATCGTCACTCAATTTCTCTTAATTCCGCTTATTTCTAAATAGCGAATTTTGACTCGAAATCAGGTAGTCGCGCAAGCGGCTCGTGGGTTCGAATCCCACCCTGTCCGCCAAAAAAGCCTTCACGGTTTTGATAATCGTGAAGGCTTTTCTTCATTTTATTAACAAAAGTTATTTCAAATTCAACAAGATTGATATATAATTATTTCGCAGATATTTAAATACAGGTGGTGAAACGCGTGAACTCAAACAGGCAAATGATAATCGCCAACGGGCGGATAATTACGGAAGATATTATCGAGCTGAAGTACAATGCCACAACCCAAAAATACGAAATAACATTCAAGAATCAAAAGACATATTCATATAACCCGAAAAATGTTCATTGGCTGAAAGAACCTGTTGTTCTCGATCCATCTAACTACCATTTATCGCATAACGGAACTGCGCTTTGGAATATACGCGCTATCTATGTTTTTGCGGACATCAACCGACGCTATTGGCACATATGCTTCGAAAACGGCTCCGCGCGTGACTATGCGGAAGAGGATCTGCAAATAGAAAAGTCTGTTTTTGATAATGAGGCTGCAAAAAATGTTTTCAACTATCTGCAAAGATCGGCAGAACTCTGTAATCTGAAAACAGAAAACGGTGAAAAACTTTTACCGTTGCAATATGAAGGAATAGATTTTATCGACGAAACATCCGCATTGGCAGTTTACTTAAATCCCGATCTTTATGGCGAAATTTCGGTAAAACTTCCATATCTTATTTTTCCGTTTGGTTGCAACGCGAGCCAATTCAATGCCGTAAAAAATGCTTTAGAGAATAAGCTCAGTGTTATTGAAGGTCCTCCCGGAACCGGAAAGACTCAAACGATTCTGAATATTATCGCTAACATCGTCATCGCCGGCAAAACAGTACAAGTCGTATCCAATAACAATTCGGCAATACAGAATATATACGAAAAGTTTTCTGAATACGGACTTGATTTTATTATAGCATCACTCGGCAGATCATCAAATAAAACTAAATTTCTGACCTCCCAAACAGATTTATATCCCGACTTCAGTAGCTGGTTTTCTGCCGAGGCGGAAAGTCCGGAATTTGTTGAAGAAATAAAGACACTTTCCGAACAGCTTGTTCGTGTTTTTGATTTACAGTCGGAGCTTGCAAAAACAAAGCAGGAACTCAATCAGATTATTCTTGAGCAACGCCACTTTGAGAAATACATTACGGAAACAGATCTGCCGGATCGCACAAAAATAATAATGCGCAAAACCGTCAATTCCTCCGATATCCTCAAACTATGGGAAAGATGTCAAAGGTATGCAGACAGCGAAAAAAGTGTTTCTTTCTTTTTCAAGCTGAAAAGCAGATTCAAGTACGGAATGTGCAAGTGGGATTTTTATAAAAACAAGCCCGAGCATATAATATCAGCACTTCATGCACTTTTTTACAGAGCCAAAGAAGAAGAGCTGCAAAGAAAAATCAGTTTTGCAAAAAGCTCATTAAAAAGCATAAATGCGCAGCAGCTTTTGAACGATATGCAAGCAAAATCAATGCAATACTTTAAGCATCGGCTGTACATTAAATATTCAAAAAATGAAAGTCGTCCGATTTTCACCGAAGAAGATCTTTGGAAAAGGTCTTGTGAATTTCAATTTGAATATCCGGTGGTACTCAGCACTACATTTTCATCCAGAAACAGTTTGTACCGCAAGGCTAAATTTGATTATGCAATAATGGACGAAGCTTCTCAGGTCGATATTCCCACGGGCGCATTGGCGCTTTCAAACGCAGGACACGCAGTAATAGTTGGGGATTCCAAGCAACTGCCAAATGTCATAACCGATGGCGACCGAAAAATTGCAGATGCAATATTCCGCTCTTTTGATCTCTCCCTCAGTTATAATTTTGCAAATAACAGTTTTCTTTCATCGCTTTGCAAAGTTATTCCTGATATTCCGAGAACTCTTCTTCGTGAGCACTACAGGTGTCACCCGAAAATAATAAATTTCTGCAACCAGAAGTTCTATAACGGCAATTTAATAATTATGACAAACGATTGCGGAGAATCAAATGTTCTTTCCGTTGTGAAAACCTCCGTCGGCAATCACTCAAGGGGACATATGAACCAACGGCAGATAGATATTCTGACTAAAGAAATATTACCGAAAATCAACTCGGAGCCAAACAAAATAGGAATAATCGCGCCGTATAACGATCAAATCAACACGATAAAAGAACAGCTTCCAAGCAGCGACATCACGGTAGCTACGGTTCATAAGTTTCAAGGACGCGAAAAAGATACAATAATAATGACTACCGTAGATGATAAAATAACCGACTTCACGGACAATCCCTATCTTCTCAATGTTGCGGTATCAAGAGCTAAAAAGCAGCTTGTGCTGATAACATCCGGTAATTACCAAGGAGACGGGCAGAACATCCGCGATCTTATCGAATACATTGAATACCAAAACTGTTCAGTCAGCAACAGCGCATTGTATTCAGTATTTGATTATCTCTACAGTCAATACACGCAGGCACGACAGGATTACCTAAAGAAGCACAAAAGAGTTTCCTCTTATGATTCTGAAAATCTCATGTATGCACTCATAACAGAAGTTCTGACCGAAAGCGAAAGAAATGATCTCGCTGTTATCTGTCATCAGCCGCTGAAGATGCTCATAAGAGACCCTCGGTTGCTAAATGATGACGAATGTCGATATGCAATGAACAGCTCAACGCACCTTGACTTTCTGATATTCAACAAAATCTCAAAGCAAGCGTTTTTAGCAGTCGAAGTTGACGGTTATTCATTTCACCGACATGGCACAAAACAGTTTGAGCGCGACAAAATGAAAAATGATATCCTGGACAAATACGGAATACCTTATATCAGATTCGCGACAAACGGAAGCGGTGAAAAGGAAATATTGCGACAAAAGATAAATAGTCTTTCGTAAAATGCATTTTCAATTCTGCTTCAATATGAATGACGCGCAGTGATAGTTCGAAATTTTAAGCACCTGCCGGTTGCTTGCGCCCGATAACACGCAATACTTCCCAAAACGCCGGCATATAACAAAAGCAATGCCGTCTCAGTCGAAGAACCGATTGAGGCGGCATTAAGCAGTTTGGTTATCTTATATTTTTAAATCTGTTTTAAAGCTGTACTTTCCGCTTTGAACCTCGTGCATTTCGCCGTCGGGCAGCGTGATGACAGCGCTCGTGTTAAACGGAACATTAATCGAGAGGACAAAAACGCCGTTTTCAAAATTCCAATTGATTTTGATAGTTCCGCTCGAAAGCTTTTTGAAACATGACACGCTCGTGAGTCCGCCTCCGACGAGGGGTGCAACCTTAAATTTTTTGTAGCCCGGCTCAATCGCTTCGAGTCCCGCGACGCGCCTATATAGCCAATCGCCGACTGCACCGTTCGCATAATGATTGAAAGAAACCATTCCTCCGCCGACAGCGTTTACCAGACCGCTTCCCGGATCTTTTCCGAGATTGACGGTTCCATCGGGTCGAAGCGCGTCCCAACGCTCCCAAATTGACGTTCCCCCGGCTTTGACTTCATACAACCACGACGGGACGGTATCCTGAAGTAAAAGGTCATATGCTTCATTTATATATCCGTTGTCCGAAAGAGCGAAAAGGAGATATGGTGTTCCGAGGAAGCCGGTGGAAAGATGATTATCGGCTTCTTTCACGAGTCTTAAAAGGTTTTCAGCATATTTTTTTCTTTCCTCTCCACTCACCATTCCAAAATACAGCGGGCAAACATAGGCCGTTTGAAACTCGTTTTTGAGCGTTCCTTTTTTGTCGGTAAAAACGTTCCGATATGCGTTTTCGATGCACTTTCGCTTTTCTTGAAACGCCTTAGCCTCCTCTTCAAGACCGAGGATGGTCGCAATTTTTGATGCGAGGGCGCAATCGTTGGCATAATATGCGGTTGAAATCCACTTCTTTTTTGCCATCCATTGCTTTTGATTTTCGTTCGGAGCGCACCAATCGCCGTAAGAAAATCCGTGCGACCAAATGTATCGCTTTTCCCCCGATGAAAACGCCGCCGCTTTCTTTTCGACTCCCGAAAGATATCTTTTCATCATCGGATAAAACTTTTCAAGAATGGTTTTGTCCCCGCTGTTTTGATAAAGCGCCCACGGGACAAGGAAAACACAGTCGGACCAGCCGGCCGTAATCTTTGTTCCGCCGAAATGTTTGACCCGAGGAACAACGACGGGGATTCCTCCGTCTTTTGTCTGCTGTGCCTTCACATCAATAAGCCACTTTCTAAGAAAGCGGTTCATATTGAAGTTGAAACACGCCGTCGAAGCAAAAACGGAGATGTCGCCCGTCCAACCGAGTCTTTCGTCGCGCTGCGGACAGTCGGTCGGGATCTCAAGGAAGTTTGAAAAACCGCTGTATCTTATATTCTTTTGAAGGCGGTTAATGCTTTCGTTGGAGCAGAAAAAGTCTCCCGTTTCCTCGTCAATCGAGGAAATAACCTTCATTCTGACCTTGACGTTTTCAGGCTCAATTCCGCAAAGCTCGGCATAACGAAAACCCATAAAGGTAAATTTCGGGCAGTAGGTCTCTTCTTCTCCGCCGCAAACATATTCAAGCTTTGCTTTCGCCGAACGCAGCGGCTTTGTAAAAAGCTCGCCGTTCAAAAGAACTTCCGCATGTCGAGCGGTTATCCTCTGCCCTTTTCTCCCTTTAATTTCAAGTTCGAGAACTCCGGCGCAGTTTTGACCAAAATCATAGATATAGCCGTTTTGGCTTTTTTGAATCTCTTTCGGTTCGAGCGTTTCGATTATTTTTGCAAATTTTCCGTACGATGCGACGAGGCGCGGAGAAATACGGGGCTTCTCTTTTTCGGCATTTTCAAAGATCGCCTTGCTCAAGGTTTTCGTTGCGTCGAATATCTCTCCGTTATAAAACGACACGTCTCTGACAGGCCCGTCAGCGGTAACGAGCCAGCTTTCGTCGGTTTTAATTTCGTCTTTTTGCCCATCGTCATATTCGATTTGAACAAGTGCTTTGAGCGCGAGCCTGTCGGCGCCGAGCTTATTACTTCTATTCAGGCCGAAAATCCCGACCGCCCAACCGCCCGCAACGGTGAAAACCAATTCGTTTTTCTCTTCGAGAAACGGCGCAATGTCATAAACCTGATATTGAAGTCGGTCTTCAAAACTCGTGAAACCGGGAGCAAAGCGGTCGTCGGAAATCTCTTTTCCGCAAAGCGTGAAAGAATAAATTCCGAACGCGGTTGAATAAAGGCGCGCTTTTTTCACCTTACCCGAAAGCAAAAACTGACGTTTGAAGACGAGCGGAATGGGGCTTTTTCCGAAACCGACGTGATAGTTCGGCTTCGTTATCCACTCCGCAGAAAAATCACCGGAAAGAAAGCCCGTTTCAAACTCCGCCGTTTTTTCGGCTTTGTTTCCGTAATTGTCACAAACCGTCGCTTCTACCGTATAAACCGTGCACGGGAGAAGAGTTCTTCCGCCATAAACGATATTGTCGACAGTAGAGCTTTGCTCTTCTGTCTGCCAAAGGACAGCTTCGTCACTTTTGACCTTAAGGGAATATGAAGAAATAAAAGCGTTTTCAAGCTCGTTTTCGGTTTCAAGAGTGAAACGCGGATTTTCACTGTCTGTCACGGCAAAGCCGCACAGATCATCGATTCGGATATTTTTAAGTTTCATTTTCCGCCGTCTCCCGTCTTTCCGAAAGCACCGCCTGAATTTTTTCGGCTTCTTCATTGTTGATTCTGTAAAGCAACAAGAATACAATCGCACCAACAAAAACCACTATACCCGGAATCAAGCCGTCAGCAAGGCTGAGGCCTAACTTTGTGTATGAGCCGTCGCCGTTTGCTGTCCATGAAAGAACGTAAAGCGAAAAAGCTGCGCCTATTCCGTTGCTGATTTTTGTAATCATTGAGGTCGCTGCGGCAATCACGCCCTCAGCACGCAGGCCGAGCTTGTAGTCCACATAGTCGATATTATCAGCCTGAATCGAATAATACAAAAGCTGTGCAAAGCTTGTTCCGCAGCTGCAAATTACGCTTGAGATGCAGGCGGCGACAAGACCGCTCGTTTTGTCGTTGACCGCAACAAGACGAACGAGGCAACCGATCGCCGTGACGATCATTCCGCAAACATAAATCCTGCGCTTTCCAATCTTCTTCGCGAGCGGAACGGCAAGCAATGAGACGGGGCCGCCGACAATTGCGACCGTATTCATAATCGTGAGCTTTCCGATCGAGCCGAGCGCGTGCGTTGCATAATATGGATTCGACGTTGCAACGAACGCAAGTCCAGTCTGAACAATGAGTCCGCCGATGAAGAAAGCGATAATCGGCTTCAATTTAATGATTCTTAAAACATCCTTTGCTTTATATCCGGCATCCTTGAGCGGTTCGACTCGCTGATGAATGCCCGTGATTCCGCCGAGCGAGCACGAAAGGATGATTCCCATAGCAAGCAGATTCATAATATTATAGCCCTTGACGGAAGAGTTGAACTTTGCGAAAACAATAGGAGCTATGAGGTTGAGTCCACCGCCGAGACCGTAAGCAAAATTTTTTAGCATTGCAAGGAAATTTCGCTCCTCCATATCGTTTGTCATTACAGGAAGCATACTGTTGAGTGAAATGTCCATAACGGGGAAGGTCACACCGAGAAGCATATATGAAATATAGGCAACCATAACCTTCATCGAGTCAGAAACATATGCCGGACCCATCCATACCACGGCATAGTTCAAGGTGCAGATGATCGTTCCGACAATAAGAATCCGTCTGAATTTTCCGAACTTTGAGTTTGGCGCTCTATCAATGAAATAACCGATGAACGGGTCATTCACTCCGTCAAAAACTCTTGCGATTAAAAACATTGTTCCGACGACCTTTGCGTCCATACCGAGTGTGTCGGTATAGAAAATCGAAAGGTATGCGTTGACCATGGTCATTATAGGGATGTTTCCGAGGTTCACGAAGAAATATGACACGCGTTCCTTCCAAAGCGGCTTATTCCCGAGCTGAAGCGTGGCACCCAATCCGGAAAGCTTTGATTTCTTTTCTTGGTTTTCTTTCATTGTTATGACCGTTCCTTTCCGCTGCGTGTAAGACACAAAAGGCTCGGAAAGCCTTGCACCGTAACACAGCATTAAAAATCTGTGTTGAGACATGCTTGAGAATTTATATTCATTGCAGAGTACATGGATGTGAGTGGGCACAGCGAAAGCTGAACCGCATGTTGTGTGTATCAACTGCTCTTTCAAGCACAAATTACATTATTACTCCTATATTCAACAACGCATCTTTTCAATAAAAAGAAAAAGGCGGCAAAAAATTATGATTTATCTTCCCTCTTCATCGGAATTGTAACATATCGTTGTGATTATTTCCACCACTTTCTGAAGAAATATCCGAAACAAAAATCGCAATCAGCGCCCCGAAATGCTGCATAAGACATTTCGAGGCGCTGTTCATTCTTTTTATTCTACATATTGCCGGTCGAATGTCACCCCGCATTTGAATTTTATTTGCATATATTTATCGCAGATGGTTATCCTATCGACCGTCTGCTTGATGATGAATCCATTCTGTACATCCGACACTGCATCTTTATTATTTTCTGTATTTTTTGATTAACTGCTAAGAATCGCATTTTTCCTTTAAAATTTCGATTTTCCTCAAGTTCCAATCACTTTTCGTTGTGAACATTCCTGTATTCATTCGGCGTCATACCCGTAGACTTTTTAAACACGGTTTGGAAATACGCCTGACTCGAAAAGCAAAGATGGGTGCTGATCTCCGACAGACTTCGGTTAGAGTATCTGAGAAGCCTTTTGGCGTCTCTTATTTTACTTTTTA
>OMDC01000418.1_pt1 | contig 19395 bp, 19 predicted proteins | sample 1674201 | NCBI WGS metagenome assembly OMDC01 (sample SAMEA103958152, study PRJEB25191) | human gut metagenome | biome: human-associated habitat [ENVO:00009003]; feature: intestine environment [ENVO:2100002]; material: feces | place: Germany | collected 2013/2015 | reverse complement strand
TGTTGCCATCTAAGCTCCTCATTTCTCAGACCAGTGTTACAGCCCACAAGGGCAGATTGCAGCGCCGAACACAGTTATGATCGTGTTATTCCGGATATGTCCCGCAGGCTCACTGCTTGTGATAGATCGTGTTCGTGTCTCTTATGACGTTTTCTTCCGAATCGTACAAGACGCACATATCCGCCGCCGCATGATCGCTGTTTCCCAGCACGATCTGCTGCAGGTGCTCCGCCGCGTCCTCACTGTATTCGCCGCCGAAATACGGCGTCTGAAACGCGGACTCGACGCACAGCTCCCAGCCATTCCATTTCTGCTCCGTTTCGTCGAACCACAGCTCCTCTGCGTACCAGTGCGTCCCGTCCTCATTCTCGGAAAACACATATTTTTGCAGACCATCCTCGGAGATCCACGTGCCCTCGAGCAGCGCAAAAACATCGCGTGTCTGCTCATGCTCGGCGCTCTCCCGCTCTGCCTGCGCCTGCCGCTCCGCATCGCTGTAATACCGCGCCTCGTCTCCCATCGTCATCATACCGTAGTCCAGCCAGAACGTATCCGCCAGCCACGCAAACTGCGGAGAGTCCAGATAGCGCAGATGATAGATAACGTCGTGTTCGCTGTCCTCAATCGTCAGCCCGCTGATTTTTTCGGCAAAATCCGCCTGAACTGTCAGAACGCCGTTTTGAAAGGAATATTCAAACTGATCGCCCAGATCCTCAAAATTTGCATCGTAGCAGCGGATGGGCGTGTCCTTGAACTGCCCGCCGCGGTAATAGAGCTCCATGACGCCCGGGCTGTAAACGGTTTTTTTGATCTGGAAGTCGTCAAAAAGGACCGCTGTCTCCGGGTACTGATAGGTGCGCACGTCAGCACCGCCGCAGGCGGTCAGACCGAACAGCCCCATCCATAGACCTGCCATGATGAGGAACGCCTTGAGCTTCACAGCATTACCTCCGTTTCTCCGCAAATAGCCGGATTCTCCCGCTCCAAATTGGAGCGGGAGCCGGTTTTCGTGCAAATTTTCAGAAGGACGCTGCCCTTACTGGAACGTCATGTTGTTGAGAATGATGTCGGGCATCGTTCCCGGGACGCAGTCCATATTCCGAAGCCCGATGGAAAGGGCGCGGTTGTCGTCAAGCTGCGCGATATACTGGATCCATTCGTAGCCGATGTACTTATAGGTGCGGCCGCGGAAGGTGATGCCGCCGATCACGCGGTCTTCGATATCCTGATAGTTTTCGAAGCTGTCCTTGGAGGAATCAAATTTTTCAACGGTCTCCCTTACCTCAAACTGGATGGCGCCCGCACCAAACGCTGTGGGATCGTCGTTTTCCACCAGGCAGCGCGGTCCATCATCGTACGACCAGCCGGATACCGGGATCTTCGTCATGATCTTGACCTTCACATCGTCTTTTGCAAACTGGGCGATTTCCACGGAGAAGTCCTTCATCTCGGCGTTTGCAGACGCTGCCTTGTTCGCCTCGGCGGCCTCGGCCTTCACGATGTCCAGATACTTTTCGATGGCTTCTGTGCCGGAGAAGCCGCTGGTGTTGTACGCACTCACCGTATAAACGCCCGACTCGTTCTCCTTGAAATTGACGTAGATGAAATGGGAGTCGTCGTCCTCAGAGATCCATTTGTAGTAGCGGTAGTTTGCCTTCATGTGGTCGCTGTACTCTTCCTTGACGAACTGACCTTCCACGCCGAAGTAAGCAACAATATCATCGTAAGTTGCATCGAAAATATTCCTGTTGACCTCGTTCATCCAGACGTAGCCCTTCTGCACCTGCTCTTCCGTCACGATGCCGTCGCCGCCGGAGGCCATCGCGTCCGTCGGAGTGAGCGGAGCGCCTTCCGTCGGAGCAACTCCTTCCGGAGCGTCTTCTCCGATGGCATCCGGCATGGACTTGCCTGCGTCAATCAGAGGCAGATACCAGTCGGTATAGCGGTAGGGATATGTATCTTCCTCCATGTCATCCCAGTAGAGTCCCCACGGGCGCAGATAGATGTCGTAGTGGAACTCGTCATCGCCATCTTCATAATCGCCGCTGATCCAGATCATGTCGTCATAGTCCAAAAGGCCGGGGTCAACGATCCAGTCGGCATGCTCCAGCGCCACGTTTGTGAACCAGCCGCCCTCGGACATCACCGTGCCGTGTTCGCCGGTTCCGGCTTCGCTCAGACTGACCTGCGCGGAAGCCATGGGTTCGGACCTCGTGTAGTCCTCGTCCCAAAGCGTGATCGTGCCAGTGTAGTCCGTGCCGATGTCAATGACGCCGCAGACATCCCACCATTTTCCCTCCATGCTCTCGTAGTAGCCATAACAACCGCTCATCTTCCACCAGCCGTACCATTCGCCGTTCCACCAGTCGAGCAGTGCATCGCCAGTCTCGGCTGGATCGGAGGTCAGCGTGCTGTCAACGGGCGGTTCACTGCCGGTCGTATCAGCTGCAGAAGTCTCACGATTCAGAGAGGATGGGTCGATGGTGATCTTGCCGTTTTTCTTGCCGAAGAACTGCTCGAAGGTAGCCTCGACTGGACTGGTCGTGTCCTGAAGCAGATATGCTGTCCGGACTTCCAGCGTTGCGCCCGGAGCGACATCTGCAAACTGGCCTTCTATCACGGTTTCAAAGGTGTCGTAGTCGGTAAAGACAGTTGCTGTTTCCAGTTCTACGCCGTTTTGCATGAGCGTTTCATCGACGCTCCAAAGATACGACGCATTCTCCTTGCCGTTGTTTGTGAAGTCCAGTGTCAGAACGATTGCGTCATTTCCGTCCGAATCTTCCATGATGCACGCGCCCTTGTAGAGCAGCTCATAGTCACCGAGCTTGATCAAATTGGAGTCTTTCGCCTTATCTTTGCCGCAGGCGGTGAGGCTGCTGAGCAGCATCAGCACTGCAAGAAGCAGGCATAGAAGCTTGGTCTTCGTCTGTTTCATAATTCCCTCCCGATATTCTTAGGGATACACAAATCTGCTAATCAACAGGAAATAACATAGCCTTCCGGAAAAAACAGCAGTGCATACCTTCGACATTTGCTTTCCTTATTTCTTTTCGCGCTGGATAAGATTCCCATCCTTGTCGGTGAACTTGCCGCAAAGAATCTTGATAAAGTCAACAAGATATCCGATGCCGAACAGGCCGGCCGTCAGCGTATAGAGAATACCCGTGCCGATCTTGCCGACATAGTAGCGGTGGACGCCAAGCCCGCCAAGGAAGAGGCAGAGCAGGAACGTTGTCAGCCAGTCCTTCGTTTCGACCGGAACCTCTGGTGCGACATAGTCCTCTACTTCCTCACCGTTCAAGATCTTCTTCACGGTTTCAGTCACGGTGTCGATATAGCCGCCGCGCTCCGTTGCAAGGCCTACCGTCGCGCCCTTGAGTCCCTTGCGCAGCGCACTGTTCTTATCAACGCGCATACCGCCAACCGACATCTTGGCCTCCGTAATGACCGGCTGGATCCGGATGTGTGTGCCGTCCTTGAGGAAAAGCCAGAGACCAACGTCCACATTTGGTTCTTTCTCGAACGAGATGCGTTGCCCGGGAATGCCGCCCTTGATCTGGAACGGCATCTGGAACGCTGCCTTGCGGGCATTGAGCTTCTCCATGATCTCCTCGAGTGTGGTGGAATAGGAAAGATCAAATTCACGGGGGCTGGTCGCGAATGCGACATCTTTCATGCTGCCAGTAAGGTTATCCATAATGTTTTCTCCTTTCTAAAGTCCGGTGGGTGGCTGATACGTATTGTGCTTCTATGCGGTTTATTTTTTCGTAAAAGTGCCGCTGATGCCGTAGCCGGAGTTCTCATTCATGGTAAGGCTGTTGCCATCCACGGAGAACGTGTAAGTAGACGGTTCGCTCCAAGCCTCCAGCGTCACCGTAAGCTGGTCGCCGTCAATGGTATAGGTGCCATTCTGCTTCATGTACGCATTCTCCATGGTGCATTTGCCTTTTCCGTTGAATGTCCATGTGATCACGCCGTCATCTCCGAGATCAGCAGACCATGTTCCGGCCAGCGCATCCTTACTGCCGCAGGCGGCAAGCGTCAGGAGTGCAGCTGCAATCAGGAGTAATGCTACATACTTTCTCATTTTTAAGTCCTTCTTTCCAAATCGTCGTTTGATGGATGGTTCAGCCGTTCACCGCGCCGCCGCAGTATTCACAGCAGCCGCTTGCGTCCGGCGTGGTAGTCGCGCCGCAGTAGGGGCAGGTAACTGCCGCTTTGGGCGCGGCGGCCTGCTCAATCTTCTCACGCACATCTTTTCGTACCTGCGTCAGTGCATGACGGATCTCCTCGCCGAGCTTTTTGCAGTTACGGTACTCGACGTTGGTTTCAGGGTTGCATCTTGCCGGCATGCCCGGGCGTGCCGAGGGCGGCGTAATGTCTATAGAGCTGGAGTTGACCTGAAAGCGCATTTCGTTGAAGTAGGGGTTGTTGACGAATATGGTGATGTAGAAATCATAAGAGTATTCATAGCGCGGCGGATTGTAGCTGACCTCATTGCCGTCCTTATCCTCGCGCGTGAGTTCCGAACGGCTCTCGTCAATATCAAGATTGCAGCCGGTCACGTCTGCAAAGTCCAGAACATCCGGGTTGGCCTCCTGCAGATCTCTTGCTCTTGTTACCATAAATTTACCCGCGTCCTCGTCCAGAAGCACCTTGGTGTTCGTGCCGAGCGTCCGGGTGGTGTGGAACGCCGCAACCTTCTGCCGGTTTTCCTCACGGTAGGCAAGCTGCGCCTTGATCTCCTCGACGGTGCTGCTGCGCCGGTCAGAGAACCACGGCGAGAGCTTTTTGGCGCAGTTTTTGCAGAGATTCCCGTTTTCCAGCTTGCGGTTGCCAAGTAAGCCGATCTTTTCTCCGCAAATATCGCAATATTTCTTATCGAACAGTCCCATATATGTACCAATCTCCTTTGTATTTGCTTCTCAAATTATGCGGCGTACTGTGCATCTGCCTTGGAATTGAGCACCGCGCCGTAGATGTACAAGGCCGGAACGGCCACGCCCGTCAGAACGCTTGTGACGTTAAACTCGCCGCCGTTGACCAGATTCATCACGATGCTCAAGACGCTGAATACAGCCACGATTGCGCCCCATACGATGAGCCCGCCTGCTTTTTCGCTGCGCTTGCTGTGCTTGACGCCTTTGATTCCGGCGATCAGCTGGCAAATCCCTCCGATCAGTGTCAGAAACAGCGCTGCCCAGTAGGCAAATGTCAGACCAGATGCTGCGCCGAGTCCTGCCGCCAGCGCACCCAGTCCACCGACAAGCACACCCGCAATGATGGAGAATACAGCGGCAATGATCATCAGAATGCCAGTGACCTTCAAAAACTTGTGTCCATTCATAATAATTCCTCCTCGCCTCCTTGTTGTTTGTTGTTGTTTGTTTTTATTATTCCGCAGGGCGTCTTGCTCCGCACTCTGCGCAAAATACACTACTGCCATTCGGCATCCCGCACTCCGGACATTTCCATCCGCCGTCCGGCGCAGGTCTTGAAAAAATCCCGATCTCTGTTTCCTCAGCAAATGCTGCCAGAAGGTTAAAGATGCTCTGTGCGCCCGCGCCACAGTAGTTGTTCGTGAAAACCTCGCCGCCGTCCTGCCATGTCGCGGCAATGCAGCTGTCCGCAACACCATCCGGGCAGACGCCGGGGGAAACCGGAAGCTCCAGCGCGCGAAGCTCTTGTCCGATGCTGCTGAAATATGTCCGCGCCTTCTCCGGCTCGACAGCGATGTTCTGCCTGAAAATAGGCTTACCGTCGCCATCCTGATACCGATAGGAGAAAAGCATCTGCTTCTCCGCTCGGGATGGCAGCGTCCGCTCGTCGAGAAGGAAGCTGAAGCAGTCACGCGCAGACGAGGCGTTTTGCTCCCAGTAAATTCCGACCAACTCTGCTGTTTCGCGCACCTCACGCTGCTCTGTTTCAAGCGTGGATGCAGCATACGCTTCCTCGGCAATACCCAGAACCAAGGCCTCCAGTGCCTCCGCATGGCTGCCGCTGAGCTTTTGGGTCTTACTCCCGTCATCGGTGCGCCAAACGACCCGGATCTCACTGTCGGTTTCATCTGCGGTATCGGAAGACGGCTTTCGGTATTCGGGCAGATCCGACTCTGCCAGCATATTCTGAAGCGCAAACCACTGTAGCCACGTTAGCTGCCATGGAACCGGGTTGGAAAACGCATCTGTCCTGCTTTTTCTTACCTCATCACTGCCGGACTGGCTCGGAAACCAGCCGGTCAGCAAAGGCGTATCGTCCTCCTGGTAAAATTTCAGTGAAAAGCTGCTGTAGTAATTCCTGTGGTTCTGCCGCCACTCAAATTCCACCAGTTCCTTGCCTGCTCTGTATGCATCCGGATTCTCCATTCTGCCTCCATCTTGAATCCGGCTTCCGATAAAAAACCTGTACAGCAAAACGCCTGCCAGTGTGATAACTGCAATCACCGAGACGATGATCAGAGCAATTTTCAGTGCTTTTCTCACTTCAAATCACCGTCGTCAAACGGATCGCCGCATTCGGGGCAGAACTTCGGCGGATGCGCCGGATCAGCCGGCTCCCAGCCGCACTTGTCGCATTTGTACTGCGGAACGCCGGCCGGCTTGGGTTTGCCGCATTCAGCGCAGAACTTGCCCTTATTCACCGCGCCGCAGCTGCACGTCCAGCCGTCTGCCTGCGCTTCCGGCTTTTTTGTGCCGCATTCCGGGCAGAACTTTCCGGTTGCCGTCGCGCCGCACTGCGGGCATTTCCAGCTTCCTGCCGCCGGCTTGGGTTCCGGCTTTTTGGAGCCGCAGTTCGGGCAGAAATTGCCGGTGATACCGCTTTGTCCGCAGCTGCACGTCCAGCCGTTCGTGGGCGCTGCCGGTGCAGCGGGAGCCGGAGCGGGCTGTGCTTGCTGCTGCGCACCCATCTGATAGAGGTTCTGTGCGTTCATACCGCCCATCTGGCCCGCCATGTTCATGCCCATGAACGCCATTGCAGGACCCGCGCCCTGATTGGCCGCCGCAGATTGCATCGCGGAAGCCTGTGCGCCAACGAGGTGCGCCGCCGCTCTCGTCGGATCCATGAACGCTGCGTTGCGCTGCAGCTCCTTGATCATCTTCTCATCTTCCTCGCTCGCCTTGACCGACGAAACGCCGAAGGAAACGATCTCAAGCCCACGCAGGTTGCGCCATTTTCCGGAGAGGACTTCATTCAGCGCGTCCGCCAGCTCCATTGTATGGCCGGGAAGCGCGGAATAGCGGATGCCCATGTCGGAAATCTTCGCAAACGCGGGCTGAAGCGCGGTAAGCAACTCGGTCTTGAGCTGACCGTCGAGGCGGTCTCTTGTGTAGTCCTCGCCCACATTGCCGCAGACGTTCGTGTAGAACAAAATCGGGTCGCAGATGCGGTAGCTGTATTCACCGAAGCAGCGGATGGCAATGTCGATGTCAATGCCTGCCCGCTGGTCAACGACGCGGAAGGGGACCGGCGACGGCGTGCCGTATTTGTTGCCGATGAGCTCCTTGGTATTAAAATAGTACACGCGCTGATCCTTGGGCGGCTCGCCGCCGAAAGTGAAGCGCTTTCCGATGTTCTTGAACGTGTCGAGGATACTGGTTCCCAACTCACCGGAGAAGATCGAAGGCTCGGTCGAAGAATCGTAGACAAACTCGCCGGGCTCCGCGCAAAGCTCTGTGACCTTGCCCTGATCGACGATGATCATGCACTGGCCGTCAGCCACCGCGATGACCGAGCCGTTGGAAATGATGTTCTCGCTGCCCTTGTAGTTGCTGCTGCGCCCGGAAACGCGGTGCAGACCCTTGACCGCCATCACGTTCTCCGGAATGGATTCACAGTAAAAATACTCCTTCCACTGATCGGCCATCACACCGCCAGCCGCGCCCAATGCTGCTTTAATGAGTCCCATTGTCTGTTCTCCCTTTCTCTGTTTACTATGCCCACGGGTCTTCTGCCGCAGGAATACGGATGCCGCTGAGAATGCTGGAATACTCCCAGAGGAACCACTCGCCGGTTGATGCCTTCTGCCGCAGCTTCATGGGCCGCGGCGAATCTGCGCCCGCCGTTTTCAGGAACACGCGCAGATACCCCGGCTCGATATCCTGCGGCCTGGGGTCTGCCAGCACGTTCAGCCGGTATGGTGTGCGCGGGGTATAGCCGTTTTCCGGCGTCGCGCCTTCAAAATACGCAAGCGGCAGATAGGCTTTTCCGCGCAGACGGTCACGCAGGAACTGACAGTCATACGGCGTCATGGGCCGCGGGCCGCGCAGGAGATTCATTGCGGCAGTTCCGGCGTCCCTGTCCTTGTCAAACAGTGCCAGTGCGCACAGAAACAGGGCGCAGATGCGCTCCGGCCGCCTGCCGCAAGCGTCTCAAATTCCTGCAGGCTTGCAGGGATGCTTTGAATTGTGACCTGCATATAAAACCCTCCTGCTTATGGATATGTCCGGAGCCATGTTTCTGTATTTCCGGATTTGGTATAGTCATGGCCGTTGGCAGCTTCCATCGCATACCAGTATGCCCAGTGCTGCTCGTTCATGTCAGCAAAGACTCTTGGCATCTCTTTCAGATGGGCACGGATATACGCTTCGTCGGCGCTGCGTTCGAGCAGGCGGCAGGTGACTGCAGCGACTTCTGCTCTGGTAATGTTGTTGCCCGGCTTGAACGTTCCATCCGCATAGCCTGTGACCCAGCCGCGCTTTGCCGCATAGGAGATGGACTTTGCTGCCCAATGAGAGGCAGGAACGTCCGTAAAGGTCGCAGCTCCGTCCGTCAGCTGCTCAAACCGGCAGCAGATCGCGGCAAACTCCGCGCGCGTGATCGGCGCGTTTGGCCGGAACGTTCCGTCGCTGTAACCGCGGACGATCCCGAACTGCTCCATGTAGCCGATATAGTTGGCCGCCCAGTGCGCCGAGGTCACATCGGAGAAGGAGGCCGGATAGGATTTGTTTGCCTCCATCTGCTCGGTCAGCAGGCGGGCAAACATGGTGGTCACCTCTGCGCGGCTCATATTTTTGCCCGGGGCAAATCCGCCGCCCGGATATCCCTTGAGGAAGGCGAAATGGTCTGTTTTATTCAGCGTTGCGGTTTTGTAGGTGTTCTCGGTGTAGGTGTTGACAAAGCCAAGTCCGCCCTGCGCATCGTCCGGGTCGAAACGCACACCGTCTTCCGTGACTTCAAATTTGTTGTAGCAGTCCCAGGTGCCCGTCCACGGGTCTTCATAAGGATCCTCTCTCAATTCATAATGCGGCTGAAGGAACCAGCGGGTCTTATCATATGTCCAGCCGTTCTGTCCGTCGTATGCTTCCCCAATAAAGATGCCGTGATTGTCGGTCAGATAGTGGAAATCGCGTTTGTCAATCCGAATGGTCATCACACAGTTGAATGTCCCTTCTCCGTTCACGCTCACTGTGCAGTTCTGTACCTCCCAGAGACCGGTTTCGCTGCTGCGGCCATAACGCTGGTCACTGGGCGTGGCGTAAAACGTAAACGTCGTCTGCGCCGGCGAGCTATTGCCGCCCAGCTCAACGATCTTAATGATCGGGATCTGAAGCGTCACGATCCGGTCCTCGTCGTCCGGCTCAGGCTGCTCGGGCCGATTCAGCGGAAGAAAGTTGCTTTCCGGCGGCAGGGTCACGGTGAACTCCTCTGCGGCCGCGGCTGCGGCAAGGGACACTGTAAGGATCAGGCAAAGGAAAATCGCAAGAATTCGTTTTTTCATGTGGAACCTCCTTCTGTTATTTCTTTGTCGAATACGTACATGATGCGGCTTTCCACGCAGGCAGCGAAAGCCAGAGGGTTAAAGCGTGTCGATCACACCCGCGAGGTAGGTCGGCGATACCGATGCATAGATAAAATTGTCGACCAACTGATCCTTCACCGCCTGACGCACATCGGCGGCAAGCAGTTCGTCCGCGTTCTCATCCACCAGAAGCAGAACCTTACAGACCCAGCCGAGCTGCTTTACAGCATTGCAAAGCTTGAGCCGCTCGCTCAGCTTCCAGATGCCCTGCCGGATGACCTCCATCACCAACACATTGGCACGGCAGGACCGGCACAGGGCAAGCGTTTCCTCCGGTTTTGAAGAACGGTAGACAAGAAAATCCGGGTCGCATCCCGAAAGCGATTGCACGACCGCCTCCGCCAGAAGTCCGCCTTTCATATCCAGTACAATCCTTCGCATCTGCTCTTTTCCACCGCCTTTCTCTTCTTTTGTATGCTCCATTTGTATTTTAGCTGTTATCGCTCCCTTCCGCCCCCGCCGATTGGATAGGGTTTGCAATTATTTTTTGCGCAAAGGCCATCGTCCGGCTCGATTCTCTCGGCAAAGGGTGTAAAACCGTGTTGCCTTTTTCCGTCCGCATGATATACTATCCATACGAATGTGCAGAGATGGGAGGCATACGGCATGAGCAAAGCGACAAAAAAGAGCATCTTGTTTGCGCTGGGCGTGTTGGTGCTCATTGCGTTTGCCATGTGGCTCCGATATGCAAGCCGGCATATTTTCCACTCTCCGGTTGCCAACCACCTGCGAAGCGGGATCTATGTGTTTTTGTTCAGCGCGTGGTGCTACTCCCTGCGGATCCGCATCGTGCAGACACAGGTGCGGCGCTATCTGGTGGCGATCTCGGTGCTGATGGTGCTTTGGATTCTTCTGCGCTCAATCAAATTTTCCATTGAAAACACGGATGCAGAGCGCTGGCTGTGGTATTTCTACTATTTTCCGATGCTGTTCATCCCCATGCTGTCGGCCTTTGTTTCCCAGTCGCTGGGCAAGGGAGAAGATTTTCGGCTGCCACGATGGACAAAGCTTCTGTATCTTCCGACGCTGCTTCTGCTTCTGCTCGTTCTGACCAATGATCTGCACCAGCAGGTGTTTTCCTTCCCGTCTGGCGTTTTATCGGATCGGGAGTATCGGTATGAGAGCGGTTATTTCTTTGTGCTGGCTTGGGAGGCCCTGTGCGCGGGATTTGCGTTTCTTTCGATGGTAAAAAACTGCCGCATCCCGCGCAGCAGGAGAATTCGCTGGCTGCCGCTGGTTCCGCTTGCGCTTTCGCTGGCCTATGCTTATGCGTATGTCAAAAAGGTCCATTGGGTCTGGGTGCTTGCGGGCGATATGACGGTGTCGCAGTGCCTGATCTTTGCGAGCATCCTGGAATGCTGCATTCAATGCGGGCTGATTCAGTCCAACCTCGGATACGACGAACTTTTTGAGGCAACGAGCCTGCCTGTCCAGATTACAGATTCTGCATTTTGCCCCCAATATGTGTCTGTTGCCATGCAGGGAGCTTTGCCGCAAAGCGAACTGCGGCAGATGCAGCAGGATACCGCCCATCTGGGCGACGATACGCTTTTGAAGCGGCACAAGCTGCGCCGCGGCTGGGTGTTCTGGAAGGAGGACATTTCCGCGCTGAATCAGATCCGAAAGGAGCTGGAGCTGACAAGGGATGAGCTGCGTGATACCGGCGACGTTCTGGCCGCGGAGAATGCACAGCGCGCAAGATGGCTGAAACTGACAGAAGAAAACCGCCTGTATGACATGATGGAGGCGCAGACCGCCCGGCAGATCGCGATGCTGCGGGATCTGCTGGCTGAATTGCAAAAGACGGAAGATTCCGGCAGAGCCAGACACCTGCTCGGGCAGGTCATCATCATCGGAACCTACATCAAGCGTAGAAGCAACCTGATTTTTGTCGGCGTGCAGCGCGGTGCGATCAGCGCGCAGGAGCTTCGGTTGTGTCTCAATGAGTCTTCCGAGAATATCATTGTCTATGGTGCCGACTGCAAGGCGATCGTCAAGGGGGAAGGCCAGCTTACCGTCGAGCAGGCAACGCAGGTCTACGACCTGTTTGAGGCGGTCGTAGAGACGGAACTGGAATCGCTGCGTGCGTTGCTGATCTCCGTAGAGGTTGGTAAGTGGGTAGAGGTCGCTCTCTGTGTTTCAGCGGCGGAGCCGCTCTGCGGGCTGCGTGCGCGGTTTCCAGATCTGGAATGGGAGCAGGATGAGGACGGGCTGCAATATGTGACGCGGAAGCTGGAAAGATCGAGAGGGTAAAGGCGTATGGACAGGATTAAGGAAAGCTTCGACAGTCTGCCCATCGCGGCCTGCTTCTTCGATGAAAACGGCGTGGTGCGGCTTATCAACCGCCGGATGCTTGCCATTGCAAACTGGCTGCGAAAAGGCGGCATACAGTCGCTTGAAGAGATGCAGAGCGCCCTGCACTCGCCGCCCGCAAACGTGCGCTGTTTGGATCGGCACCTTCAGATCTACCGATTTCCGGACGGGAAGGCGCTGCGCTTTGCGCAGGAGCAAATCACAACAAAAGCGGGCGTCCGCTATACGCAGATCACTGCCGCAGACGTTACGGAGCTGATCCGGAAGCAGAACCAGCTGAAAGCGGAAAACGCGAAGCTGGCGGAGGCGAATGAGCGGCTTCGGCGGCTGTTCGTGCAGATGCCGGAGATCATTCGGGAAGAAGAAACGCTGGCAATGAAGCTGCGTGTGCATGATGACATCGGGCACAGCATCCTCGCGGCGCGCCGTGTGCTGCTCCAGAACACGGACCAGAAGGAAATTCGTGCAAACGCGGCGCTGTGGGAACAGTCAATTTCAGTGCTTTATCGCTCCAGCCAGATAACGGCGCAATCCGAACCGCTGGAGGCGGCGAAAAAGCGAGCGGAAGAATTGGGCGTTAGCGTTCTGCTGACAGGGAATGAGCCGCAAAGGCAGTGGATGCGCACACTGAGCGCACTGGCGATCTGCGAATGTGCGGCGAACTGTGTCCGTCACGCAGATGGCACAGAATTGTATGTGCGCTTTTGGCAGAAGGCGGGCTGCATGGAGGTCGCCCTGACCAACAACGGCGCAGTGCCGAAGGAAAAGATCACAGAGGGCGGAGGCCTTTCCATGCTGCGTCAACGTATAGAAGAAGCAGGCGGCAAAATGGAGGTTTGGAGCATCCCTCGCTTTAAGCTGATGCTCAGTCTGCCGGAACAGGAGGAAGCAGCACATGAGAGTGATGATCGTTGAAGACCAGACTATGATCCGCAGTCTGCTGGAAAGCTATTTCCGTGCCGAGGACGGATACCGGATCACGGCGTCCATCCCCGGTGCAAAGCAGGCGGTTGAGGTGTGCCGGACAAGCTCCGTCGATCTGATTTTGATGGATGTGCAAACGGAGAACCGCGAGAACGGACTGACTGCCGTTCGTCAGATCAAAGCCATACAGCCGAAGAGCAAAATTATTGTCGTGACCTCACTGATCGACTGCGCCGTTCTGGACGAGGCAAAGAGGGCCGGGGCCGACAGCCTGTGGTATAAGGACTCTACGCAGAAGCGTTTGATGGATATTGTCCGGCAAACGATGGCGGGTGAACATATCTTCCCGGACGCGCCTCCGACGGTTGAGATCGGCATGGCAAAAAGCACGGAATTTACAAAGACGGAATTGAAAGTTCTGCGGCATCTGCTGCGAGGCCTGTCTTACACGCGCATCGCGGCAGAGATGGGCTGCGAGATGTCAACGGTCAAATTCCATGTGGCGAACATGCTGCAAAAAACCGGACTGGAAAACAAGCTTCAGCTTGCACTGGCAGTCAGCGACGCCAAGCTGATTGCCGATCTGGTGGAAGAATGATGGGATTTGATTTTCTGCTTGTGCAGCCACAGGCATTTATTGAAAGTAGAAGCCGCGTCTGAGACGTTACACTTGGCAAGCAATGCCTGCGTATGCAATTAAAGTGAAAACAGTAATCGTGATTGACAATGTTTCGGATACCATCTCTGCGCTCCAAGGAAATCTCACTGGTACAGTATCAACAGTAGAAAAAGGTGTCTATACTTTTGAAAATGAAGCATTAGAGGAACTTGTCATGAGTTCTTCAAGTGCGTCATTGTTGCCGGGATGCTATGCCATCTTCAAATTCAAACGCTATGAGGATTCCAGCCTGTCCTACACCGGCCTGGACAAGCACGAAAACGAGGATGTCGGCGGCTGGGATACCGTTGTGAAGCGCAAGGAGTACGAGCTGCTGTTCTATAACCAGCAGTCTACGATGAATGCGCCGGAAATCGACGAAGTCGATGTTCCGGAAGCGGACGAGGAGCCGGAGCCGCCCAAAGCCCCCGTTCCAACTCGGACACCACCGGCTAAGCCGGATTTTGTCACTGCTGCCTTCGGCGTGAAATCTCCGATCGTTTCCGCAAAGCCCCAGCAGCCCGAAAAACCGAAGGTCGATGTTTCCGGCGTTGCCGTTGGAAGCGCTGTGGCTCACGCTAAGTTCGGCATCGGCAAGGTGATCGAGCTGAACAGGGGATATGTGACCGTCTGCTTTGAGCAGGGCGAGAAGCGCTTTATTTTCCCCGATGCCTTTGAATCCGGATTCTTGAAAGCGCAATAAGCAAAAAGAGGCCCTTCGTATCATTTTCTCGATACGAAGGGCCTTTCTTATGTATAGATTACTTGGTGATAGACAATTTCGGTTGCACGGTCTCGGCAGGAATTCATCCGCCTGACCCATTTCATTTGGTCACTGGCTTTCAGCGTTTCCGTAACGCCCTCAGCATCTGCCATTTGTTTTACCAGCCGAATCCACAAAAGCAAGGGGCTGGAATACTCTGCTGTATATTTTGTTGGATTGGAAGACTCTGCTTTCTGGAACTTTAGGAACCAGCCGGATGAAGATCGCTGCACATTCTTTGTGGCATTATCCCGTGCAAAGGAATCGGTTACTTTCACATTCTGTAAACGAAGAACAGGTATGAGACATCCCATGCAGCAGCACAACGCAATTAATGAGTTTTTTAATTTATTGCAAAAACGGGAATTGCAGAAGTAAAAACCGTATCTTAGAATTCAGATTCTTTAGTTTGATTACTTCATATCTTCTTTTTTATTCCTTGGTTAAATTGAGTTTGAAAATGAGGGAATACCGCAGTACACCTTTTGAGATTCATATACAGGAAAGTCATCACATCACACGCCTCCTTAGCATTGAAGGTATACAAATGTAAAGTTTTAGAACGCTTCAGAAATATAGAAAAAGCGCCGTCTCGGGATCACTCCCAAGACGGCGTTTTTCTGTTGCGGATCAGAGCGAACACTTCACGGCGAAACCGCCGCTGAAGAAATAGGTGTTCGTCCAATACCTGTTTGGTGGAGTAGCCCCATCAAAATCCGAACTCAATGCCGACTTGATCTCTTCAAGCGAGATCGTCTGCGTCCCGTGCTGATAGTTATAGGTCAATACCAGTTTGTCATCAAACACATACACCGAATTCACGAACGTGTCAATTAGGCGTTTCTGAAAATCCCGGTTTTCCGGATCCCCGTGACGGAATTGTTCAAACCACGCCGTCATCTGTTCGCGGGTAAGCTTCGGCTTTTGCAGTTCAGCAGTCTGGATATTGACAAGGATTTCTTCCTTCTGTGCTTCCAGATCTTCGAGCCGCTGCTTGGTGGACGGCGTAAAGATACCCTGCTCGATGGCTTTCAGAAGATTTGAAATCGCGGACTCAGTTTCTGCAAGCTGTGAACGAAGCGCAGGCGTTGTCGTGTCTTCCTGCTCCTGCATAACAAGAATTGCATCGATGAGCCTGTTAATCTTCTCTTCATCCATGACGCGCTGCATGGTCAGGCGGACAACAACACGTTCAATCCAGTCTTTGCGAACAGCCTTCTTGTCGCAATCCTTCAGGCGCTTCGCACCGCTGCATTTGTAATAATAGTGCATAGCGCCGGTATGGCTCTTGCCGCTTTCACCAACCATCATGCGCTCACATTTACCGCAGAACAGCTTTGTTGTCAGCAGATAGTCCTCTTTTGCTTTTGCCATTGCGGGAGCATGGCGGTTCTTCTCCATGCGTTCCTGCACACGGTTGAACAGGTCTTCCGGAACGATAGCAGGAACGCCGCCCTCAATTACAACATCCTGATAGCGATACTCGCCAATGTATTTGCGGTTTTTCAGCAGAGAGCTGAAACTATTGATATTGAACGGCTGTCCCCTTTTCGTTTTAAGTCCGCGGGCATTGAAATCCTCAACAATAGAACGAACCGATTTGCCATCAGCATACTTTTCAAATATCTCAACCACTAATGGTGCAGTCACGGGATCGATCACAAGCTTCTGTGCTTTCTTGTCCAACAGATAGCCGAGCGGAACGCCACCGCCGTTGTTTTTTCCTTTCAATGCATTCTCTTTCTGCCCACGATGGATCTTCTCTGATAACTCAGCAGAATAGAACTCAGCATAGCCCTCCAGCATTGCTTCCAGAATAATACCCTCCGGGCCTTCGGAGATATGCTCTTTCGCAGAAATAACCTTTACGCCGTTCTTTTTCAGAATGTGCTTGTAGTGAGCGCTGTCGTAACGGTCGCGGGAAAAGCGGTCGAGCTTCCATACAAGCACAATCTCGAACAGCTCTTTTGCACTGTCCTTGATCATGTGCTGGAACTCGGGTCGATCTGCTGTTTTTGCAGATAATGCCCGGTCAATATACGTTCCAACAATGGTCATGTTGTTGCGTTCAGCATATTCCCTGCACTCGCGGAGCTGACCTTCAATGGATTCCTCGCGCTGGCTATCAGAGGAATAGCGGGCGTAGATAACAGCGTTCATTCTTCATCACCCTCGTTGCCTTCGCCACTTTCCAAAGCAAGCTCTGTCAATTCACGCAGCTTGTTTTGTAGAAGCGTCTTGTCGGGAAGACAAAGCCGATAATCTGCAACAAGTGTGGGCGACATACTGCGGCTTAAAGCATATTCGACAACCGCGTCATCCTTGCTGGCGCAAAGAATAACGCCTACACTTGGATTTTCATTTGGCTTCTTCACATCGCGGTCAAGTGCTTCGAGATAAAAATTGATCTGCCCGATGTGTTCCGGCTTGAATTTTCCGATTTTCAGTTCAATCGGGACAAGGCAGGAAAGCGCACGGTTATAAAACAGCAAGTCGATGAAGAAATCTGTATTGCCAACCTGAACACGGTACTCCTCACCGATAAAGGTAAAGTCCCGACCAAATTCAAGTATAAACTGCTTCAGATTTTCGATGATTGCTTTACGGAGATTCTTTTCAGAAAATTGCTCCGGCAAGTCCAGAAACTCAAGCACATAGGTATCGAGGATGCTTTCACGCACATCATGCGAAACGGATTCAGGCATCGGCTTCTTGGCAGAAATCATTGAACGCTCATAGTACGATGTGCCGATCTGACGCTCCAACTCACGTTTGGAATAATGTTCCTTCGCACAGAGCGCCATGTAAAAATGCCGTTCATCTGCCGTCTTGGAGCCAGACATAATAAGCAGATGGTTTGTCCAGCTGATTTGTGTCACCAGTGGTGTCACAAATTCATCGTCCTTGTAAGTCTCGTAGAATTGCTTCATACGATAGAGACCGCGACGATTGAAACCTTTGATGTTGGGGTTCTCTTGCGCAATGTATGCGGCAACTTCGTCAATGATCTTATCGCCAAAGCTTGATGCAGAACAAAGCTCTGACAAATACGCACCGACGCTCCAATACATCTGAATAAGCTCTGCATTGACTGCTTTCATGGCGCGGCTGCGGGCGTTGTCGATGATATGGATGACTTCATCAAACTGTCCCGGATTATGGGTTAATTCATTGCTCATATCTTCGCCTCCCCAAGCATTTTCAGCATTGCTTCTTTCAGCTTTTCGTTCATCGGTGATTCCGGGTCGAAGCACATCTCAACAAACTTCCTCAGTTCAGGATTGTTCGCGTCAACCGGAGGTTTTGCCTCATACAACTTGCCGTGCGGATTATCGCAGCGGGCGAAGATGTAGTCCATTGAAACGTCAAAATAGTCCGCATACTTGCGCAGAAGATCGACAGTCGGCGTTGCCTGACCATTCTCATAGCGGTTAATGCTGGACTGTGTAGAGCCGATCACATCGGCGAATTTTGATTGGGATAAACCAATGCCTTCCCGCAATGCGCGAAGGCGCATACCCAGTTGTTTCATGCTGTTCAACCTCCAATTCGGGTTAAGTATAGTATAATCAAAATCCGAGCAGATGTCAACCCGGATTTTGAAGAGTTTGTGTAAGCATTGACTGAGCGGCTATTATATAGATTACTGCGGCGGCTGATCCTCCTGCTGAGACTTAAGAATTTTTGTTATATCTATAATAGTCGCAGAACTTGGCTGAACTGCAAGATTTTTTGCAGCAGTAGCAAGAGGCTCCGCGTAAGCGTCCACAGAGGAAAGTTGAAGTCTTCGCATAGTTTCGATATTCTCGAGTTTCTGCTTCAATGCCTGTTGCTCTGCCAAATCAGCCTCTGCGGACAGCTTTCTCAGTTCGATTTTCTTCTTGTCTTCGTCATATTTATGATTGATAATTCCTTTGATGACGCCGATTATAGAATGAAATTCATAATCTCCCGCTTTTCCACCAAAAATAGCCATATAGCATATTAAAAGAGGAAATGCATTTTCCTGTGCAAAATTCCATATTTGAAGAATTACGTCACCAGGGGAATGAAGAGTGGTTTTGACCTGAACTGTTTCCGGCTTATCGTCCGATAATAATCGCGCAGCACACAGAACAAAATTAGCGAGGTCAAGAACGTTAATTTCTTCTTTTCGCTTTACACGAAAAGTAACAGTAAGCTTATCCTTAAATAGAACTGTATCGAAGCATCCGCTCAACACCAGTTCTGCGTATTCGTTCAAATCACTTAAACTATGCCAGTTTCTCGCAATAGCACTCTGTAAATACGGACTTATTGTATCATCAGCAGTCAGCACCTTAATCAGTGTGATTTTCCTTCGTTTAATATACGGGCAGGTAAATGTATCAGTATTTGGATTTGCCTTTTCGATCTGCTGATGAACCTCTTTTTCTAATTCGACTGTGAGGGTTGGAGATTGTTCTTCGTAATACTCTCCAATGTATGCAAAAGCAACCCTGTTGTTATCTACAATAACTGCAATGTCTCCCGCTTTGAGTTCATAGCAAAAACGAATACACTTATTGAGTGACGTTCCGCGCTTACTTTCATCATATGTAGCTTTTATCGAGGCTTTTAATCTGTCTGACTGACTTCGAGTAAGATTTTGACTAATCATAGCCTTTGTCACTGAGTTCCAACCTATCGCAATAAACTCATTCCTTATGAACTCGTCAAAGAAAAAGCCTCGCTTAGCTCTTACCATCCAGAAGTTTGTATCATTTTTAATGGAGGGAATGTCTAAAATCTGAGTCATCTTATCCATATCTGCTTCTCCTTTGAATCAGTCTCTTTATAATTGTGGCTTGTCTAACACATACATCAACTGGCTTGCCAGCATGATTTGCTCCATAGCCTCGCGCTTTTCATATTGAAGATTAGCATGAGCCGCAGGGTTGCGATAGGCTGCCATGATTC
>OMDC01000416.1_pt1 | contig 19424 bp, 16 predicted proteins | sample 1674201 | NCBI WGS metagenome assembly OMDC01 (sample SAMEA103958152, study PRJEB25191) | human gut metagenome | biome: human-associated habitat [ENVO:00009003]; feature: intestine environment [ENVO:2100002]; material: feces | place: Germany | collected 2013/2015 | reverse complement strand
TCCGCCCGGATTGTGCGGATTGCAGAGCAGCATCAGTCGTGCGCGTTCGTGCTTGAGCTTGCGTTCGAGGTCGTCGAAGTCGATTTCGTAGCGCAGTTCCTCCTTATTATATATAAGCGAGTTGGATACCATCTCGCATCCGTTGTTGCGTATTGAGGAGAAGAAGCAGTTGTACACCGGTCCCTGCACTATCACCTGGTCGCCTGGCAGCGTGAGCGCCTTGATAACCGCCGACACAGCCGGCACCACGCCAGACGTGTAGATGATATCCTCTCGGTTGATGTGCCATCCGTGACGCTTACCAAACCAGCGGCACACCGCCTCGTAGTACGCCTCCGGCACACGTGTATAGCCGAAGATGCCGTGCGCCACGCGTCGCTGCAAGGCTTCGGTGATTGCGGGGAAGGTCTCGAAGTCCATATCCGCCACCCACAGCGGAATGATGTCAGCCTCTGGCGCCGAATCCCATTTGTACGAGTCGGTGCCGCGTCGGTCGGTGGGTATTGAAAAGTCGTATTCCATAGCTTACGGGTTTTGACTTTATGTTTATGCCCGCGTCAGAATCTCGCAGTCGGCAGGCTTCTTGATATTCTCGTCGAGTATTATCTCGCCGATGCTGTCAGCCACGATGCGTCCCGACGCAGGGTTCTTTATGCTCTTGATATGTCCGCGTATGTCAGCCTGCACGGTAGAATACTCGAACGCGCGGTCGCATTCGGCGTCGAACGTGCAGTTCTCGAGCACGAGGTCCTTGGCGTAGCAGAGCGGCTGTTCGCCCGATATATGGCAGTTGACGAGTCGCAGTCCGCGCGAGTGCCATCCGAGGAACTCTCCGTTCAGTTCCGAGTCGTACACCGTCACGTTGTCCACCTCCCAGAACGAGTCCTTTGTGTCTATCTTCGCGTTGCGAATCTCTATGTCGCGCGAGTACTGGAAGACGTACTTCGCGTCCGACACCAGTCCGTCCACCTTCACGTTGCGGCAGTGCATGAACGGGTACGTACCCTCGTGCAGCACCACGTTCTCCAGCGTCAGTCCGTCGATGCCCCAGAACGTCTCGTCGGCATCGTTCACGGTTACGTTCTTCAGCGACAGATTCTTCATCTCGCGGAAGAACTTCGGACCGTTTATCACGCAGTCCTCCATGTGCATATCGTCCGAGTACCATATCGCCGAGCGCGAGCCCGGAGCGAAATAGCAGTTGCGTATGTCCGATCCCTTCACATGCCACAGTGGGTACTTGCCCTCGAAGTAGCAGTTGCGGCAAACGATGTTGCTGCACTCCTTTACGCCCGATTCGCCGAAGGTGATGCGCACGTGGTCGAGCTCCACGTTGTGTATCTCGAAGAGCGGACGCTCTCCGCCGAAAACCTTGTTACTGATCTTTTCCATAATGATTGCATGAAGTTTGAATGTTCCAGAATTTGAGTTTCACTAAGAATATAAAGCCTCTGAAGCACAGTTCGATACACATAGCTATCCACACGCCGCGCAGTCCCATCGACGGCGCCAGCAGAGCGGCGAGCGATATGCGCACGCCCCATATCGAGACGAGGTTCATGATGCTCGGCACGAGCGTCTTGGCGGCGCCCACGAACACACCATAACTCACGATGGCAGCGGCGAACATCGGCTCGGCGAACGCTTCTATGCGCAGCACCTCCACGCCCAGACGGCGCACCTCCTCAGCCGGCGTCATCATAGCCATTGCTACGGGCGCTCCGACGTACATCACCACGCCCATCACAGCCATCACCGTCACGCCCAAGCCCACCGACAGCCACGCAAAGCGCTTCATCAGTTCGTGCCTGCCGGCTCCGATGCTCTGTCCGACGAGCGTCGTAGCAGCATCGGCGATGCCGTAGCCCGGCATGTAGCAGAGACTCTCCACGATTACGCCGAACGAGTTGGCGGCGATGGCGAACGTGCCCAGCGGCGCAATGATAATGGTCGTCATCACGTAAGCCGAGCACATGATGGTCTGCTGCAATCCCATAGGCAGACTGATGTGCAGCGCGCGCTTCACCACGCCCCATGTGGGCAGAAAGCGCCCCGTGTCGATGCGCAGCGACAGCTCTTTCGAGCGGAAACAGAGTATGTACATCGTGATCGACGCAGCCACCAGTTCAGCCGATACTGTGCCTATTGCCGCACCCACTACGCCCATGCCCATGCCCGGTATAGTTACTTCTGCTCCAAACAGTTGCATGGGTCGGGTGGGGAAGATGAGGAAGAAGTTGAACACCACGTCGAGCGACATCATCACCACGCTCATCACGCTCGGCACAGCCGTGGGCGTGATGTCGCTGCCGCCGCCCAGCCATACGGGCAGGAACGGACTCACCGCCAGCGACACCAAGCCAATGAGCGCGCTCACCACGAGCACCGACATTATGCCCTGTCTGAGCGTGTTGCGAGCCCGCCGAGGGTCGTTGGAGCCCAACTGATGGCTCACCTGAACGTAGAATCCGGCTGCCGCCGCCGAGCAGATGCTGCCCAGCAGCCACATCGTCGTCTCCATCAGTCCGATGGAAGCCGACGCCTGCGCGCCCATGCTGCCCACCATCGACGCGTCGATGTACTGCATCATCGTCGTCGTGAGCTGCGCCAGAATAGCCGGCGTGGCGAGAAACATCACGAGTCGCGCCTGCTCGCCGAGCGTCATAGGCTTGCCCTGACGTATCATCGAGAGTAACGCGTCTTTCTTCTTGTCTGATTTCATATATGAATCTGTGTGTGTATATATACCTATTGAGCTGTCTGTTGCTGATTATCGCAATGCGAAGTTACTACAAATTTTCATAATACACAACGCCCTTCGCCGCTTATCCGTAATAAGTATACCGAAAAAGGGAAAAAGGGTAATTTTGCGTTAAAACCTAATACTTTATGCGTTTTTATTTCGCTCTCTCGAAAAATAGCCGTACCTTTGCACCCGATAACAAAAAATGTATAACCCTGTGGAAGAATTTGGCTGCTTGCAACCACACAAAAAAATGCTAAAACTGCAACGCTAACCGCGAATGTAAGAACGCGAAACGTAAAAGGATAACGACGGTTAGACAGCGGTAATTTGGTGTTTTTCCACTTATTTAAATTTAAAAATTGGAAAAATGAATTATCTTTTTTCTTCAGAATCAGTTTCAGAAGGCCATCCGGACAAAGTGGCCGACCAGATTTCAGACGCTTTAGTAGATCAGTTCCTCGCTTACGACGAAAACGCACACTGCGCCATCGAGTCGTTCGTGACAACCGGTCAGGTAGTAATCATGGGCGAGGTGCGCTCTAACGTCTACATCGACCTGCAGAACATCGCACGCAAGACCATCAACCAGATTGGCTACACAAAGTCGGAGTATCAGTTCGACGGCAACTCATGCGGTGTGCTCACAGCCATCCACGAGCAGTCGGACGACATCGACCGTGGCGTGAGCCGCGAGAAGGAAGAGGACCAGGGCGCCGGCGACCAGGGAATGATGTTCGGCTACGCCACCAACGAAACGGAGAATTACATGCCGCTTTCACTGGACCTTGCACACCGCATCCTGCAAGTGCTGGCAGATGTCCGTCGCGAAGGCAAGGTGATGACCTACCTCCGTCCCGACGCCAAGAGCCAGGTGACCATCGAATATGATGACAACGGCACACCCGTACGCATCGATACCATCGTAGTTTCCACCCAGCACGACGACTTCGTACAGCCTGCCGACGACAGCGATGCCGCCCAGCTGAAGGCCGACGAGGAAATGCTCGCCCAAATCCGCCGGGATGTAATCGAGATTCTGATGCCGCGTGTCATTGCTTCCATCCATCATGAAAAGGTGCTGGCACTGTTCAACGACCGTATCACATATCACGTCAACCCCACGGGCAAGTTCGTAATCGGTGGTCCTCACGGTGACACCGGGCTGACGGGACGCAAGATTATCGTAGATACCTACGGCGGCAAGGGTGCCCACGGCGGCGGCGCTTTCTCCGGAAAGGACCCCTCTAAGGTAGACCGCAGCGCAGCTTATGCAGCCCGCCACATTGCCAAGAATCTGGTAGCCGCCGGCGTTGCCGACGAAATGCTGGTGCAGGTAAGTTACGCTATCGGTGTGGCACGCCCCATCAATATCTTCGTAGATACTTATGGCCGCAGCCACGTCAATATGAGCGACGGTGAGATTGCCCGTAAGATTGACGAGCTGTTCGACCTCCGCCCCAAGGCGATAGAAGACCGTCTGAAACTGCGCAACCCCATCTATCAGGAGACTGCCGCCTACGGACATATGGGCCGCGAGCCGCAGACCATCGTCAAGCACTTCAAGAGCCGCTACGAAGGCAACAAAGATATAGAGGTAGAGCTATTCACCTGGGAGAAGCTGGACTATGTGGACAAGGTGAAAGCCGCATTCGGTTTATAATCAGCATAGCTTTACGGCTATTTATATAGAAGGCTGCCCTTCTGCAGATACCGATGTTTCGGAGGATGCAGAAGAGGCAGCCTTTGTTGTTTTGGTCTTGCTCTTCAAATGGATTTTTTTACCGGCAGTACAAACACGAACCTTGCCCCCTCCTTGTACTCCTTGTCCAGCAGCACTTTCCCTTTCAGCCGTTCGGCGATGAGGCGGCAGATATTGAGTCCCAGACCGGTGCCTTGCCCGAAGTTGTCGGCCTTTTCAAAGCGTTCGAAGATGGTTTCCGAGTATTCCGGGGGAATGCCGGTACCGGTATCGGTGACGGAGAAGGTGACGTATCCGGGATGCTCTGTGAGGGAGCAGTGCAGGCGGATTTCGCCTTGTGTGGTGTGTTTCTCTGCATTGGTAAGGAAGTTGATGAGTATCTGGCACACACGTTGCCCGTCGGTGCTCAGTTCGTAGCAGTCGTCCACTTCGGAGGTGTAGTAGAGCTTCACGCCTTCGGGCTTGCGGTGTTCAACGGTGGTTATGGCTTCCCGGCAGAGCTTGTTGCAACTGTGCGGCGCTATCTTCATGGTGTATCTGTTGCTTTCCAACTCGGCTGCGCTGAGGATGTCCCCCACCAGTGTAAGGAGGAGGTCGGAATTGTGCTGTATGAGATGGCAGAAATCCTGCCTTTCCTCTTGGGAAAGGTTCGCGTCGGGGGAAGTGATGAGTTGTGAGAAGCCCACGATAGAGTTGAGCGGTGTCCGTATTTCGTGACTCATGTTCTGCAGGAAGATGCTCTTTGCCTTGTTGGCTGCTTCGGCTTGGTCGCGTGCTTCGGAAAGTTCCTCGTTCTTGTGGCATAGTTCGAGGTTGACTTTACGTTTGCGGTGGAGGTAGAGCATCAGGAAAAGCAGGGATAACAGTAAAAAGCCGGTGACAATGCTGAAAAGAGTGATGCGGTAGCGCGAGGTAGCCTGTATGTTTTCCATTTTCAGGCGTTCGGCGCCTATCTGGGTGTTCAGTTCGGCGATGTCCGACAGTTGCAGGAGATTGTTCGTCGAATCTTGCTGCTGGTGGTATTTTCTCAAATATTTGATGGCATTGGGATAATCTTTGGCGTATTCATAAATGTAAGCATGGTATTGCGGGCCTTTGTTGGGCAATTGGTCAGCGTGGGCATGGGCTTGTTCATACTGTTTGTCCAGTATGTTCCTGTAGATGTGGGCTATCAGTAGGGAAACGCTGGCAGAGAGCTTGCAACGGTCCGCCATTTGTACGGCTTCTTTATAGCAGTCGTTGAATTCATCTATACGTCCCTGCCGGAATAGTACCAGGCATTTCTCTATCATGGCTTGGGCTATGTTCCGTTCTGTTTTGGCGCTCTTCAAGGCTTTTTCGCAATAGTCCAGTGCGGTGGCGTAATCTTTTTGGGTGTTACGGTAATATTCGGCAAGGCTTGAGTATAGTTGGCTGGGATCTTGGTCGGGCATATTCTTCAGCATATAGTCCAAGGCTTCCTGATAGTATTGGGCGGAGAGGTCGAAGTTTCCGCGTGATTTGTAGATATGGCCCATGGTTCGGATACAGCTGAAGATACCGTAAGGGTATCTGTCGGCAAAAGCTTGCTTTTTCATTTTTTCCGCTTTCTGCAAGGCGAGCAATGAGCGTTGTTGGTTCAGGAAGTAGATGATTTCGCTGCTCCAAGCGTGATAATAATATTGCAGATAGTTATTGGCACGTGAAATCTCTTTCAGGTCAGTGGATGCCTTTTCTATTTTGCTATCATCTTTTTGGGATATATAGAACTGCAGGGGGATGATGTATGCCAGGCATTGTGCTTTTTTGTCACCGAGCTTCAGAGCCTGTTGATACAAAGTGTCGGCCACCAGCAACCCCTCCTGCTGGCGTGCCTGCTTGGAAGCCCGCTGGTAGATGGGGTAGAGTGCATCGTCTATCTTGTAGGGATTGTTCTGTGCTGCGGAAGGTAGGAACACCCATACTGAAAGCACTAGAAAACATAACCTTGAAAGAATGCACTCCCTCTTTGTTCTATTGGATGGAATAAGCATGTTTTTTTCCGGATACTTATTATTATGCCTATGGCATCGCAAAAATAAGATAAAAGAATAAATTACAAGCTTTTTTTGTATAATTTCTCTGTTTGCTTGTTGAATGATCCTTGCCAGGAGCTTTCTTACGAAATTTCCGGTGATAATGCCGCCCTCTACATCATCATATTCTTCCTTATCGAGAACTTCACGATGGCCATTGCATTGACTGCCGCCAGCGGCAGGTCCATGGGGTCGTGGTGGTTGTTGTAGCTCACCAGACGGATGCAGTCCGGCCGTTCCGAGTGGTTGACGTATTTCACTGCCAGGTATTCGTCGCCGCCCCGTTCGAAGGAGACGAGATACATTTCACCGTAGATGACGTCGGTGAAGTCGCGGATGGACTTAAAGCCTACGATGTCGCCGGACTTGAGGATGGGATACATCGAGTCGCCCGAGACGTAGACGGCACCGTCGCACACAGGGATATTGGGAATTACAATCCGCCCCAAGGCGTACTGCGGGCGGTCAGCCAGCAGTGTCTTCAGGTTGGCGGCGGCAGAGATGTCATAGAGGGTCACGCTACGGTCGTCCATAGGGTCGGCTGTTTTCGGTGTGTGAAGTATTTCCACTTCACCTTGTACCAAGTCATTGTCACAGAATTTTGAATGATGTGCAGGCGAGCCCTTTCCCGTCAGCAGCCAGTTGTAGTCCACGTCGTCCAGGCTGCCCAGCAGCAGGGGGAAGTCGATGCTGTTGCGGGCGTTCCAGTTGCTCAGTGTGGAGCGTGATATACCCAGAAAGGCGGCAAGTTCGCTGTCTGTCTTGAATTCTTTCGCCAGTTTGGCACGTTTTATGATGTCTGCCGCACAAAATACCGGGTCTTTGTCATTCGCCATATTCTTCAGTTTTTACGTGTAAATTATTCAGAAACTATTATCTCCTCATTTATACTGTCTTACGTCTTATTTAAGAATTTAATTCCCGATTTATTTGTTTTATAAATGAAAACAGTATTATCTTTGTTGGGACAAAAATACATATCATGTTTTATAAATGCAAATAAAAGGGAGGGATTTATGGAAAATACACATCTGGTCTTTTATCCGGAAGCATCCGAATTTAGCAAAAATACTTACGAATTTGAAAAAATGGGCATCCGCCTTGCCGGATGTATAGATGAGGTGCGTTGGAAGTATAGATGCAACGCGCTGGATGTATAGATAGAATACGCTGGATATATACTTCCAGCAAACAGCCCCTACAAGCATCTTTGGCAGGGGTGTACCGAAAAAAATATTATTGTACTAATTCTTAACAAAAAATGATTATGGAACAGATTATTGAAAAAAATGTTCGTTTCTGTGGATGTTGCCACAGAGAACTACCCGTTGATTCTTTTTATGTAGACAAGCGTACGCTTGCCCCAGACAATTATTGCAAGGAATGCCGTAGGGCGATGAGCAACGCCCGCTACCGTCGCTCACTTCCAGCAAGCAATCCCCTCCGTTATCCGGTCATCACTGAAATTTCGGACTGTACTCTTCGTATGTATCTTATTCTGAATGCTTTGAAGGTAGTGCGCGAAAGCGTGCTCCGCAAGCGGAAACGCCTATGCGAAGCAGGTGATATAGAATGATACAAGCCGCTCTCTCCCCCTAATCACTAACCCCTAATCATCAAACCATGTCCAGAATCAAAAAACGGGGACTTGACTATTTCCCCTTGAACACAGACTTCATGCACGACCGTCTGGTGCGCCGCATCATGAAGCGTGAGGGTGACGGCTCCTTTGCCATTCTGCTGGGCGCCCTCTCCTGCATTTATGCCGACGAAGGCTATTACGTGTGTGCCGACGAGCTTTTCTACGAAGACCTTTCCGCCTGCCTCTATGAAAAGACGGCTGCCGACGTGAAGCGCATTCTTGCCCTGGCTGTGGAGTACGGCATTTTCAATGCCGCCCTTTTCGGCAAATACGCCATCTTGACTTCTGCTGAGATACAGCGGCAGTATCTGTTCAGTACCAAGCGCCGGAAATCTTCTGCCATAGACACACGTTATTGTCTGGTGGATGATTCTCAGAGCGATGACGAGGCCGCGCCGACTGCCGCCGGGAGAGTGCCGTCTGCCAATGGAAGCGTGCCGTCCGTTGCCGAAAGTGCAGCATTTAAGTCCGAAAATGCGACATCGGGTACACATAGCACAGCAGAGCATAGCACATCACAACACAGCAAAGAAAATCCCCTCCTCCATAGTTCCCCCGGAACCGGGGGCACTGAGGGCGCGGATGTGCCATCCGCGGAGGGGGAATATCTTCGGAAAATAGAGCAACTGCAACCGCCGCAGGATGGCACGGACCGCAACCTGGACGGGTTGCTTTTCAATCTGAAGCAGTTCCATATTCCTCCGCAAGAGCAGTATGCCATTATCCTCAAAAGTAATTTCGGTGCTATCGGCCACCCTTTGTGGAAGGGCTTCTATGCCTTGCGCGAGAGTCATGGCAAGATACGGCAACCGGGGCGATACCTGCTGAGCCTGTGCTGTAAGTAAGTTTTCGATTTGTGAATAAATTCATGAAGAAAAACGGTTTTTTTAATTTGCACACTTTTCCGGATAGCGTTATCTTTGCAATGTGGTTAAGCTTAATACACAAAAATAAAACAATGCTGTTTCATTTGAAAAAAACGAATCCTTGAATTTCAAGACAAACTATTAATTTTTAAAACAAAACTACTATGCCAGTAATTTACAAATCATTTCAGTCGGTTCTTGCCAACAAAGAGGGCAAGAAGCTTTTCTATCCCCGCGTGGTGCTGACGGGGAATGTGGACACCGAGCAGGTGGCCAAGGAGATTGCGGAATTGTCTTCCCTCTCTACGGGTGACTCGAAGAATGTCATCGACAACCTGGTGACCGTGATGACTCGCCACCTGCAGTCTTCCGAGAGCGTGACGCTGGACGGTCTGGGTACTTTCCGCCTTACGATGAAGTCCACCATGAACGGTGTGGAAGACCCTCTGAAGGTATCGGCTACCCAGTCCACACTACGAGTGCGTTTTCTGCCCACCTCCAAGCGTAATCTGGACCATACGGTGTCTACCCGTTCGCTGGTGACCGGGGTGAAGTGCGTGCGCTTCGACCTTCAGGACACGGCAGGTTCGGGCGGCAACGACGGTGGCTCGGGCGGTAACGACGGTGACCAAGGTGAAAATCCGTTGGGATAAGGCCATTTACGATTTGACGATTTACGATGTACGATGTACGATTGAAATTCGTACTGCTAAATAACCGCGCCTATGCAGGCATTTATGATACGAAAAGTAATCGTACATCGTAAATCGTCAAATCATAAATTACTAATCTTCAATCATTAATCACTAACTAATCTTATGCGAAAAATCAACTACATCGTGGTGCATTGCAGCGCCACGCGGGAGGGCTGTACGCTTACTTCCGAGGCTCTGGAGGCAGAGCACCGCCGCCGTGGCTTCCGCACGACGGGCTATCACTACTATATCCGGAGAGACGGTACTGTGCTCGGAACCCGTTCCTTGGAACTGCCCGGTGCGCATTGCCGCGGTCACAACAAGTATTCGATAGGTATCTGCTACGAAGGCGGGCTGGATGCCCGGGGAAATCCGAAGGATACCCGTACGCCGGAGCAGCGTTCGGCCCTGCACCTGCTGGTGTACCAGCTGCTACAACAGTTCCGGAATGCCCGTGTATGCGGCCACCGCGACCTCAGTCCCGATTTGGACGGAGATGGGACGGTGGAGCCGTGGGAGTGGGTGAAGCAGTGTCCGTGCTTCGAGGTAAGTAAAGAATTTTAAAACAATCATCCTTAAAACATGGAATTATGAAAATAAGCAAAGAAACCTGGAAAGATATCTTGAAAATTGTGGGCACCATCATTGCCACCATAGCCAGTGTGCTGGGTGTGCAGGCGATGCCGCCGCTGTAAAACCTTTAAATCAGACTTGCAGCAAGCCGGTGTATAGGCTTGCTGCAAGCTGGTTCTTTCTTGAACACAAACATTCTATCAATATAAAATAATAATAATCATGAAGAAGAATATACTATGGCTCGCCCTGCTGTTCTGTTCCTTGCAACTGCAAGCTCAAACAGAATCCATACAGCGTGTCAACATCAAATCTCCCGAAGTTGCCGCCTTTACCAAGGTGGGAGAAGTTCCGGTCAGCTTCTATACGGGTGTTCCCCAAATTTCCATTCCCATCTACGAAGTGAAATGTGGCAAATTGAGACTTCCCATAACTCTGGACTATCAAGCCACTGCCATACAAGTGAATCAGGAATCTACCTGGGTCGGCTTGAACTGGCTGCTGAACGCAGGCGGAGTAGTGACAACACAGACAACCAAACCTGAAGCGGGAACGCTGAAAAAGGACTGGGAGTTCTTGTACAATAGTCTGAATCTCCGTACAGTGAATACCGATGGCTTGGGACGCTTCTATAAAATGGACGGAAATCATGAAAGTGGTTGGCGCGGCAGTTATGGCTACAACCGTTTCAAATGCATTCCATATCCCAAGACAACCGACATATCCTTTGCACTTTATGCACAAATGCTGGATAACCATGAAGGCGAGGCACAATCCTATACAGCCGATTTCATGGGGCAGCATATAGAATTCATCTACCACCCGCTGCAGGAGAAGTTCATAGTAACGGGGAAGGGACCTATCGTAAAAATTGCGGGAGGAGCCACCGGCATATCCAAGATAACCGATGCCGACGGTATAGAATACACATTCGGAATCACAGAAACCAACTCTCCGGATTCTTATACCACGGCTCCTTATGCCAAGCGGAACGTTTCGTATTACCTGACCCAAATAAAACATCCTGACGGGAAAACCATCCGCCTCAGCTATAAGCAATATGGCTCTATCCGTATGTTGCCCGAATTGCAAGAGTACTGGCATCACGGTTTGACCAATACGGTTGATTATAAGGTTGAGAAACAACTCTCTGATTTAGTGAAGATAAACAACTACTATTTATATGAGATAACAACCGATGAAGAAACAGTGCGCTTTAATGCAGGGACTCGTACCGACCTGATGGGAGGACGTAAATTGGAAAGCATTGAAATTAGGAACAAGGCTGACCAACTGTTCAAGCGCTTCCGCTTTACGTACGATTATTTTGCAGGCAACGGTGTGGGCGGTAATCGGCTTCGCGAATATTACGAGAGCCGTAATCTTCTGACAAACTATAACTCGCTTTACTCGGATGCCGAGGTAAACAATCGCTTGCGCCTTGTTTCCTTGCAAGAAGAAACGATGGTAGGAAGTACGTTAAAGAAACTTCCGGCTCATCAGTTCACTTATCAAGGAGGGCTTCCCGGTAAAAGTTCCTCTGCACGCGACTATTGGGGACATTATAACGGGCAGTCCAACAAGACACTATTACCCCCTCTTTCTTTAGCGGGTGAAACAGGTTATAATAATTTCCCCTATAGCCTTCCCATGCAAACAGCCAATCGCCGATGCAATCCTTCGACCATTACAGCCGGCATGTTGTCCAAGATAATTTATCCCACCGGTGGAGAGAGCAGTTTCAGTTACGAGCCTCATTCTTTCACGAACTATATTTACTTGAAACTGAATCAAACACTTTCCCAAAAGCCATTATCAGTCTATGCCATGACAAGCAACTGTAATTCGACTATCCCGGCGGTAAATACCGAACCCAAGGATTTTACGATAGAAAATGAAATGCTTGTAGAAATAACAGTCCAGCATTCGTGTCCGGAAGAATTATCGTGGAGAGATATGCTGGGCAGTCCGGCGATGCTGATGGTTTATGACCCGCATCTTTCAAGTACGGCCAAGCATCCCTATAAAACATGGACCATTTCTCCGGCCGATACGCTCCGTACGGAAGGAGGAAAAATAAAAGATGTGGTGAAACGCGTGGAACGGATAATGCTTCCGGCAGGCAAATATCAGCTTTATCCCAATATCTCTTCACCACAGATTACCCCTTACCCCAGTTTTCCCGGAGATAAACGAGTAGAGATGTGGGTTAAAAGTACCAATTCCTTCATGTCCCAAGGCGGAGGAGTCAGGATTAAGGAGATTCGTCAGACAGACGGGAACGGGAATACAATCGTTTCCCAGTACGACTATACCCAGGAGAGCGGCATGTCTTCGGGCCTGATGATGTATCCTTTGCGATTTTCACGCAACAAGCTCCAGGTCTATCAGGCAGAAGCAGGCCCGGGACATAGTGAAGGCGGTAGTTCCATCGATCCCGTACCTCCTGCAGCAGTGCTGAAAAACTATTGGTCGGTCCGGTCGGAGAGTATGGCTTCCGTCAGGGGGACACTGGTGGGATACAGTCGGGTGACTCTGACACGCGGCAACGGCAAACAGGTTTATGAATTCTGGAACAAGAACGACAAGAATTCTTCGTTTGACTTCTATCCGCCTTTTGATGACCCCCGTAACGGCAATTTGTTGCGTGAAGCGGTCTATTCGTCGAACGGCAACTTGCAGCGAGAGACAGAAAACACCTACAGTGTGCTGAAAAAGGAACATCATTTTGTAAATGCCCTGGTAGAAGACATACATAGTGGTGCCGAAGGTTGCAGTGGTTCCGGAGTCAGCAACAAATATGCGCAATCGTGCGGTGGAGGCCGTGTGCTGTTCTGCATCTATCCTTCTTCCAGATTCTGGATTGAATGTACCAACCGTATAGCCAAAGAATACACCGATAAAGGCGTACTGACTACCGAATACCGATATACTTATAACCCATGGAACCTGCAGCCATCTGTCGTGCAGACAATTTATGATTCTTCCTTGAGCGAAACCGTGCATATGCTTTATCCGCAGAACTATGCAGGAAACGGTTATCCCCAAACTTTGGTGGACAATCACATACTGAATGTGCCGACCGAAACGGTTAAAGTGACCGACCGGGCAGGAACATCGACAGTGACGGCGGGGGAACTGTACCGATATAACGAGAAAGGGCTGCTGACTTCGCATTCCCGTCTCAAACTGTCTGCCCCGCTTGCCGTAGGCAGTTTCAAGTTCTCCAACAAGAGCATAGGGGTTATCGGTACCGATACGCTGACCAGGGGTATCTATTCTCCTTCGGCAGATTATAGCGCTGACGCTTCCTGCACCTATACTTCAGGCGGCAACTTATCCACAATAACGGAGAAGCAGACACTGACCACGGTCTATCTGTGGAGTTACAACAAGCAGCACGTTATTGCGGAAATAGCCAATACAACGTATGCCAAAGTCAAGGAAGCCCTGGGATATACGGATGCCCAGATGACTACACTCGAAAATTCGGCCGCCCCGGACGTGGCTTCCGTCCGTAGCAAGCTGGATACCTATTACAAGGGAACCGCCTCGCAAGTCACCACCTATACCTGGTCGCCGTTCGTGGGCATTACCTCCGTAACCGGTCCGAACGGGAATATCACCCGCTACAGTTATGATACCTTCGGCAGGCTGCAGAGTGTGACCGACCACGAAGGGAAGACCGTACAGGCCTATGAGTATAATTACAAGAACCAATAAACACCGATACAGCCATGAGAAAGAAAATATATTGCCTGATAGCTCTGCTGATACTTGCCGTCCATGCCACGGCACAAGTGTCGTCACAAAACTATGTCCGCACCACTACAATGCTGAATGCCGACGGAGGAAAGCGCTTGGATGAAACAGTCTATTACGACGGTCTGGGACGTCCGTTCCAGACTCTGCAGAAGGCATCGGAGAACAATGTCGTGAAAAGCCGTCTTGCCACCCTGCAGGAATATGACGCCTTGGGCCGTGAAGCCAACTCCTGGTTGCCGATAGCTCCTGCTGCCGACTATACTGCCCCTGCCTCCTTCAAAAGCAGCGCACCGGGAAACTACGGCAATGATGCCGCTCCCTACAGTCGTCCGGTCTATGAGAATTCTCCTCTGAACCGACCGACCGAATTATACGGTCCCGGTTCGGCATGGGCGAAACATCCGACCAAGGCAGCCTATACATCCAACACACTCGAATCACCGCTACACTGCATCCGGTATACGGTCAGCGGAAGCTCGTTGGCGGGCGGCACCAAATATCAAGCCGGAGAACTTGCCGTTGTCCGCACCCAGGATGAAGATGGCCATCTCACCTATACCTTTACGGACAAGCAGGGACGTACCCTGCTCGTTCGCCGGATGAACGGCAGTGCTCCGTATGACACCTATTACGTGTATGACGACCTGGGGCGATTGCGCTATGTACTGCCGCCGGTTGTCGATGGCAATATCGCCGCAGCCAATCTGGCGCTGTATGCCTACCGCTACGAGTACGACAGTTTCGGCCGTTGCTCCAAGAAGTGGCTTCCGGGAGCCGGTAGCACGGACTATACAGAATACGTCTACGACCTTGCCGACCGCATCAGCTTTACGCAGGACGGCAGGCAGCGTGCTGCCGGAGGCAATAAATGGATGTTCTATCTGTACGACGCTTTGGGACGATTGACCCGGCAAGGGGAATGTACGGGAAAGAACGCCTCTTCAAGTCCGGTGGTACACGTACAGAACTTCTACGACAATTATGACTTTCTGTCGCAATCGGGATTCACCAACCGTACTTGGTTTCCTGCCGCCACAGTGCAGGATAAGTCCAACGCCCGGAATCATCAGACGGGCAGCATCCTCTCCCTGCTTGACGGCACGGGCAAGGTGTATGTTGCCAACTATTATGACGTCAAGGGGAGGGTGACACGTACCACCCGTTCGCAGCCGGACTTCTGCCTCAAGCAGGAGACTGCCTACACCTTCACGGGGAATCCTCAGACCGTAAACGAATGGCACTACAAGAACGGTACGCCTACCGTAAGCGGGAAATACACCTATACTTATGACTCGTGCGACCGCCCGGAAAGCGTGAAGTTTGACCTGAACCACAGCGGGACATCCATCACGCTGGCAGCCTACACGTATGACAAGTTCGGCAGGCTCCAGAGCCGGGAGTTCCATGGCGCAAGTGCCGACAAGCTGACCTACGCCTACAACCTCCGTGGCTGGCTGACGGGCATCAGCGGAACGAAGTTCGCCCAGAATCTGTATTACAACACCGGCACCGGTGCTGTCAAGTACAACGGCAGCATCAGCAGCATGACGTGGAAAGCAGGGAATGAGAGTACTGTAAGAGGCTACAAGTTCACCTATGACGGTCTGGATAGGATGCTGAACGCCACCTACGGGGAAACGGCAGGCATCAGCACGAATGCCAACCGTTTCAGCGAGAATGTGACGGGCTATGACAAGAACGGTAACATCAAGGGATTGCAGCGTTACGGGCAGACCGGAGCTTCTGCCTACGGCCTGGTAGACAACCTGACTTTCACCTTGAACGGTAACCGGTTGAGCCGCGTGGATGATGCGGTAGCGGTTTCCACTTACAACGGCGGCTTTGGTTTTAAGGACGGCGTGAAGCAGGCGAATGAATACGCCTACGACGCTAACGGCAATTTAACTAAAGATTTAAACAAGGGAATTAGCAATATATCGTATAATTGTTTAAATTTGCCTAGTGTAGTAACTTTTAGTGATGGTAGCACGATTACCTATACTTATGGTGCCGACGGTACAAAGCTCAGAACGGTTCATAAGATAGGCAGTACTACCACCACGACGGATTACTGTGGAAATGTGGCCTATGAGAACGGTGTTCAGAAGTTGCTGCTGACTGATGAGGGTTATGTTACTTTGAGTGACAGCAAGTATCATTATTACTTGAAAGACCATCAGGGTAATAACCGGGTAGTCATCAACCAGAGCGGCACGGTAGAGGAGACGAACCATTATTATCCATTCGGAGGGGTGTTTGCCAATACAGGCAATACCCAGCCTTACAAGTACAACGGTAAGGAGTTTGATGGTAAGAAGGGGGTGAATCTGTATGACTACGGTGCAAGGCATTATGATGCGGCATTGGGACGGCTTACGACAGTTGATCCGTTGGCTGAGAAGTATTATCCGATGAGTCCGTACGTGTATTGTGGAAATAATCCGATACGCTATATAGACCCTACAGGAATGTTTTATACCGGTTTTGCTATTGATAAAAATGGCTATATTCAAAAGGTCAATAATGAAGGCGGAGATGAATATGATGTGATATACAACAAATCAAAATATTCTTCCCAAACCCGTAAAGATTATGATACTTCAGGAAATAAGACCGGAATAAAAATCAGTAAAGGAATCCTTAATGAGCAAGCAGGAAGCAAGAATATGTCTGATAAAACAATAAGAGGGTCAATCAATGATACCGAAGGGCATAAGGTTGGGGAATATGCCAACCATTCTTATGAGGTGAAAAGCGACAAGGAGGCTTTGTCTCTAATGAATTTCATGGACAAGAATACGAATGTTGAATGGGGAAATACGTTAATGAAAGATATGCAAGGAAATTTCATAAATCTGCTGTCAACAAGTCATGACGTGAACACTATCAAAGTGGGTAGTTTCCAAGTGAATAAATATATTCGAAGAGGTTTTCAGATTATCAGAGCAGACCATATTCATCCTGCACCGGGAGCAAAAGCTTCTGAGGGAGATAAAGGTGATGCTGAAAATATAAGAAAACGCTTTCCTGATGCGACCTTTAGAATTTTAAATGCAGGAAAGTATTATCCGTATTAAGCAGTTGAACAATAATTCCCAATGTTATGAAAAAAGGAGTGATTTATACTTTAGTTTTATTTGTGATATTCTTGTTCATAGGATGTCGCTCACGAGATGTCACTATAATAAAGTTTAAACCATACAAAGAGAAAGATTATATTACCAAAGAATTGAATGTGTATGAAGTTGACAAGTTGTGGTATCCGATTTTAGACTCCATAATAACTAAAGCGGAAGAATGTTCTGAGTATCAGGAGTTGAAAGACAAAATAGCATTTTCTTTTGGTGTTTATGGGGAGATGATGTCTTATTCAGAAGAACTTGAGGGATATGCAAAATTGGCAAGTCCTGAGGTTTGCATTTCCGTATTATATCCTAAGTTCTATAATTTAGACCGTTCTGTAGGTGTGTTTTATTATCAAGGATATAATTATTACATTACGAATCTTTATGATGACACTTACTTTAAAAAAACATCAGAAGTTGTTATTGTTAGATACATTGATCCTGAAAAATGGCAATCTGCTATTCATGATCGAGGTGATAGAGACATGTATTGGTGGTATGGATATAAGAATGAATCTTTAGTCAATATACAATATGGTCGTTGTCCTACTCTGAACCCCTGATTCGATAAACAAAAATGATTCCCTGCTCACACTTCAATTGGGTGTAAGCAGGGAATATCATTTTGTTACTTTACAAAGAGGGTCGTCTGCTGAACGCCACCTATGGCGAAACAGCAAGTATCAACACCAATGTGAATCGTTTCAGCGAGAATGTGACGGGTTATGACAAGAACGGTAATATCAAGAGTCTGCAGCGCTGCAGCCAGACTGCGGCTTCTGCCTATGGTCTGATTGATAACCTTACTTTCACCCTTACCGGCAATCGGCTGAGCCGCGTGGACGATGCTGTAACGGCTTCCGCCTACAACGGCGGCTTCGAGTTCAAGGACGGCGTGAAGCAGGCAAATGAATACGCCTACGATTCTAACGGCAATTTAACTAAAGATTTAAACAAGGGAATTAGCAATATATCGTATAATTGTTTAAATTTGCCTAGTGTGGTGACATTCAGTAACGGGAGTACGATTGTCTACACCTATGCAGCTGACGGCGCCAAGCTAAAGACTGTACATAAGATAGGGGGTACAACCACAACAACTGACTATTGCGGAAATGTGATCTATGAGAACGGTGTTCAGAGGTTGTTGCTGACTGATGAGGGGTATGTAACTTTGGATGACGGTAAGTATCATTACTACTTGAAAGACCATCAAGGAAACAATCGTGTAGTTATTAACCTGAGCGGAAGCGTTGAGGAAACTAACCATTACTATCCTTTCGGAGGAGTGTTTGCAAGTGCAGGCAGTATTCAGCCTTATAAGTACAACGGCAAGGAATATGACACGAAGAAGGGTCTGAACTGGTATGACTATGGGGCACGGCATTATGATGCGGCACTGGGACGTTTTACAACATTAGACCCTTCTGCTGAAAATTATTTCAATTCCAGTCCTTATGCTTATTGCGGGAATAGTCCTATTAATCGGATTGACCCTGACGGGATGGACTGGTATGAAAATGCCAATGGTGACTTGCGCTGGCAGGAAGGCAGTGAGGATTTGGAAGGTTACACCAACATCGGTTCTTGTGCTTCTATCCGGTTCGGCAATGACAGCTATCTGAATTTCTATCAGAACGGTGGTGTAAAGGCCAACCAGGCAGTCAACGCTTTCGACCTGATAGCTTCGGACGGCAAACTTCAGAACTTGTTTTTGGGTAAGGACAGCCCTCTGTCAGAAGATTCCAACTCTTCCTTGTTCAACTCCTTGAACAGCCGTTCTATGGATGCCATTGCCAGACCGATAGGTGAAGCAGTGGTCGGCTTTGGAGCAGGGGAGTTGGGCGGTGCTCTACTGGGAAAGGCTGTCGGCTGGGCTGTAGGAAAAGTGGCAGGAAAAGTTGCTTCACGAGCTGAGATAAGTGAATATGTGTATACAAAAACTGCAGCAAAGCATTTTTCTGATATTGTTAAGAAGGGAACATATAAAGGAGAAATGGTAAGACCATATATGAATTCTCCGTTGACCATTCAAGAAATTATGCAAGCAGGGAAAGGTACTCCTGACGCAACATTTAAAGGAGGAGTGAATTGGAAAGTTCCTGGAGTATTCAGAGAAGCGCAAGGTATATGGGAGTTAGGTATTAATCCTAAAACAAAAGTTATATATCATTTTAATTTTAAGTATTGATTATGAAGTTTTTTATAGATTACAATGAGTGTTTGGAACATAAACAAATTATATACCGTAAAGATGAA